>Ga0316613_10003205_pt1 | contig 10226 bp, 9 predicted proteins | sample OWC_soil_day10_C_2_FD_207647 | JGI IMG/M metagenome (GOLD analysis project Ga0316613, IMG submission 207647) | Wetland soil microbial communities from Old Woman Creek delta, Ohio, United States - OWC_soil_day10_CT_b | ecosystem: Environmental > Terrestrial > Soil > Wetlands | place: USA: Ohio... | reverse complement strand
TCCACTTCTCGTTCCAGCAGACGCCGTACTCGTCGTGGGTGCGCGGATCGTTCACGCTGCCGACTTGATCGGTCGGCGCGCCGATCCGCTTCCAGACGTCGCGGCGGGTCGGTAGATCTGCGGACGCCGGCCGTATAGATCCGGAGGGCTTCGCGGGTATCGATCCGGAGGGCTCCGCGGTCATCGATCGCACTCGCCGCCGACCATGTTCAGGAAGTCGAAGGTCGGGATCAGATCGGCGAGCATCGCGCCGCGCAGCATCTGCGGCATCGGCTGCAGGTTGATGAAGCTGGGCGGACGGCAGCGCACCTTCCACGGTTGGGCGGTTCCGTCCGACACCACGTAGAAACCGAGTTCGCCGTTCGCCGACTCGACCGCGTGGTAGGCCTCGCCGGCCGGAACCAGCGGGCCTTCGGTCACCGACTTGAACTGCTGGATCAGCTCTTCCATGCGGTTGAAGACGCGTCCCTTCGCGGGCCATCGCACGCGTGGATCGTCGACGTTCACGGGTCCCGCGCCGAGCTTCTCGAGCGCGACGAGACACTGCTCGATGATGCGCAGGCTCTGTCGCATCTCCTCGACGCAAACGAGGTAGCGATCGTAGTTGTCGCCGACTTCGCCGATCGGGACGTCGAAGTCGAGTTCGGCGTACTTGAGATAGGGCTGATCCTTGCGCAGGTCCATCGGCACACCGGCGGCGCGCAGCAGGGGGCCCGTGACGGCGTACTCGAGCAGCGTCTGCTTCGGGAGCATGCCCGTGCCGCGCAGGCGATCGACGAAGAGCCGGTTTTGCGTGACGACGTTCTCGTAGTCCCGGAGCAGCGTGCGGATCTTCGCGATGTTCGCGCGGCACACGCCCGGGAACGACGGCGGCATCTCGTGCTTCACGCCGCCGATGCGCACGTAGTTCGACGTGACGCGCGCGCCGCACAGGATCTCGATCAGATCCCAGGTGAGCTCGCGCGCCTCGATGCCGTACAGGAACGGCGTCATCGCTGACAGCTCGAGACAGGCTGCGCCGCAGCGTGTCAGGTGATCGCCGAGCCGCGAAAGCTCGCTGGCCATCGTGCGCAGCCACTGGCAGCGCTCGGGCGTTTCGAGGTCGAGCAGCTTCTCGACGGCGAGGCAGTAGCCGACGTTCGCGAGGATCGCCGAGTTGTAGTTGAGGCGATCGGTGTACGGGATCGCCTGGTACCAGGTGCCGCTCTCGCATTCCTTCTCGAAGCCGCGGTGCAGGTAGCCGACCTGGATGTCGAGATCGACGATCGTCTCGCCGTCGAGTTCGATCAGGAACTTGACGGTGCCGTGCGTCGCCGGGTGCGACGGCCCCATGTTGAGGACCTGGTGTTCGGCGTGCAGATCCCGGTCGAAGTCGCTTTCGCGCGTGCGGGCGTGAACCATCAGCAGAACCCTCTGGCCATCCGGTCTCAGTTCCTCGGGCCGACGAGCGGCTGGCGCCGCTCCTTCGGGTAGTCCTTGCGCAGCGGGTGGCCCTCGAACTCCTCGTAGAGCAGGATGCGGCGCAGATCCGGATGATTGCGGAAGCGCACGCCGTAGAGATCGAAGGCCTCGCGCTCCATCCAGTTCGCAGCAGGCCAGACCGCGACGCACGAATCGATCTGACACGGCATCTCGGGCACGCCCGCCTTCACGCGCACGCGGTGCATGTGCTGGCTCGAGAGCAGCTGGTAGACGACTTCGAAGCGCGGCCCGTCGCGATCCGGGTAGCCGGCGTAGTCGACGACCGTCAGGTCGATGAGCATGTCGAAGCCGAGGCCGGCGGTGTCGCGCAGGAAGCGCAGCACTTCGACATTGCGCGCCGCATCGACCACGGCGGTCGCGTCGCCGCGCTCCGCGTGCGTCGCCAGCACGTCGCCCGGGAAGGCGTCGAGCAAGCGGCGCAGCGCCGCCGAACCGAAATCCTCCAGCACGCGGCCCTGCGCGGCGTCCATCACTCGGCGTTCCGCGAACGCGGCGCGGGCTGGCGGTCGTACTCGGCGCGGATGAATTCGAGTCGGCGCTTCAACAAGTTCGCGGGGACCAGCAGCTCGGCCTTCTGGTACAACATCGAGTCGCGGTCGTAGCTGGCCAGCTCGATTTCGCGGCTCATCACGATTGCCTCCTCGGGGCAGGCCTCTTCGCAGAGGCCACAGAACATGCAGCGCGACATGTCGATCTGGAACGCCTCCGGGTAGCGCTCGATGCCGCGCGCGGGCAATTCGCCCGGAATGATCGTGATGCAGTCGGTGGGGCACGCGAACTCGCAAAGCCCGCAGGCGACGCACTTGGGCAGTCCGTCGTCGAGCGCGACGAGCACCGGCATGCCGCGGAATGCATCGGGAAAGTCGACGCGCTCCTCGGGATACTGCACGACGAAGGCGGTGCGCTTTCCGGAGAGCCAGCCGCCGAGGTTGTGGAAGAAGTGGCGGCTCGTCGTCGCGAGGCCCTTCAAGATCGCCGGCAGATAGGTTCGCTCGGCCAGGCCGAGATTCTCGTGGCGCTTGACCGTGACGACGCGTGCCCCCATGCGGCGCGCAGGCTAGCGGAGCCCCTGCGCATCGGCGAGACGCCGCGGGACGGGGCCGCCTACGACTCGAAATCGCCGCCCTCGAGCAGTTCCCGCACGTGGTGCAGGAACGCGTTCGCCGGCGCGCCGTCGACGGCGCGGTGATCGTAGGACAGCGCGAGGTGCATGATCGGGCGGATCACGATGGCGTCTTCCCCGTCGGTCGTGCGCACGACGGGGCGCTTCACGATCTCGCCCATGCGGAGGATGCCGACCTGGGGCTGGTTGATGATCGCGAAGCCGTAGAGATTCCCGTGCCGGCCGGGGTTCGAGACGGTGAACGTGCCGCCGCGCAGGTCGTCGGGCGATAGCTTCTTGGTCCGCGCGCGCGCCGAGAGATCCTCGATCGCCGCGGCGAGCCCGGCGAGCGAGAGGCGGTCGGCGTCGCGTACCACCGGCACCACGAGCCCCTTCTCGGTCTCGACCGCGACGCCGATGTGGATCGCACGCTTCTCGACGATCGCGTCTTCGAGCACCGAAGCGTTGAGGCGCGGGAACTCCCGCAGCGCGCGCACCGCCGCGTGCACGATGAACGGCAGGAACGTGAGACTGAAGCCGTGCTGCGCCTGGAACGCCTTCTTGTGGGCGTCGCGCGCGCGCACGACGCCCTGCATGTCGACTTCTGCGACGGCGCCGACGTGCGGCGAGATCTGCTTCGAGAGCACCATGTGCTCGGCGACGATCTTGCGCAGCGGCGTCATCGGAATGACGCGATCGCCCTCCTGCACCTGGTACGAGAGATAGGGCGGCTGATTGCCGGCACCCGGAAGTGCGACGCGGTGGATCGGCGCGGGCGCTCCCAGCGGTCGCGGCGCCGCAGGGGCGGCGGTCGCCGCGACGCCGCGCGCGACGTCGCCCTTCGTCACGCGACCGCCGACGCCCGTCGCTTCGACGTCGCGCAGATCGACGCCGGCTTCCGCGGCGGCGCGCTTTGCAACCGGCGTCGCGCGGCGCGCCGGCGCCGCCGCGACCTCGGCCTGCTTCGGCTCGACGGGCTTTGCGAGCTTCGGCTCGGCCTGCTTCGCGGCGACCGGCTTCGGGGCCGCGGCGGCAGCGCCGCCGGTCGAGATCGTCACGAGCGCGGCGCCGACCGGAACCGTCTCGCCCTCCGGCGCGAGGATCCGCTCGATCACACCCGCTTCGGGCGCCGGGATCTCGGCGTCGACCTTGTCGGTGCTGACTTCGACGAGCGGCTGGTCGCGCTCGACGCGGTCGCCTTCCTTCACGAACCACTTCGTGATCGTGCCCTCGACGACGCTCTCGCCGAGCGCGGGAAGCTCCACCGTGATCGCCATCGAGTCTCTTCCCTCGCCTAGAAGTTGATGCCGCGACCTTCGGCTGCCAGCGCGGCTTCCATGATCGCCTCGGAAAGCGTCGGATGCGCGTGCGCGGTGCCGGCAATCTCGGCCGTGGTCGCCTCGAGAGTCATGCCGAGCGTCAGCTCGGCGATCATCTCGGTCGCGCCGTAGCCGACGATGTGCGCACCGACGATCTCGCCGAAGCGCGGCTCGGCGATCAACTTGGCGAAGCCGGCAGTGTGCGCCGCCGCGACGGCCTTGCCGAGCGCCGTGAACGGGAACTTGCCGACGCGCACCTCGCCGAAGTTCGCGCGCGCCTCGTCCTCGGTGTAGCCGATCCAGGCGACCTGCGGCTGGCAGTAGATGCAGGCGGGAATCTTGTGGTGGTCGATCGCGGGGCGCTCGACGCCCGCCAGGAACTCGACCGCGGCAATTCCTTCCTCGCTCGCCTTGTGCGCCAGCAGCGGCGCACCCGAGAGATCGCCGATCGCCCGCACCGTGGCGACGTTGGAGGCGAAGCGCGCGTCCACCGTCACGAAGCCCTTGGCGTCGGTCGCAACGCCCGCGGCTTCGAGACCGAGATCGCCGGAGAGCGGTCGCCGCCCGATCGCCACCAGCACCTGGTCGGCCTCGAGCACTTCGCTCTCGTCGCCCTTGCGTACCGTGACGCGCACGCCGTTCGCCAGAGCCTTCAACTCCTCGAAACGCGTAGCGGTGCGAATCTCGATCTTGTTGCGGCGGAACTCGCGCTCGACGACCTGCGCGACTTCCCGGTCTGCGCCGGGCAGCGCCTGCGCCGCCATCTCGATCACCGTCACCTGCGAGCCGTACATCGCGTAGACATACGCGAACTCGAGGCCGACGGCGCCGGCGCCGATGATCACGATGCGCGCCGGCAGCGTTTTCGAGACCAGCGCCTCGCGCGAGGTCAGCACGCGCGTGCCGTCGACCGTGACGCCGGGCGGCACCCATTCCGTGGAGCCGGTCGCGAGCAGCACGTTCGCCGCTTCGACGACGCCCTCGTCCTGCCCGGTCACGGCGACGCTGGTCGGTCCGATGAGACGGCCGCGCCCATGCACCAGCGTGATCGCGTTCTTCTTGAGCAGCGATTGCACGCCCTTGCAGAGGCGGTCGGCGGTCTTGCGACTGTGGTCGACGACCTTGCCGTAGTCGAGGCGCAGTTCGCCCGCGACGATGCCGAAGGTCTCCCCGTGATTGCGCAGCGAGTCGACCAGTTCGGCGCCCGACAGCAGCGCCTTCGACGGGATGCAGCCCCAATTCAGGCACACCCCGCCGACGCGATCTTCCTCGATCACCGCCACGCGCTGCCCGAGCTGCGCGGCGCGGATCGCGGCCACGTAGCCGCCCGGGCCGGATCCGACGACCGCGAGATCGAAGCGTCCGCCCGCTCGGGTGCCCGTAGTCACCGCGTCTCTCCCTTCCCGACTCGGCTTCGATCGGCGGCTCGGATCGGTTGCGGAGCCCACACGCTCGAGCCCGTTCTCGGCTAGGCGACCGGCTTCTGCACCACCGACACTCGCAGGTCGGCGGTCTCGCGGTGCCGGCCGTCGCTCGACACGCGTTCGGCTTGCACGCGATCCTGCAACTTCATCAGACCATCGAGCACGGCTTCCGGACGCGGCGGGCAGCCGGGGATGTAGACGTCGACGGGGATGATGGTGTCGATGCCCTGGAGCGTGGCGTAGTTGTTGTAAGGACCACCCGAGCAGGTGCAGGCGCCGAACGCGATCACCCACTTCGGCTCGGCCATCTGGTCGTAGACCTTCTTCAGAACGGGCGCCTGCCGGTGCGAAATCGTGCCGACCACCATCAGCAGGTCGGACTGGCGCGGCGAGAAGCGCGGCAGTGCGCAGCCGAAGCGGTCGAGGTCGTAACGCGGGCCGGCGACCGACATGAACTCCATGCCGCAGCACGCCGTGACGAACGGATACAGGAACATCGAATACTTGCGGCCCCAATTGAGAACGGCGTCGACCTTGGTCGTCAGCAAGGTCTCGTCGCCCTGGCGCATGTAGTCGATGTAGCGATTGCCGGCCATGCAGTCCCCCGCGCTCGGTGTCGCAGCATAGCCGCTGGCTGCTGCTGGAACAGGTCGCCGCGATCGAACCGCGAAATCATGCTCCGATCCCGCGTAGCGAGCCATCGGCGAGCGGCGACATCATGCTCTGCTCCCGCGTAGCGAGCCAACGGCGAGCGGCGACATCATGAGCTGCCCTCGACTATGCTCCGTGATCAGCTGAGCGAGAGGAACGTGATGGGCGAACCGGATCGAGCGACGCGCAATCCGAGCGCCGGCAGCGAGGCTCACTCACGCGGTGACGCGGATCGCGGCCGCTCGCGCGACGAAGCGCGCCGCCGCGGTCTCGCGTGGGGCGTGCACGCCTTCACCGCGAGCGGAGCGGTGGTGGGTGCGATCGCGCTGCTGGCAATCGGCGCGGGCAACTGGGAGCAGGCAGCGATCCTGATGCTGGTGGCGCTCGCAATCGATTCGGCCGACGGAACGCTCGCGCGCGCGGCGCGGGTGCGCGAGGTGCTGCCCGCCATCGACGGTCGCCGCCTCGACGACATGGTCGACTATCTCAACTACGTGATCGTGCCGGTCGTGTTCCTGGTCGCGGCCGGCTACCTCCACCCGGCGGTCGCCGCCGCACCGATCCTGGCGAGCGCCTATGGATTCTCCCAGGAGGAGGCCAAGACCGAGGACGACTTCTTCCTCGGCTTCCCGTCGTACTGGAACATCGTGGCGCTCTACATCTGGCTGCTCGACGTGTCCGAACTCACCGCGACGCTCGTCGTCGTCGCGCTCGCGATCGGCGTCTTCGTGCCGCTCAAGTACCTCTACCCGAGCAAGATGCCGGCCGGGAAGACGGCGATGGCGGTACTCGGAATTGCGTGGGTGATCGGCGCTTCGATCGCGGTGGTCGCGCGCGATGCCACCGCGCCCTGGCATCTCGCCGAAGCCACGCTCGCCTACCCCGCGCTCTATCTCGGGCTGTCCTTCTGGTTCGGTGGCCTGCGCCGCAAGCCCTCATGACGAGCCGCCTGCGTGTTCCCGCCGAGGAACTCGACGTCGCGTGCGAGGTCGACCTCGCCGTCGTCGGCGGCGGTTCCGCGGGTGTCGCCGCAGCGGTGGTCGGCGCGCAACTCGGACTGCGCGTGGCGCTCGTCGAGGAGATGCCGTTCCTCGGTGGGATGAGCACGGGCGGCGCGGTCGGCACCTATTGCGGCTTCCATCGGCAGGAGCGCGACGGTTCGATCGTTTCGAACGTGGGCGGCTTTCCGCTCGAAGTCGCCGAGACGCTGAAGGCGCGCGGCCACGCCTATGGGCCGATCGCGTTCCGCGAGACGGCCGCCCTTCCCTACGTGCCGTGGGGCGTGAAGCTGCTGCTCGAAGAGCGCGTCGCGGCGGAGTCGAAGCTGCGGCTCTGGCTGCACGCGAAGGCAACGCACGCGGTCGTCGAGGATGGCGAGATCCGCGGCATCGCCGTGGCGACGCGCGCAGGTCGTCTCGCGCTGCGCGCGCGGGTCTATGTCGACGCCACTGGCGACGCGGAACTGTCGCGCCTCGCCGGCTGCGCGACACATGTTGGAGACGCGATCCAGTACCCCTCGACGATGTTCACGATGCAGCACGTCGACCTCCCGGTCGCGCTCGGAGCGTTGGGCGACCTCCCCCGACTGCTGGCCGATCACTTCGAGAGCGAGGGGCTGCCGCGCAAGGGCGGCAACCTGTTCCCGAGCGGGCGGCCGGGCGAAGTGCTGGTCGCACTCTCGCGGATCGCGCTGGACGGTCGTCCCGTGGACGGAAGCGACGCGGAAGAGCTGACCTGGGCGGAGCTCGAAGGGCGCCGCCAGGTGGTGCGACTCGCGGATTTCCTGCGGCGTCGCGTGCCGGGCTTCGCCGATGCCTTCGTCGCCGACAGCGCGTTTCGACTCGGCGTGCGCGAGACGCACAAGGTGGTCGGAGAATACTCGCTGGCGGAGAACGACGTCCTCGGCTGCCGCCACTTCGAAGACGGCATCGGCCGCGCAACCTGGCCGATCGAGAAGCACGTCGCCGGCGGCGAAACCCTGTGGCGCTTCCTCGAACCCGGCACCTGGTACACGATCCCCTACCGCTGCCTGGTGCCGCGCGGCGTGCGCAACCTGCTGGTCGCCGGACGCTGCCTTTCGGCCGACCCGATGGCGTTCGCGTCGGTGCGCGTGATCGGCCCGTGCATGCTCGAAGGCCAGGCCGTCGCCGTCGCCGCCCGCCACCTCCGCGACCACGACGTCCCCGCCCGCGACGCCGACATCGACCGCATCCGCCACGACCTCGCCCACCTCGGCGTCCCGCTCTGAGTTGTCATGGGCGCCGTGAGAAAGGGGGATGAGAAAGGGGACGGTCCTGCTCGTGGACTGGTCGAGGAGTTCGGGGACACACCTGCGGCGAAGCCTGTCCCCAAACTCCTCAGCCCGTCACGCTCCAGGACCGTCCCCTTTCTCCGCTTTCTCCTCCGTCGCTATGCTGGCGCGTGTGGCGGTGGGGCAGCGGCAGATCGGCGGCGGAAGTGACGGGGTGAGCGCGCGACGCGGCGTGCTGCTCGTGAACCTGGGGTCGCCCGATGCCCCGACGCCGCGCGCGGTGCGCCGGTACCTCCGCGAGTTCCTCGGCGACCCGCGCGTACTCGACATGTCGGCGCTCGGCCGCTCGCTGCTCTTGAACCTCGTGATCCTGCCCTTCCGCCCGCGCCGCTCGGCCGCGGCCTATGAGAAGGTCTGGACGCCCGAGGGCTCGCCGCTGATCGTGAACGGCCTCGCGCTGCGCGACGCACTCCGCAAGTCGCTCGGCGACGACTGGGTCGTGGAACTCGCGATGCGCTACGGCGTACCCGCGATCGACGCGGCCATCGCGCGCCTCGCCGACGCGGACGTCGAGCGCATCACCGTCGTGCCGCTCTTCCCGCAATATGCGAGCGCCAGCACCGGCTCCGCACTCGAAGCGGTGTATTGCGCCGCAGCCGAGCGCTGGAACGTTCCCCCGCTCGACGTGCTGCCCTCGTTCTACGCGGAGCCCGGCTTCATCGCCGCGTTGGCGGCCATCGCGCGCGAACTGCCCGAAGAGCGGCTACCCGATCACGTGCTGATCTCGTTCCACGGCCTGCCCGAGCGCCAGATCCGCAAGAGCGACCGCTCGGGCGCGCACTGCCTCGCCTCCGAGTCGTGCTGCGACGCAATCGGCCCGGCGAACCGCTTCTGCTACCGCGCGCAGTGCACCGCCACCGCCCGCGCGCTCGCGAAGGCGCTGGGGCTCGGCAGCGAACACTGGACGCTGTCGTTCCAGTCGCGCCTCGGCCGCACGCCGTGGATCCAGCCCTACACCGATGAACTCCTCCCGCGACTCCGTGAGCGCGGTTTCCGCCGGCTGGCGGTGCTCTGCCCGTCGTTCGTCGCGGATTGTCTCGAAACACTCGAGGAGATCGGCATCCGCGCCCGCGAGCAATGGCTGGCGCTCGGCGGCGAAGAACTGGTGCTGGTCCCGTGCGTGAACGCGCACCCGGCGTGGGTGGACGCGCTGGCCGGCTGGATCCGCGACCGCGACGCGTCGGCGCCCGCACCTCCGCGTGACGCCAGCCGCTAGGCGCGCTCCGCCGCGGCGACGCGCCTGCGGCCGGCCTCGGCGACCTCGCGGCCCCGCTCCACCCAGTCGCGCCCGCTGAACACGACGTGGCGTACGCGCGCCGTGCCGATGCGCTCGGGCACCGCGCTGCCCTTCGGCCAGAAGGTGACTTCGCTCTCGCGCGCGTCGGCGACGAAGCCTTCGAGGTGGGTGCCGTCGTCGAGCACGAGCGTCACGTCACCGCGGTAGCGGAAGGCGGCGCGCAGCGATTCGGGCGTCGCGTCGAGCGACGAGCCGGGCGGGGGAAGCAGCTCCTCGGGCGCCGGCGGCGGCGCAGCCACTGCGTCTGCACCGCTCGGCGCAGGGACGCGCGGACCGAAGATCGCCGCGCGCGCCATCGCGAGGAAGCCGCGCCACGACGAGAAGCCCTCTTCGACGGCGCTCGCCTCGAAGCCGCTGTGAACCATGCAGTTCTGGCACTGCGGATTGCCGCTCTTCGGACCGAAGCGATCCCAGTCCGTGTCGTCGAGCAGTTGCTGGTACGAGCTGGCGTAGCCTTCCTGCAGCAGGTAGCAGGGCTTCTGCCAGCCGAAGACGCCGCGACTCGGCATGCCCCACGGCGTGCAGTCGTGCTCGCGCGTGCCGACCAGGAACTCGAGGAAGAGCGGCGACTGGTTGAAACGCCAGTTCTTGCGCCGCTCCGGCGAGCGGAACACGCGGCGGAAGAACTCGCGCGTCGCTT
>Ga0316613_10003203_pt1 | contig 10228 bp, 8 predicted proteins | sample OWC_soil_day10_C_2_FD_207647 | JGI IMG/M metagenome (GOLD analysis project Ga0316613, IMG submission 207647) | Wetland soil microbial communities from Old Woman Creek delta, Ohio, United States - OWC_soil_day10_CT_b | ecosystem: Environmental > Terrestrial > Soil > Wetlands | place: USA: Ohio... | reverse complement strand
ATACCTCAGCCTCGCCACCGACGCCATACTGGCGGAGCGCGTGGCATGTGAGGCGGCAGCGCCCCTGGGCGTGCCGGTTTTTCCCGTACTGAATTACGGTTTCACGCCGTACTTCACGGGTTACCCTGGGACGGTCTCGCTCGGCCTAGCGACCTACCTCGCCCTCATCCGTGACGTGATCACCGGCATTCATCGCCAGGGTTTCCGACGCATCGTCGTCGTGAATGGCCACGGTGGCAACGCGCCGGCCGCAGGAGTCCTGATGGAACTCATGCAGGAGCAGCCGGACCTGCAGCTCAAGTTCCACAACTGGTGGAACGCGCCGCGCACACTGGCGTCGGTCAAGAGCCTTGAGCCGGAAAGTTCGCACGCCTCGTGGATGGAGAACCTGCCCTGGACGCGCATCGCGGGCGTCGAGTATCCGACGACGCGCAAGGCTGCGGTCGACAGCGCGCAGTTCCATCTGCTCGACCCCAGGCGCGGTCGCGAACTTGCCGGCGATGGCAATTTCGGCGGCTCCTACGTTCGCCCTGACGGCGACGTGCTGCGCATGTGGGAGCTCGGCGTCGAGGAGACCCGCGAAGTGATCGCGGGTCCATGGCGCCAGCAGCAATGAACGGGTCGCCGATGGCGTTCGATTTCACGGGCCAGACCGTGCTGGTGACAGGCGCGGCGCAGGGCCTGGGCCGCGAGATGGTGCGCCAGTTCTCGCAATGCGGCGGCCGGGTCGTGGCCGCCGACATCGACGCCGATGGCCTCCAGGCCACCTCGAATACGGCGGAGGGCCGCTGCGAAACCCGCGTGGTGGACGTCACTGACCGGACTTCCGTCCATGCGCTGGTGCGCGATCTCGGCACGGTCGACGTGCTCGTGCACAGCGCAGGCGGCGTCTGTCGCCAGGTTGGTCGGCCGCTCGAGGAAATAGACGAGCAGAGCTGGCAGCAGATTTTCGCCGTGAATGTCGATGGCGCTTTCTGGTGCAGCCAGGCGGTCGCAACTGGCATGAAGGCCAAGGGGTCGGGTCGCATCGTCCTGATCTCGAGCGGGGCTGGCCTCGGGATAACTCTCACGGGCATACAGGCCTATGCCTCAGCCAAGGCAGCCGAAATCGGGCTGACACGCCAGCTCGCCCACGAACTCGGTCCGTTCGGCGTCACCGTCAACAGCATCGCCCCCGGTTTCATTCGATCCAACCCGACGACGGAGGCCCAATGGCAGGCCATGGGCCAGGTGCGGCAGCGGCAGCTCGTCGAGAACATCGCCATGCGCCGCACTGGCCAGCCCGACGACATCGCACACGCAGCGCTCTTCCTCGCCTCGCGCTATGCGAGCTGGATCAGCGGGCAGGTGTTGTCGGTGGACGGCGGCCGCTGACGCCATGACGGAGGCTGCGAGCATGAGGCGCCTTGCTCCGCTGCTGTCGACCACGCTGGACAGGCAGGCCCTCGACATCGCGCGTGCGGCGCGCTCCACCCTCACCGTCGTCGCAGCGGGATCGACCGTCGCGGCATGGGAGCAGCGCTTCCGGCAGTGGCTTGGTCGTGGACACGTTCGCGCTTTCGGCAGTGGCCGCGGGGCGCTCCTGATGGTGGCGCGTGCGCTCGAGCTGGGCCCCGGCGCAGGCGTCATCGTGCCGGCCTTCACCTGCCAGAGCGTCATCAACGCGCTGCGTTACGCGGGCGCCGAGCCCCAGTACGCGGACATCGAGACAGACGCGTTCGGGCTCGATGTCGATGCCACGCGAGCGGCCATCACGCCTTCGACGCGCGCCATCCTGCTGCAGCACACCTTCGGGCTCATCGGTCGCGACGTCGATGCACTGCGGTCACTCGCCCGCGAGCGCGGACTGCTCATCATCGAGGACTGCGCCCACGCCCTCGGCGCCGACTGGCGCGGCGAGCTTGCGGGCTGCCTGGGAGACGCCGCGATCTTCAGCCTCGAGCGCGGCAAGGTGCTGACGACCGTGCACGGCGGCATGGCGGTCGTGCACGATGCGGCGGCAGCCGAACGGCTGGATCGCCTGGCCGACCGTGCGTCGCTCCCTCCCCTGCCGCAGGTCCGCGCGCAGCTCGACAGCCTCGAGCACGACTACTGGACCCTGGTCGGGGACGACCCGGACCAGGCGGATTGGGCCCGCAGCCAGCTGGGAGACCAGCTCGTGCCGCGCATGTGGCCTGAGGAATACTCGGGTGACTACTGCGTGCACTATGAGGAACGAATGTCCGACCCGATCGCGGCGATCGCCGCGAGCCAGTTCGAGCGACTGGACGAAGTGCTTGCCCGGCGTCGCGCACAGGCCGGGGCCTGGCAGGCATGGGCGTCATCGACCGGCATGCCCACGGCCCGGGTGACGGCGGGATCACAGCCCGCCTGGCTGCGGTTCCCGGTCTGGGTCGATGCCCGACTGAAGGCCGATCCGGCACCGCTGGAGGAGTTGCTGGGCGTCGAGGTCGGGGTGTGGTTCCTGTCACCGTCGCATCCGGTGCCGTCCGTGCAGGCAGGTTGTCCCCGGGGCATGGCTGCGTGCGAGCGCCTGATCAACCTGCCGACCCTCCTGCCGGCCGGGCACCCTCGCGGGCCGGCGGACTAGCTCTGGGCGCTGGCTTGCCGCTCGGCGCGACGCCGCCGTTCATCCAGGCGAACGGTGATGACGGCGCGACGCCGTGAGTCGATCGGGAAACGCCACATGATCCAGGCGGCGGATGCGAGGCAGATCGCCGGGAAGACCATGACTCCGACGAGCATGCCAAGGCGCGCCTCGGCGTCGTGCGCCTGGCCGATCACGTAGCCGAACGCGCCGAGGGTGGAGAGCGCGATCGCAGCACCCAGGCCCATCATCACCTTGTACAGGAGCGTGTTGAGCGCGAAGTAGCTGGCGGCCTTGTTCGTTCGCGTCTTCAAGGTATCGAAGTCGACGACATCGGCAAGCACGGCCTGCGGGAAGGTGTAGCTGATGCTGCCCAGGACCGCACCGGGGATCAGCACGGCATAGGCCACGATGATGTTGACCGAGCCCGGTTCAAACAGCAGCAGCAGCGGCTTCAACGCAGCGTCGAGCAGCCAGCAGGCAGCCAGGAGCCGGTGCTTGTCGAATCGCGCGACCAGCCGGACCCACAGCGGCATGGCGATGAGCTGCACGACGAAGTACGTAATCATCAGCGGTGTGACTGCCGCGCCCAGCCGCAGGTAGTCCGACAGGAAAATGAATACCAGGGAGGCGGAGGCCGCATTGCCGACGCTCCAGACGGACAAGCCGGCCACGTAGATCCAGAACGGCCGGTTGCGGCCCATGGAACGTGCGAGCTCCCCCAGCGAGTGGCGCTCCACGGATTCCTCGGGCGCCGGCGGAATCGTCGCGATCGCTCCACCGACCAGCACTGGAAATACCACCGCGAAGATCCATGCCACGAGCGCCATGACTCGCGGGTCGTTCAGGTCGGATGTGCCGCCCATCGCGCGGGCGAGGTACGGCGAGGCCCAGAAGACCAGGCTGCCGAGCGCCATGCACACCCCGATCGCAGTGAAGATCCTGGCCCGCTCGACATTGTCGCGCGAGAGCTCCGAGCTCCACGCGCGCATCGGAATCTCGACGCACGCGTAGGCGAAGTACAGGCCGCCGGACCAGACGAGGTAGTAGCCGACGCCGGCGCTTCGCGGCGGCTGGAACAGGTACCAGACGCAGGCGACGAACAGCAGGGCTCCGAACGCGATCCATGGCTTGCGCGGCCCGAAGCGGCTGCGCGTCCGGTCCGAGAGGTGCCCGATCAGAGGGTCCACGAAGGCGTCGACGATGCGGGCCGCGCCCGTCGCAACGCCGATGCCGGCGAGCGTTGCGGTGGTGTGACCTGCATAGAAGGCCGGGATGAACATCCCCAGCGGCATCATGATGAACGACATCAGGAGCCATGGGAGGGACAAGGCGGCAAGGCGCCCGGGCCCCAGCCGCCCGGGGTCCCCTGCGGAGGATCCGCCAGGGGAGCAACCGTCCACGCCGGATGATCTTAACATCGTTGACATCGATCAATGGCCCGGATATGGTCGATGTTAATATCATACCTACAAAGCACGATCGTCGGTTTCCGCCTGCAACGCTTCTTCGGGGGTAACATGCGTACTGGCTACCGCTCACTTCCCTTCGTCGTGTCCTCCCTTGCCGTCGCGACGTGCACGTTCTGCCTTCCCGCACCGGCGCGGGCGCAGACCGCGACGCCCGCAGCGAACACCCAGGGTCCGGCCCAGCTCGAGACGATCGTGGTCACCGCACGGCGGCGTGAGGAACTCGCGTTCGACGTGCCTGCCTCCGTGACCGCGATTTCCGGCGAGGCGCTGCAGACGACGGGCATCACTTCCATCAACGACATCATCGCGTACGTGCCGAACGCGAACATGACGGAAAACCCGCGCGGCTTCGACACCTACATCAGCATCCGCGGCATGCGGCAGGCCGACGTCGGCGCGACGCCAAACTTCGGCATGTACCGCAACGGCATTTTTGCCGGCGGGCACCGCGTCAACCTCGGCTCGCAGATCGATGTCAGCCGGCTGGAGGTCGTGCGTGGTCCGCAGGGCGGCCTCTACGGTCGCGAGGCGGTCGGCGGCGCCGTGAACATCGTCTACGCCATGCCCGCTCCGGGAGACAAGCTGGGCGGCTACGCCACAGCGGGCGTGGAAAGTGACGAGCGGGTGCGGTTCGAGGGTGCGGTCACGGCCCCCATCAACGAGAAGATCGCCACGCGCACGACGGCCTGGTACATAGACCAGAACGGGGGCGAGTACTACAACCAGTACCTCCGCGAGGAGATCGACCGCAGCAGCGACAAGGGCGCCCGCTTCAGCACCGCGGCAAGCCTCACCTCGGCGGTGGATCTCGACCTCACGTTCGAATACCAGAAGGCTTCCGGGCCTTCGCTGCGCGTCTACGCACCCGATGGCATCCCGAACGGCTATGCCGTGGCGCCGCCCTACAAGCCGGGCAACGTCCAGCAGGACACACCGTCGCGCAACGACATCGAGCAGTTCTACGCGGCCGGCAAGCTGGTCTGGAAGACGTCGGCGGGCGACTTCTCGCTCATGACCTCGTACCGCGACTACCAGCTCGACGGCATCCAGGACCAGGACATGACCGCGTTGCCGCTGGATACGGCACCGCTGGTGCTGCAGCAGATCCTCAATCGTGGCGAAGACATCAAGCAGTACTACATCGAGGCACTCTGGGAGTCGGATGCGTCCAAGCCGCTTTCGTGGCGGGTCGGCGCGTCGTACTTCAACGAGGAGTTCGACCTGACCCAGATGTTCAGCACGACGCTCGATACGGCCATGATCGGGTATCCGTTCGGCGTCATCGACGGCAAGGCCGGGATTCCGTTCCCCGGTTCCTCGACCGGCGTCGATTCATACTCGGCGTTTGCCGACATGCGCTACGAGGTGTCGGACAAGCTCGCCCTGACTGCGACCCTCCGGTACACGGAGGACCGCGAGACGCTGCACTGGGACCAGGGCATCGATCCGAGCAGCCACCCCGTCGGCATCCTGCTGTTCTCGAGCGTGGTGCCGACTTTCACGCTCGATGAGAAGGACACCTACGACTTCACCTCGCCGTCGGTCGGCGTGGAGTACAGCGTCAACCCCGACGTCAATGTCTACGCGCTCTACAGCACCGGCTACCGGCCAGGCGGGTACAACACCACCGTGACCGACGAGGCCTACATTCCCTACGACCAGGAGTCGGCGCGCAACTACGAGGCCGGCATCAAGACCCGCTTCCTTGACGGGCGCGCTGGCATGAACCTCACTGTGTTCCACATGGACCAGGAGGACCTCGTGGTCCAGCAGGACGATCCAGTCGACACGCAGTTCGGGTTCACTTACCTGGCAAACGTCGGCGAGGCGCGGACCAACGGCGTCGAATTCGAGACCTACGCGAACCTCGGCAGCGACGTTGCGGCAACCTTCACCGTGGGTTACCTGGATGCTGAGTACACGGAAGGCACGATCAACGCCGGCACACCCGCCGCGTTCGACATCTCCGGAAAGGAGCTCCAGGGCGTCCGCCCCTGGACGATCAATGCACGAGTGGATTACAGCCACCCCCTCACGGATTCGATGGAATTCTTCGGCGATGTTGCGGTGCGCTGGGAGAACGGCGGCGCGATTGGCGACCACTCGGAGTATCCGCTCGAGGACACGACGAAGCTCGACCTGAGCGCCGGGCTCAGCTTCTCGGAGAAGACGAAGCTGACGGCGTTCGTGCGCAACGCCACCGACGACAAGGTGGTCCAGTTCCGCTTCACCAACGGCGCGGTGGGAACGAACCTCGGCCGACGCTACGGGGCGCAGATCAGCCACCAGTTCTGACGGCGAGAGCACCCTCGGGAAAACGCCGGAGCCGACAGCAGGCCCCGGCGTTTTCTTTGGGTTCAGTCGCTGGTCTTGACCCGCCCGTACATGGCCATGATGCGCATGAGATCGGCGTGGTCGATGGCCCTGCCGACGTTGCCGCCCGGCCGGAACTCCGGCGTGTCCTCGGCGGCGAGCATCGCGTTGATGACCGCTTCCTCGGTGCACTCGACCGCCCCCTGGTAGGCGGCGTCGCAGGCACCGTCATTGAGGTGATCCATCGTCATGTGCGAGGGCGAGAACTGCGGCAGGGGCTTGCGGTTGGCGGTACTGAACGCGAGGAAGATGTCGCCCGACGAATTGCCGCCGTATGTCCCATTGCGGCCGAAGCCGATTGCCGCCCGCCGCGCGAGCCGCTGCAGCTGGTGCGGCAGCATGGGCGCATCCGTCGCCAGGATGATGATGATCGACCCGAGCTCCTTCGGCTGGCCACCGTCGAGCGGCATGTGCCGGCCAACGGGGACGCCGAGGACGGTGAAGACCTCGCGGACGCCATGGTTGGCCTGGACGAGAGCGGCGATCGTGTAGCTCCTGCCGTCGATCTCGATCGCGCGCGACGACGTGCCCGTCCCGGCCTTGAACTTGTAGCAACGCATGCCGTTACCGCCGCCGACGTTGCCCTCGGCGACCGGGCCTGCCTTCGCGCCGTTGATCGCGGCCAGCGCGTGTGCCTCAGTCACGTGCTGACCGTCGATGTCGCTGTACTGGCCGTCGTAGGTCTCGGCGACGACAGGCATCGCCCACATCGGCTGCTGCGCCCAGGCGGAAGCGTACTGCCGGATCATCCAGCGCACCGCCGCGTGGTGGACGATGCCGACGCTGTGCGTGTTGGTAATGCAGATGGGTCCGAAGAAGTATCCCGCGTCTTCGATCCAGTGCGTGCCCGTCATCTCGCCGTTGCCGTTGAAGCGGTGCAGGCCCGCCCACACCGGCTCGGGCTCGGTAGCGTGGCCCCGGGGCAGGATCGCTGTCACGCCGGTCTTGATGATCTTGCCGTCCTCGGTGTGGCCGTCGAGCGTCGTGAAGCCCACGAGCACTCCAGGTACGTCCGTGATGGCGTTCAGCGGCCCGGTCTTCCCGGGAAACGGCAGTCCGAGTTCGCGACCGCGAGGCTTCGTCATGCTGGGCTCCTTAATGGCGGACGGCGTGCGCTGGACTGACAGGATCCCCGGCTCGGCAGCGAATCAAGGCTCTGGCGTCGCGGCCAGGTCGAGGCCGCGTATGAACTGCTGCGCCTGCTCGCGCACAAACTGCTGCCGCTTGCTGCGGGCATCGTTCGGGAATCGCAGAAACCCCATGCTGATGAGCCGCGCGAGACCGTAATTGAACGCAAAAAACGCATAGGCCTTCTGGCAGCGAGCGTAAGACCAGACAGCGTCTTCGGCGCGGTAGCGCTCCTCGCCGTAGATCACCCGGACGAGCCTGCCGAAACAGGCCTCGATGTTGCGCTGGTAGCGCTCGTGCGACGGGCCACCGGGGACCTGGCCGAACATCACCTGGAAAAGGTCGGGATTTTCGACGGCAAACTCGACGCTCTGAACCGCGATCCCAACGAGTTGGTCCTCGCGCGAATCGTGCCGCTTGGCCAGCCGGTCGAACGTGGCCAGCAACACCTCGGCGCCTTCTGCGGCGACCTCGAGCAACAGGTACTCAATACTCGGATAGTGGTTGTAGAAATTCGCTGGCGAGACGCCGACCTCGCGACACAGCCGCCGGACCGTGATGCTTTCCACCCCTTCCGTCCCGATGAGCCGCCTCACGGCCGCAAGCAGGTCCTCCGCCACGTTGCCCTTGTGATAGGGACCCGGGAGGGTGGGTTTGGCCGTTGGCCTGGGCGTGCGCGTCCTCCTGCTCGTGCTCATCGATCGACTCCCTTCGACGCCGGCGCTGCGGCGCTGGCTCGTATACGCGCAAGCCGCTGTGACTGCGAACGGAGAGATGCGATGGGGTGCATGCAGCCCGTACCGTCGGCAGGAAAGTTGCGCAGTGAAAAGTGAACAGTGTAAATGTCGGTCCGGGGCGGCGTGCCTGTCAAGCGCAGGGACGCCCGGCTCGGCTGCAACCGGTGCGGCCGGACCCGGCCGCCGCCAACTGAAGTGTTACCCGTTTGTCCGGAACGGACCTGGGGTATTTGGTGGGCCGTGATGGGATCGAACCATCGACCAACTGGTTAAAAGCCAGCTGCTCTACCGCTGAGCTAACGGCCCCGCCGGGGAAGGGCGCGAATCATAGCCGATCGCCCGGATCGCTTCACTCACCGGTACGACGTGGGATCGGGGACTCCGGCAGCCTCGAACCCCGTCCTTCGCAGGCGGCAGGAGTCACACCGGCCGCAGGCCCTGCCCAGTTCGTCCGCCTGGTAGCAGGACACGGTCGCGCCGAAATCGACGCCGAGCGAGGTTCCGCGCCGGATTATCTCCGCCTTGCTCAGGTCGATCAGCGGCGTGCGGATCCGGAGCGGCTCGCGTCCCTCGACCCCTTCCCGCGTCGCAAGGTTCGCCATGCGCTCGAACGCCTGGATGAACTCGGGCCGGCAGTCCGGATAACCGGAGTAATCCACGGCATTCACGCCGATGAAGATATCGTGGGCACGCAGCACTTCGGCCCACGCCAGCGCAAACGCCAGGAACACCGTGTTGCGAGCGGGCACATAAGTCACGGGAATCGCCGCACCGCCCTCTCCGCCCTCTCCGCCCTCCGGGACGGCAATCGACGTGTCGGTCAGGGCAGAGCCGCCAAAGGCTGCAAGGTCGATCTGCATGGTGCGATGCTCGGCTGCACCGAGCTGCGACGCGACTCGCCGGGCCGCAGCCAGCTCGGCCGCATGCCGCTGGCCGTACCGGAAGCTCAGCGCATGGCAACGGAAGCCTTCTGCGCGTGCGATGGCAAGGCACGTGGCGGAATCGAGCCCGCCCGAAACCAGCACGATTGCCGGCCTGGCGCCCCCGTCCGATTGCTGCCGCTGTTCCATGGCGATGGGTTACCTGCCCGGCTCGTTGCCCCAGAGATACTTGTGCAGTTGCACCTGCAACCGCACGTCGAGCCGATCCGCGAGGATCCATTCAGCGAGCTGTCGCGGCTCCAGCTGCCCCCAGGCCGGCGAAAAGAGCACCTGGCAGCGCACGGGCTCGGCGCGCCCACGCAGCAGGTCGCGGGCCCACTCGTAGTCGCCGCGCGAGCAGAGGACGAACTTCAGCTGGTCGCGCGGCGTCAGCACGTCGAGGTTGCCGAGCTTGTTGCGCCGCTCCTCGCCGGAATCCGGCGTCTTGAGATCAACCACGCGGCTGACGCGAGCATCGACGTTCGTAACGTCGATTGCGCCGCTGGTCTCCAGCGACACGTCGTACCCAGCGTCACACAGGGCGGCCAGCAGTTCGAAGCAGGCTTTCTGCGCAAGAGGCTCGCCGCCCGTCACGCAGACATGACGAACGCCGCTGTCCTGCGCAGCCTCGAGCAACTGCTCGAGCGTGCGCCACTCGCCCCCGTAGAACGAATACTGCGTATCGCAATAGACGCAGCGCAGCGGGCAGCCCGTGAGCCGGATGAAAAGCGTGGGCCAGCCGACGGCGTCGGCTTCGCCCTGGATCGAGACGAACGTCTCGGTGACCTTGAGCCGGCTCACCGCTTCTCGGTGTTCAGCTTCTCGATGCGTCCCGCTGCCTGCTTCGCGGCGTCGGACTCGGGATAGGTCGAGATGACCTTCTGGTACGTGCCGCGCGCGTTCTTGAATGCCTTGAGCTCGTACTGGCAGTCCCCGACCCTGAGCATCGCATCCGCAAGACGGCGCGACTCAGGAAAGGCGCTCACGCCCTGGAACGATTTCAGCGCCGCG
>Ga0316613_10003202_pt1 | contig 10229 bp, 9 predicted proteins | sample OWC_soil_day10_C_2_FD_207647 | JGI IMG/M metagenome (GOLD analysis project Ga0316613, IMG submission 207647) | Wetland soil microbial communities from Old Woman Creek delta, Ohio, United States - OWC_soil_day10_CT_b | ecosystem: Environmental > Terrestrial > Soil > Wetlands | place: USA: Ohio... | reverse complement strand
CCACGCCTCGCGGAAATCCGCGTGGACCGGAACCGCAAGGCGGAACTGGTACGTACCGTTCCGCTCAGCCAGGATGGCCAGCCGATGAGTGGTCTTCCGCTGTCGCCCGGTCAGACTGGCGCAACCGGCGAAATCCCCCTCGCCGATACGCTGGCAACGCTGCCGTTCAGCGCCTTCGGCATCGACCCGGAAGGCGTGGCGATGGACAAGGAGGGCAAGCTCTGGATCGTGGACGAATACGGCCCCTTCCTTGCTCAAGTAGATCCGGAAACCGGCCGCGTTCTGCGCAAACTGGCGCCGGGAAGCGGATTGCCGGCGGAGATCGGCGCCCGCCAGCCGAACCGCGGTTTCGAAGGGGTGGCTGTCACCCCCAACGGAAAAGTCTACGCCGCCGTGCAGTCCACACTCGACATCGACGGCAAGACCAAGGGGAGCGCCTTGTTCACCCGTATCGTCGAATTCGACCCATGGAGCGGCGCGGTGCGCCAGTTGGCCTACCCGATCGACATCGATGTCTACAAGAAGTCCGGCGACGCCAAGCTGGGAGACTTGGTAGCGGTCAGCGACACGCAACTGCTGCTAATCGAACAGGGCAAGGACAAGCACGGCAAGATGCGCAACATCATCTACGCCATCGATATCACCGGAGCTGACGATATCGGCACCAAGCGTAGCAAGGACGGCAAGGCGCTCGAGTACGCTGGCGCCGCCGAAATCCAGACCGTCAAACTGATCCGCAAGCAGAAGATTCTCGACCTGCGCGACATCGGCTGGACAGCCGAAAAAGCGGAGGGACTGGCTGTGATCGACGGAGGCCTGGCGGTGATCAACGACAACGATTTCGGCTTATCCACGAGCGTCGATGGCGACAAAGGCGATGATCCAGGCAAGTACACCATCGACGCCGGCAAGCTCTCCGACCACGGCCGACTCAGCGTGAACGCCAATGACGAAGCGACGCATCTCTGGCTGTTGCATCTGAAGCAGCCGCTCGCGGCGTTCTTCCCGAAATAGGCTGAAGGCTTGTAAGCGCGATGGCGCGTAGATTTCAGGACTTGTCGGTTTCGTGGAAAGCCTCGATTTGGTCGGCGCCATGCCAGAAGATCCTGGTGGATGGAAAGATGTGCCGCTTCACCCTGACCGCGCTGCTGATGGCATTGGGGCATCGTTGATCGTAGGTTCCAGCCCCTTCTCCGCGACTGCCCGCCTTCGTCATGCGCCGGTAAGCATCCGGTAAGTATTGCCGTGGAGAATGGATTCCAGCCGAACACATCGTTAGGCATCCACTTGACATACAGGAGATACGCATGAAAAAGACCTTGATCGCCATGCTGACAGCCGCATCCGTATTCGCTTTCGGCGCTGCGCAAGCCGCCGACGCCGCCCCTGCCGCCGGCTCCACCGCTGAAGCCACCACCCCGGCAAAAGCCAAGCCGGCCAAGTCCAAGAAAGTCGTCAAGCAGAAGAAGGGCAAAGCCACCGCCAAGAAAACCGAAGGCGCAGCAGCAAAATAGGGAAATCACCTCCTGAGGCACTTGAAGGGCCGGTTTCTGACCGGCCCTTTTTTGTGCGCCAGCCGCAAGCCGGAGTACCATTTCCGGAGGGGCATCCGCCCCACCTCCTCACTGTTACCGGAAGCATGTCTTGAGATTACTGTTGGCAGAAGACGACCCGATGATCGGCAGTGCCGTCGAACAGGGATTGCGCAACGCCGGTTATTCGGTGGATTGGGTCCGCGACGGCAAGGCCGCAGAACTTGCCTTGCGTACGGGGACGTACGCGCTTCTGGTGCTCGACCTCGGACTCGCGCAGCAGGACGGCCTGTCGCTGCTGAAGAAGATGCGTGGTTCCGGAAACACCATGCCCGTGCTCATTGTGACGGCACGCAGCGCTGTCTCCGACCGGATCATCGGGCTGAACCTGGGTGCCGACGACTACCTCGCCAAGCCATTCGATCTGGATGAACTGGTGGCGAGGATTCGCGCACTCATCCGCCGCCACGCCGGACGCGCACATCCGGAAATGCGGCTGGGCCGGCTCTGCCTGAATCCGCTGAGCCGCGAAGTCCGGCTGGACGATGAACCGGTAGTCCTTCCGCATCGCGAATTCGCCCTGCTCGAAGCACTGCTCGAAACGCCGGGCGCGGTGCTCTCCACCGAGCAACTAGAGGAGAAGCTTTATGGCTGGGGAGAAGAAGTCGCCAGCAACGCCATCGAAGTGCACGTTCACCGACTGCGCAAAAAACTGGGCGTCGACTGGATCAGGAACGTGCGCGGCGTCGGCTACAAACTGGTCGAACCCGCATGAACTCGATCCGCCGCGACCTCCTGAAATGGCAGATTGGCGCCCTGCTCGTCACCGGGCTCCTGGCAAGCCTGATCACTTACGCCCTCGCCTGGAACGCCTTCGACCGCGTACGGAGCGACGGACTCGCCCAGATCGCCTACTCGATCGTGCGGCACGGCCTGATCAACAACGATGGCGACGACGAAAACGACAACGACGCCTCGGACAAAGGGCAGTTTGTCAGCCAGATATGGGATAGCGACAACGAACTCATCTACACCTCGCTGGACAATGCCGGCCCGCCCCGCCAGCCGATCGGCCATCACACCCTGAAATGGCATGGCGAGGAATGGCACACCTACACGCTGGATGACGACGGAATCACCATCCAGGTGGGCAACCCGACGACCCACCACTATGCGATGTTCCGCAGCATCGCCCCGTGGCTGCTCCTGCCGCTGAGCCTGATGACCGCGGTGCTTGGCGGAATCATCTGGCTCGCCGTCGGGCACGCCCTGCGCCCGCTTCAGGAAGTCCGTGCCGAGATCCTCGGGCAGAACATCCCCAGCCTGCGTCCGGTGGAGATCGGCCATCTGCCGGAAGAAGTCGTGCCGCTCGGCGAAGCGCTGAACACCTTGTTGCTGCGGCTGGAGAGCGCCTTCGCCACGGAACGCGACTTCATCGCCAACGCGGCGCATGAACTGCGCACCCCGCTGACGGCCGTCCGACTCCAGGCCCAGTTGGCCAACCAGGAAAATGACGCCGGACAACGCGCTGCAACGCTGGCGCAGCTGATTTCGGGCGTTGATCGCGCCAGCCATCTGGTGGAACAACTCCTGCAAATGGCGCGGCTCGATCCCGACGCCCAGGAGCTCGCATTCGCCGAAGTGCGCATCGATCTTCTGGCCAAGAACGTGATCGCCGATCTCTCGCCCCAGGCCGAGGCTCGGGACATCGATCTCGGTATCGCGCAATGCCGCCCCGTGCGGGTGTTCGGTCACGCGGAGAGTCTGCGCGCCCTGCTGTCCAACCTCATCGACAATGCCCTGCGCTACACCCCGCATGGCGGGCGCGTCGATGTCGACGTCGAAGAATCATCCGGGCAGTGCATCGTAACGGTATCCGACACCGGCCCGGGGATTCCCGAAGCAGCCCGGGAGCGCGTCTTTGACCGCTTCCATCGCCTTGCCGGCCCCGATATCCAGGGGAGCGGCCTGGGGCTTTCCATCGTCAGACAGGTAGCCCGCCTCCACGCCGGGAGCGTTACGCTCGGCGATTCCCCAGCCGGAGGCCTTGGCGTTCGCTTCGCCATGCCGTCGCAATCGGGAGATCCCGCAGATAAAGCAGACACGGTGGCCTGAGATGGGCCGCCGGGCAATCATGTCGCCTGGAAATCTGTTCGTGCGCCTGTGAGTGTAATATGCGCCCCCTATAACAATGCTCAGGTGTCTAGTAAGGGAGTGAGGATGAAAACACGCCGATCCGGACAAGATGAACAGACGCCACCCCCAGACCCTCTGGCGACCTCTTTCCCGGAAATTGCACTAATGATTGGCTATTTCCTGGCTGTATGGCTGATACCCATCCGCTGGCTGGATACCGCCATTGGCGTAATCGCATTTGCTGTTGCAAGCAAGATCAATCCTTACTTGTCCGAATACTCAATTGCTTTCGCTACCAATCCTCGGTACTTCATTCACTGCCACGTATTAGCGACGTGGCTGTTTCCAACCTTGCTCCCCTATCTGATTGTCAGGAGAAACGGTGGTCGAGTGCCTTATTCGTCGTACTGGCGTCAAAGAAACGAGCACTTCGGTGGGTGGCTTCCTCATTTGATGCTTTCTGCATTCTTTTACGGCCTAACGTACTTCGGGATGTTGTGGCTGGTTGATTATCCATTAAGGCGTGGCGAGCATGCAATTTGGGTTTATGGCATTGCGCCAACTGCGCTAATGCTAACGTGCGTATTGGGGATAGGTGCAATGCAAATTTACATGATCATTTTCTCTGTTTTCTCAAACAGAAGTATGTAACAAGCAAGGCAGTGGTTTGCTCCCCAGAAATGTAATCGGGGACACACCACGGTCTATAACTCTCCACAAAACCCGTACACAAAGCTGTGGATAAGGCCTGAACAACGGCCGTAGGTCCATGAACGGGTTGGGAAAATGCGCCCTGCCCAAATACTGGGCAGGGCACGCGATGCCGTGTCTTATTCCACCGGTTGCGGGACCAGGCCGCCGTCCTCGTCGAGATCGTCCTTGTCGTCGATGGTGGTAGCGGTGCGTCCGGTATCGCGATCGCTGTCGAGGTCGATTTCAGCATAGGCGAGCAGGCGTGTGCCGTTCTTCAGCCGGTAGCCGAACCAGATGACAAAGAACAGCGGAATGCCGATGTAGGTGGCGGCAACGCTGGACCAGTCGATCCTGTCGGCCATGAACGCCTGGTAGTTCTGCCCAAGCGTGATCGCCAGGCAGAGTGCGAAGGCGAACAGCGGCCCGAGCGGGAACAACATGGCGCGGTAGGGCAAGTCGGCGAGCGAACGCCCCTGCGCGACAAAGGCCTTGCGGAAGCGGTAGTGGCAGATGGCGATGCCGAGCCAGGCGATGAAGCCGGTCATGCCCGAGGTGTTGAGCAGCCACAGGTAGACGGTCTGGTCGCCGAAGATCGACGTGAAGAAGCACAGCGCGCCGACCAACGTCGTCGCATAGAGAGCGTTGAGCGGCACACCGTTGGCCGAGAGGCGGGCGAACAGCTTCGGCGCCTTGCCCTCGCAGGCCAGCGCGTAGAGCATCCGCGTCGACGCGTACATGCCTGAATTGCCGGCCGAAAGCACGGCGGTGAGGATGACCGCGTTCATCACGCTGGCGGCAAAGGCGATGCCGGCATTCTGGAAGACGAGGGTGAACGGGCTGACGCCGATGTCGGTCACCTGGCCCTTGAGCAGGTTCGGGTCGGTGTAGGGAATCAGCAGTCCGATGACCAGAATCGCGCACACATAGAACAACAGGATGCGCCAGAACACCTGCTTGACGGCGCGGGGGATGCTGGTCGACGGGTTCTCCGATTCGCCAGCGGCGATGCCGATCAGTTCGGTGCCCTGGAAGGAGAAACCGGCGATCATGGCGACGCCGATCATCGCCGGCAGCCCGCCGACAAAGGGCGCCTCGCCGGCCGTGAAGTTGCTGAGACCGACCGCGTCCTGACCGTGCATCAGGCCGAAGATCATATACACGCCGGTGATGATGAAGACGATGACGGTAACCACCTTGATCAGCGCGAACCAGTATTCGCTTTCGCCGAAGCCCTTCACCGAGATCGCGTTGAGGGCGAACATCAGCGCCAGGAAGATACCGGACCAGATCACTCCGGGAACCTCGGGCAGCCAGAACTTCATCACGATGCTCGCCGCGGCGAGTTCGACGGCGATTGTCACCGCCCAGTTGTACCAGTAGTTCCAGCCGATAGCGAAGCCGAACGCCGGGTCGACGAAACGCGCGCCGTAGGTCGAGAACGATCCGGCGACCGGCATGTACGCGGCCATTTCGCCGAGGCTCGTCATCAGGAAGTAGACCATCAGGCCGATCATCGAATAGGCGGCCAGCGCGCCGCCCGGGCCGGCCTGCGAGACCGAGGCGCCGGACGCAACGAACAGCCCGGTGCCGATCGAACCGCCGATGGCGATCATCGTCAGGTGCCGGGTGCGCAACTTTCGTCGTAGGTTTCCGCCGTCAGGCGTCGATGTTCCTTCGTTCATGTGTTTTCCCCTGATTCATTGTCGATTGATGTCGTTTCGATCATGCGCATGGTCTTCAAGCCGGATGACGCGGTGAAAAACCGCGCAGTATCCTCGGCCGCGTTGCGCTGGTCAAACCCTGCCGGAGAGAAGGGGTATCGTCATTGCGCTGGTTTGCTTGCGAGCCCCGTCCGGTCAAGGCTTGCAGGCGGAATGCGCAGGAGTGCGTTCAATGCGGGGCCGCGAAGGCCGGAGAACCTTTTGTGCGTATTCGGGCGACGACCTGGCCTTGCCGCTCCTTAAAGACTCCACAAAACCCGTACACAAGACTGTGGATAACACCTGAACAAGTGCCGTAGGTCGATGAACGGGCAGGAAAAAAGCGCCCTGCTCAGAAAACAGGCAGGCGTTCGACAAGGGATGCCTTGGCGACCAAGAAAGCAGGGCTCCGCGTCCCAGGAAACCGCGCCGCTACCTGGACGGTACCGAGTACGCGTTGAGCATCTGCCTGAGCGATCCGTCGCTCTCCATGGCTTCGAGCGCTTCGTCAAACTTTCCGGCCAGCGCCGAGAAGTCCTTATGCCGGGAAAAAGCGAGATAACTGAGCGTTGTTTCCACGACGGGGCCACCGATCTCGACCTTCTTCAGCCCGGCCAGCCGGTCGAGGTAGTGCAAGCCCACCAGCCGGCTGCAGATCACGGCATCAACCCGGCCCGCAAGCAACTTCCGGAAATTCGCTTCGTGGCTGGTGGCTGTCTCGAGTTTCTTGAGCGTTCCCGCTTGCACCGCCGCATCAAATCGGCTTCCGTACGAGGTGGCGACGACGACACCGATGGTCACATCGGCCATAGATTCGAGACGGCCATTGAAGCGCGGGGGCGATTCCTTGCGGACAAAAAAGACGTAGTCCTGACTCATCAAGGCCTTCTGCGTGAACAGCATCGTCTGCTCGCGCTCAGCCGTCTTCTTGATAGAGAAGAGGGCATCGGCCTGCCCGCTGAGCAGGCGGTGTTGCCCGCGTGCCACCGGGAAGAACTCGATCACAATAGGCTGGCCGATGCGCGCAAACGCCGCTTTGACGACATTTACCACGAGCCCCTGCGCGCCGCGCTCGGTCTCCGTGATGTAGGGCGGATACTCCAGCGTCGCCAGACGCAGAGGCGCGCGTTCCGCTGCGGCGGACATTCCGGAAAGACAAAGGATGAACACCAGAATGAAACTTCGGTAGCGCATGGGTTCCCCTAGTTCTGCGAACGGAAGCCTGGCGACGATGGCAGGAAACTCGCCGGAACATCGAGCCGTCGATCCCATTGTAAGCCATGCTTTGAGCAGGCTGAAGGAATCCGAGACGGGGCGGAGACATTTGGTTCTCGCGAGTCACTGCCTGCGCCGGGTTACCCTTGCCTCCAGTTCTGCAAGGAAGAACGGCCCGTTTGTTCTCAGACGATCTCGTCCATCACCGCCAGCAAAGCGTCGCGGTCACGGAAGACGTTTTCCGGAAGTGCTTCGATGCTTCCACCGTCGCGCAGGACGAGAACCCGTTCGGCAAGGCGATGCGCCTGACTGAGGCTGTGCGACACGACGACCAGGGTGTAACGAGACTTCAACTCGGCCAGAAGGTCCTCGATCTGCCGCGCCGCCTTGAAATCAAGCGATGCCGTCGGCTCGTCGAGCAGCAGGATTTCCGGACGCAAGGCCAGCGCCCGCGCCAGACACAGGCGTTGCTGCTGCCCGCCGGAAAGCGTGGACGCCGGCACCGCCAGACGATCCTCCACTTCGTCCCACAAATGCACTTCGCGCAACGCGGCTTCCATGCGCAACTCGCACTCATCGTCCGGCAGGCTCAAGGTGGTTTTCAACGGCAGGACGAGATTGCGGGCTATCGACAGCGGCAGGACATTCGGCGATTGGAAAACCATCCCGGCCTGCCGGCGCAGGCGTTCGAGCGATGTACCCGGCGCGTAGGCCTCGATCCACGCGCCCCCCACGTGCAAGGCGACCCGGCCGCGCGTCTCGCTCCCCGGGAAGCACTCGTTGAGTCGGTTGATCGCCCGCAACAGGGTGGTTTTCCCCGAACCGGAGCGCCCGAGCAGAAACGTCGGCCCGCCCCGGCCGATCTCCAGGTCGAGATGACGGATGACCGGCACGCCGCCAAAGCTGACGCACAGATCCTCGATACGAATGACGGATGAATTCAATGGCTTGTTCCCGTTTTCCATTTTTTGTCGAGACGCGCGTGCAAGCAGCGCGCCATGGCGAACATGAGGCCGGTCAGGCCGAGCAGGACCAGCGCGGCGGCGAAAGCCTGCGTCAGTTGCGCCGGGGTCTGGTATTCCGCCGCCAGATAGTAGATATGGAACGGCAGCGCCTCGTACTTGCCCGTCAGTGACGACGGCGCGCCGGCGTTGGCCACCACGCCGGTCAGCAGGATCACCGCCGTGTCCTCCGCGGCACGGCCGATGGCCAGGATGACGCCGCAGAAGATCCCGTGCATCGCGGCCGGCAGCAGTATCCGTGCGACAACCTGCCCGTGCGAGAACCCCAGGCTGGCGCCCGTCAGACGCAACGCGTGCGGCAGCCCCTGCACCGCCAGGCGCGTGGTGCTGATCAGGTAGGGCAGAACCAGCAGCGCCAGGCACAGTGCCGACAGCAACAGCCCGGTATTGGCGACGGGCGCCACGGTCTTGCGCAACAGCAGGATCAGGGCAAAGCCGAAAAGTCCCATCAGGATTGACGGAATACCGGCCAGCAGGTCGACGCAGAACGACAGCACGCGCCGCAAACGCCCGGTGGCGTATTCGGCCAGATAGATGCCGCTGGCAATGCCGAGAGGAACCGCGAGACCCATCGCCAGGATGACCAGCGACAGGGTTCCCTGGCATGCGGGCCACAGGCCATCGAACACCGGAGCGCTTCGCAGCATGGCGTCCAGCGGCGGGGTATCGCCGAAAAACAGCGACAACGACAGCCCCGGCACTCCGCGCCAAAGCAGGAAGCCGAGCAGGATACCTACGATGGCGGGAACGGCCAGGGCCGCTGCCCAGGAAAATCCGCGAACTACCTTTTCCTCAAGACGTGGCGGCCTAGTCATCGCTCACCCGCCGTCCACGCAGCGCCTGATTCCCCAGATTGATCAGCAGCGAGACCAGGAAGAGAAACACCCCGCAGGCGAACAGCGAGCTATACACCAGGCTCTGGCTGTCCGTTGCCACGACCAGCGCGATGTGCGAAGTCAGCGTGCGCAAGGGGTCCAGCAAGGATTGGGGAGGGCGTGCCGCGTTGCCGGCCAGCATCAGCGGGATCAGGGTATCGCCGATGGCCCGGCCGAAACCGAGCGTTGCCGCCATGCCCAAACCACGGCGCGAAAGCGGCAAGGTCAGGCGAAGCAACTGCTGGACCGGCGTAAAGCCCAGCGCGGCAGCGGTCTGTCCGATGCTTTCCTGAACCTGGCGGAACTGGCTGTCGATCAGCAACACCAGCGTGGGAATGATCAGTACGGCCAGCGTCATTCCCGCCGCGAGCCAGGAAAACCCGGAACCGGAAAAGGCGGAACGAATGATCGGCACGAGCAGGAATACCGACACCAGTCCGTAAACCACGGTGGGCACGCTGGTCATGAAGCGCACCACCGCCAGCAACGGGCGCGCCGCCCGAGCCGCCCCTGCGCCGTGGACAAAACAGCAGAGGCCCAGCGCCAACGGATACGCCAGCAGCATCGAGGAAACGGCGAGGCACAGCGATCCGGTCAGCATCGGCAGGATGCCGAACTCTCCGCGCAACGGGCGCCAATGCCAGGACAACAGGGAACCCAGCGCCTCGCCGCGAAAGACCGGCACGGCAAACCACAGCAGGAACGCGAAGATCGCCAGCACCGACAGTGCCGAAACGGCGGTGACGCAGAAGAGCACGCGTTCGCAGAGACGATTCGTGGTCAGGGACATTGGCGGAAGGCGTTTCGAGCGGGACGCGGCGGGGAAGGCGCTGAAATCGCTCCGAATCCTTTACGGATTTCCCCACGCCGCCATTGCCATTACAACGGCAGATATCCGGCTGCCGCCGTCATCTTCTTGCCTTCCGGCCCGAGGATGTACTTGATGAACGCCCCGGCCAGCCCTTGCGCTTCGCCCTTGGTGTTCATGTACAGCTTGCGCACGATCGGGTACTTGCCGGAACGGGCGTTGTCCTGCGTCGGGGCGATGCCGTCGAG
>Ga0316613_10003201_pt1 | contig 10229 bp, 10 predicted proteins | sample OWC_soil_day10_C_2_FD_207647 | JGI IMG/M metagenome (GOLD analysis project Ga0316613, IMG submission 207647) | Wetland soil microbial communities from Old Woman Creek delta, Ohio, United States - OWC_soil_day10_CT_b | ecosystem: Environmental > Terrestrial > Soil > Wetlands | place: USA: Ohio... | reverse complement strand
TCGCCAGGCCGTTCCCAACGCGACGAAGATCGCCGTGCTCATCCATGATCGGCAAGCTTTCGAGCCGCAGATGCCCGCGGTGCGAGAGGTCGCCAGGAAGGCAGGGCTCAGCCTGGAAATCTTCGACACGCTCGGCAGCAGCAGCAGCTACAACGAGGTGTTGGAGGCCGTCGCCCGATCGCAGTGCCAGGCCTTGCTGGTCATGTCCAGCCCGCTCTTTGGCCGCGACAGCAGATTGATCGTCGAAGCCGCAGCCCGCGCCCGCGTGCCGGCCATCTACGCTCCGGCGCTCAATGCCAACCAAGGCGCACTCATCACCTACGGCACGACGCCGCGGGAACTCGACCGCCAGGTCGCCCGACAGATCGACCGGATCCTGCGCGGCGCCAAGCCCGGCGAGGTGCCGGTCGAGCAACCCAGCCGCTACCAACTGGTGATCAACCTGGCGACGGCCCGCGCCCTCGGCCTCGTCATTCCGCAGGCGCTGCTGCTGCAGGCCGATCAGGTCATCGAATAGGCCCGAGCGCCTGGCGCCGCCGAGGCCTTGCGCACCGGAACCCCGGCGCCAGCCCCATACTCGGGCATCCAGTCCCTGGACAGGGAGAACGGCATGAACACGCGGCGCAGTGCGGAACGGCAGTTCGGCGGGCAACGGGTGAAGCGGCGTTCGATCGTCGCGGGCAGCGCCGCGGTGATGGCGGGAGCGCTGATGGCGCCAAACACCACGCGAGCGCAACCCGCCGTGCGTGTGCGCCGCGTTGGCTGGCTCAGTAGCACGCACAGCGTGGTGCGACCGACGCTGAGCGAGCCTTTGCGTCAACTGGGCTGGGTCGAAGGCCGGAATATCGCCTTCGAAGTCCGCTACACCGAGGGCCAGCGCGAACGGTTTCTTCCATTCGCCAAGGAACTCGTCGCGGCCCAGGTCGAGATCATCGTCGCCGTGGCGCCAACCGCGATCCGCGCGACCATGCAGGCCACGAGCGAAGTGCCGATCGTCATGGCCTGGTGGGGCGGCCCCGACCTGGTCGAAGCCGGACTCATCGGCAGCTACGCGCGGCCGGGCGGCAACGTCACCGGCGTGGACATGCTGCTGTCCGCGCTCGACGCGAAGCGCCTCGACGTGCTGCGCCAGGCGGTGCCCAAGGCGACGAAGGTCGCCGTGCTCATCCACAACCGGAAAGACTACGAGCCGCAGATGCCGCCAGTGCGCGAGGTCGCCAGGAAGGCGGGGCTCAACCTGGAGATCTTCGACACGCTCGACACGCGCGACAGCAGCGTCAATTACAGCGAAGCCTTCGATGCCATCGCCCGCTCGCGGTGCCAGGCGCTGCTGGTCATGTCCAGCCCGCTTTTTGCGCGTGACAGCAAGCCGATCATCGAAGCGGCCGCCCGCATCGGCGTGCCCGCCATGCACGGCGAGGTCCGCAATGCGCGCGAAGGCGGCCTGATCGCCTACGGCACGACGCCAGCGCATCTCGACCGCCAGGTCGCCAGGCAGATCGACAGGATCCTGCGCGGCGCCAGGCCCGGTGATCTGCCGGTCGAACAGCCCAGCCGCTACGAAATGGCGATCAACCTGACGACGGCCAGAACTCTCGGCCTCGTGATACCGCAGGCGCTGCTGCTTCAGGCCGATCACGTCATCGACTGACCTGGCGCGGGCGCCGCCGGGTGCGCGTTCAGGCCGGGCTCGAGCGCAGGCCGTAGACCTGGCCGCCGATGAACAGGTACTCGGCGCGCAGCACCGCATCGCCCTTCTCGCCGGTGAAGGTGAAGCCCAGCACGCCGACCGTGTCGCCCACCTTGATCTCGGGCACCTTCCACGCGTCCATGCGCGTCAGCGGCGCCAGTTCGATCTCCCAGACGCGGTCCTTGCGCGTCGGCAGCTGGGCTGACCTAAGCAGCGCCGCGCCATCGACGCCGGCAGACTGCGCCGGCAGCTTGCGGCTGGCCAGGTCGCTCGGCAGCTTCAGGTTGGACGGCAGCTCCAGCGACAGCTCGGCATGCGGGTTGCGCCAGGCCACCTTGGTGGCGCGCCCTTCCAAATAGATCGGCCGGTTCTGGTCGAAGCTGCTCCAGCCATGGTGAGCGCGGGCGGCCAGCGGCGCGGCCAGGGCGGTGGCAATGAATGTTCGGCGTTGCATGCGGCTCTCCTCAGGCGTAGGCAATCCAGCGACCGCAAATGATGACAGCCAGCCAAAGCCCCGTCGACACCACGGTCTGAACCCGTGCCTCGCGGTCCAGCAGCTGCAGGCTGCCGCGCGCGTGGAACCAGGCGGCGTTCAACCCGGCCAGCATCACCAGGCCCATCTTGATGACGAAGATGCGGTTGGCCAACAGTTCGGCCGGCTGGCCCGCAAACATCAACAGGCCGCTGGCGCCAATGAGCGCAAAGCCCAGCAGCGACAGGCCCAGCGCCAGGCGGGCCAGCGGCTGCACCGGCAGTTCGGGGCCGAAGCCCCAGACCCGCATTTCGAACAGCACCAGGTTGCCCAGCAGCAGCGCAATGCCGACGATGTGCACGACCTCCAGCGCCGGGTAGGCCCAGGGGTGAGAGACGATCCAGGCAAACATGCGGCGCATTTTCGCGCGCACCCGGCCTCCTAGAATCGAGCGCATGCACATCCACATCCTGGGCATCTGCGGCACCTTCATGGGCGGGCTGGCGGCACTGGCGCGTGAAGCCGGCCACCGCGTCACCGGCTGCGATGCCAACGTCTACCCGCCGATGAGCGATCAGCTCGAGGCGCTGGGCATCGAGCTGGTCGAAGGCTTCGGCGCCGAGCAGCTGGCCTTCAGGCCCGACGTCTTCGTTATCGGCAACGTGGTCACGCGCGGCAACCCGTTGATGGAAGCCATCCTCGACGCCGGCGCGGCCTACACCAGCGGCCCGCAATGGCTGGCCGAGCAGGTGCTGCCCGGCCGCCACGTGCTGGCCGTGGCCGGCACGCACGGCAAGACCACCACCACCTCGATGCTCGCCTGGATGCTGGAATCGGCCGGCCTGCAGCCCGGCTTCCTGGTGGGTGGCGTGCCGCTGAACTTCGGCGTGTCGGCGCGGCTGGGCCGGGGCAAGTGCTTCGTCATCGAAGCCGACGAGTACGACACCGCCTTCTTCGACAAGCGCAGCAAGTTCGTGCACTACCGGCCGCGCACGGCGATCCTGAACAACCTGGAACTGGACCACGCCGACATCTTTCCGGACCTGGCCGCCATCGAGACGCAGTTCCACCACCTGGTGCGCACCGTGCCGGCCTCGGGCCGGCTGGTGGTGAACGCGCGCGACGAGGCGCTGCAGCGCGTGCTGGCGCGCGGCTGCTGGAGCGAGGTGCAGCGCTTCGGCACGCGCAAGGAGGAACCGGGCGGCTTGCGCGCGCGCGGCGAGCCGCATGCCTTCGACGTGCTGCGCGGCAGCCTGAAGATCGCCCGCGTCGACTGGCCGCTGCTGGGCGAGCACAACCAGCTCAACGCGCTGGCCGCCATCGCCGCGGCCGAACACGTGGGCGTGGCGGCCGAGGGGGCCGGTGCGGCACTGGCCGGCTTCGTGAACGTGCGCCGCCGCCTGGAGCTGCGCGGCGAGGCAGCCGGTGTCAAGGTCTACGACGACTTCGCGCACCACCCCACCGCGATGCGCAGCACCGTCAACGGGCTGCGCCGCAAGGTCGGGCTGGAGCGCATCCTGGCGGTGTTCGAGCCGCGCTCCAACACCATGAAGCTGGGCGCGATGAAGGCCCAGCTGCCCTGGGCGCTGGAAGAAGCCGACCTGAGCTTCTGCCTGCAGGGAGACTACGGCTGGAGCGCGGCCGAGGCGCTGGCGCCGCTGGGCCCGCAGGCGATGGTGACCGATTCGGTGGACCGGCTGGTTGCCGAAGTGGTGCGCGCAGCCCGGCCCGGCGACCATGTGCTGTGCATGAGCAACGGCGGGTTCGGCGGCATCCACGGCAAGCTGCTCGCTGCGCTGAAGGCGAAGGGCTGATGGCCGCGACCCATCTGCTGTATCTGCACGGCTTCCGCTCGTCGCCGAAGTCCTTCAAGGCGCAGCGGCTGCAGGCCTGGCTGGCCGAGCACCACCGCAACGTGCGCTGGTGGTGCCCGCAGCTGCCGCCGTCGCCGCGCGAGGCGATGGCGCTGGTGCGCGAAGGCACCGCCGGCTGGCCGGCCGCGACCTCGGCCGTGCTCGGCAGCTCGCTGGGCGGCTTCTATGCCACCGTGGTGGCCGAGGCCACCGGCTGGCCGGCGGTGCTGATGAACCCGGCCGTGGACCCGGCGCGCGACCTGGGTCCTTACGTCGGTGAGCTCAGCGCCTTCCACGCGCCCGAGGAGCGCTTCTTCTTCCGCGCCGACTACATTGATGAACTGCGCGCCATGACGCCCGGGCAGATCAGCCGGCCCGAGCGCTACTACGCCATCATCGCCAAGGGCGACGAGGTGCTCGACTGGCGCGAGATGACGGCGCGCTACCCGGGCGTGAACCTGCGGCTGCTCGAAGGCAGCGACCATGCCTTGAGCGATTTCGATGATCACCTTCCCCACATCCTGAAGTTCCTGCAACCATGCGACTGAAACACAAGACCTGCATCGTCACCGGCGCCGCGCAAGGCATCGGCCTGGCCACCGCCTTGAAGTTCGCCGAAGAAGGTGCCAACGTCGTCGTCGCCGACCTCAAGCCCGAGGGCGTGGACGCCGCGGTGGCGCTGGTGCGCGCCCGCGGCGCGCAGGTGCTGGGCTTCGCGCTCAACGTCACCGACCGCGAGGCGCTGGACCACATGGTCGCGGCGGTGAAGGAACGTTTCGGCAGCATCGACGTGCTGGTCAACAACGCCGGCATCACCAAGGACGCGCGGCTGCAGAAGATGACGCTGGCGCAGTTCGATGCGGTGATCGACGTCAACCTGCGCGGCGTTTTCCATTGCGCGCAGGCGGTGCTGCCGGTGATGCTGGCGCAGGGCTCGGGCGTGATCCTCAATGCCAGCAGCGTGGTCGGCATCTACGGCAACTTCGGCCAGACCAACTACGCGGCCAGCAAGTTCGGCGTCATCGGCTTCACCAAGACCTGGAGCCGCGAGCTCGGGCCCAAGGGCATCCGCGTCAACGCGGTGGCGCCGGGCTTCGTCGAGACGCCGATCCTGGCCACCATCCCCGACAAGGTGCTGCAGCAGATGCGCGAACAGGTGCCGCTGCACCGCCTGGGCAAGCCGGAGGAAATCGCCAATGTCTACGCCTTCCTGTCCAGCGACGAGGCCAGCTACATCAACGGTGCGGTGATCGAGGTGTCGGGCGGCATGACGGTATAGGCTGGGGCCGGCCTACAGGCTGGCAAAACGCTTGATCATGGCCTGCTTGTCCTGGCTCAGGCCCGCGAGTTGCGACTCCTGGATCCGCGACTCGCGCAGCAGCACGCCAAAGACGAAGATGAGCTGCGAGTAGCGATAGTCGTACTTCCTGTCGATGTCCCGGCGCCTGGTTGCGAGGAAGTCGTGGATCGCCCACAGGTCGTCGGGCTCGCTGGCCGCGGCAGCCTTCGCCTTGAGCTCTGCCAGCGTCTCGGCGAGTTCCGCGTCCAGCGCCTGCTCGAACAATCTTCTCGACAGGGCTTTTTCGGCGTTGGACCATTTGAGATCGTGCATCGCGGCCTCCCTCGCTGCGATTCGGTTGGGCCCCGCCCGGTTTGCACATGAACTCGCCGCGGACGGCGTGGCCTGTGGCACACATCGTAGCGTCGCACCACGGGGCCTGAGCTCGCAGCGGCGACAATCGCGCCCCATGTACGCATTGTTCGAAGACAGCGGCAAATTCCTGGCCGGCCGCCTGATGTCCGAGGCCGAAAGCTCGATGCAGGTCGAGCTCGACTCGGGCAAGCGGATCAAGGTGAAGGCGGCCAACGTGCTGCTGCGCTTCGACGCACCGCAACCGGCCGAGCTGATCGCGCGTGCGCAGACGCTGGCGCAGGAGATCGATCTGGACCTGGCCTGGGAATTCGCACCCGAGGCCGAATTCGGTTTTGCCGACTTGGCGCGCGAGTACTTCGAGGCTTCGGCCGGCACCGACAAGCAGGCTGCCGCGCTGTTCCGGCTGTTCGAGGCGCCGCACTACTTCCGCCGCCTGGGCAAGGGCATGTTCAAGAAAGCGCCGGAAGACACCGTCAAGGCGGCGCTGCTGGGTATCGAGCGCAAGAAGCAGCAGGCGGCGCAGATCGAGCAGTGGGCCGACGCGCTGGCCGCCGGCGAATGCCCGCCGCCGATCCGCGAGCAGCTCTACCGCATCCTTTTCAGGCCCGACAAGAACGGCCCCGAGTACAAGGCCGTGGTCGAGGCCACGCGTCGTGCGCAACGCGCACCGCTGGACCTGCTCAAGGCCGCGGGCGCCATCGACAGCCCCTACCAGTTCCACTGGAAGCGCTTCCTGTTCGAGACCTTCCCCAAGGGCACGGCCTTCGCGGCGCTCGATGTGCCGGCGATCAAGGAGACGCTGCCGCTTTCGGCGGCACAGGCCTTCTCGGTGGACGATTCGGCCACCACCGAGATCGACGACGCGCTGTCGGTGCAGGGCCTGGGCAGCGGCACGGTGGTATTCGGCATCCACATCGCCGCGCCGGGGCTGGCGATCACGCCCGATTCGGCGCTGGACAAGGTGGCGCGCGAGCGGCTGTCCACGGTGTACATGCCGGGCTGGAAGTTGACGATGCTGCCCGATGCGGTGGTGCAGGCCTACACGCTCACGGCCGGCCAGGACTGCGCAGCGGTGAGCCTGTATGTCAGCTTCGACGAGGCCACGCTGACCGTGAAAGGCAGCGAAACCAAGCTCGAGCGCGTGCGCATCGTCACCAACCTGCGCCACGACCAGCTCGACAGCGTCATCACCGAGGCCTCGCTCGGCGGCGAGGTGCCGGCGGAGTACGGACATGCCGAGGAGCTGGCCTTTGCCTTCCGCCTGGCGCGTCACCTGAAGGCGCAGCGCGAAGTGGTGCGCGGCAAGCCGGAGACCTTCAACCGGCCCGACTACAACTTCAAGCTCGAAGGCTCGGGCGGCGAGCCAATGGGCGACGAGCGCGTGACCATCGGCACGCGCGTGCGCGGCGCGCCGCTGGACCTGATCGTCGCCGAGGCCATGATCCTGGCAAACAGCACCTGGGGCGCCTGGCTGGCCGAATGCGGCGTGCCCGGCATCTACCGCAGCCAGGCGGCGCTGGCCCCCGGCGTCAAGGTGCGCATGGGCATCCGACCGGCGCCGCATGCCGGCATGGGCGTGGCCCAGTACACCTGGGCCAGTTCGCCGCTGCGCCGCTATGTGGACCTGGTCAACCAGTGGCAGATCATCGCCTGTGCACGCCATGGCCGCACCGCCGCACTGGCGGCGCCCTTCAAGGCCAAGGATGCGGGGCTGTTTTCCATCATCTCCGGCTTCGACGCGGCCTATGCGGCCTACAACGACTTCCAGAACGCGATCGAGCGCTTCTGGACGCTGCGCTGGCTGGAACAGAACGCAGTCACCGAACTCGAAGCCACGGTGATGAAGGAGGGCCTGGTGCGTGCGGATACGTTGCCGCTGGTGTTCCGCGCGCTGGGCACCGAAAGCCTGCCGCGCGGTGCACGCGTGCGCGTGCGCCTGACCGGCAGTGACCTGCTGACGCTGGAACTGCATGCCACGCTGCTGGCGCGCATCGAGGCGCCGGTCGCAGCGGAGGCCGCGCTGGCCGAGCCCGAGGCCGAGGACGAAAGCCCCGACGCCGGGGCGCTGCGCCTGGCGATCGACCTGGAAGAACCGGCGGTTGCCGCGGACGACGCGCCGCCGGCGGCCGCAGCCTGAGGGGCCACGCCGTGAGCTGGTTTCGCGGCCTGGGCACCCTGAGCACCCTTCAATGGGCGCTGCTGGTGTCGGTGGGTGTGCATGCCGCGGCGCTGACGGTGCGGGTGATCAACCCCGAGGGCTTCAACCGCATCTTCGAGGACACGCCGATGGAGGTGATCCTGGTCAATGCACGCTCCACCGACAAGCCCACGCGCGCCCAGGCCATCGCCCAGGCCTCGCTGGCCGGCGGCGGCGAGGCCGAGAAGGGGCGCGCCACCTCGCCGCTGCCGCCGACCACGCAGATGGAGGTGGGCGACGCGCCGGCCGACGCCCACCGCCGCATCGACAAGCTGCAGGAGCAGCAGCAGCAGTTGCTGGCGCAGATCCGCCGCGAGGTGGCGGCCCTGCCGCCGCCCGACCCGAAGCGCGACGACGGCGACCCGCAATACACCGAGCAGGAGGAACGCCGCCGCCAGTTGCTGCGGCTGCTGGCCGAGATCGAAAAGCGCATCAACGAGGAGAACGCCCGCCCGAAAAAGCGCTACATCAGCCCGGCCACGCGCGAGGAGGTGTACGCCATCTATTACGACGCGCTGCGCCGCAAGATCGAGGCGCGCGGCACGCGCGACTTTCCCGAGTACCGCGGCCGCAAGCTCTATGGCGAGTTGACGATGAACGTCACCGTCGACAGTCGCGGCCGCGTGGTCGATGCCGAGATCGTGCGCCCGTCGAGCCAGAAGCTGCTCGACCAGCGCGCCCTGGCCATCGTGCGCGCCGCGGCGCCGTACGGCCCCTTCAGCGCGGCCATGCGCAAGCAGGCCGACCAGATCGTCATCACCTCGCGCTTCCGCTTCACGCGTGACGAGGGTCTGGAGACCTCCCTGAGCAATGCCACGCAATGAGGCCCGCCCGGCCGCCCGAGGAGGCTCGCAGCGCAACGCGCTGCACGGAGGAATACCTGTGACAAAGGCTCCTGACCGCTATGCGGTGCTCGGCAACCCGGTGGCGCACAGCCAGTCGCCCTTCATCCATGCCGAGTTTGCCCGGCAGACCGGGCAGAACCTGGAGTACACCCGCGTGATGTGCGCGATGGATGGCTTTGTCGAGGCAGTGCGCGCCTTTGCCGAATCGGGAGCACGCGGCTGCAACGTCACCGTGCCCTTCAAGTTCGAGTCGGGCGCGCTGGCCAAGGTGGTGACGCCGCGCGCGGCGCTGGCCCAGGCCGCCAACGTGCTGCGCTTCGATACCGACGGCTGGCTGGCCGACAACACCGATGGCATCGGTCTGGTTCGCGACCTGCAGCGCAATGCCGGCGTGGCGCTGCAGGGGCTTCGCGTGCTGCTCATCGGCGCGGGCGGCGCCGCCGCTGGCGTGATGGGCCCACTGATCGAGGCGCGGCCGGCGCAGTTGCACGTGGCCAACCGCACGGCTGAAAAGGCCCATGCACTGGTGCGGCGCCATGCGGCCCTGGCCGAGCGGTGCGGCACGGTGTTGTCCTGCAGTGGCCTGGACGGCGCAGGCGAGGCCTACGACCTGGTGCTCAACAGCAGCGCCAGCAGCCTGGGCGGCGCCGCGGTGCCGGTGCACGACCGGGTACTCAAGCCCGGCACGCTGGCGGTGGACCTGATGTACGGCGCGGCTGCGCGGCCCTTCATGGCCTGGGCTGATCGCCACGGCGCGGTGCCGCGCGACGGGCTGGGCATGCTGGTCGAGCAGGCTGCCGAGGCCTTCTTCCTGTGGCGGCAGGTCATGCCCGAGACGGCCACGGTGCTGCAGCGGTTGCGCCGGCAACTGGACAGCGCCGCCCGGTCCCAATGAAGGCTGCGCGCAGGCTGCTCGCGTTGGCGCTGCTGTGCCTGCTTGCCTTGCAGCTGAGCTTTGCGCTGCGCATCGGCGCGATGGTCTTCATCGATCCGCAGTCCACCAGCTTCCAGCGCAGCGAGGCCTGGCGGCTGCTGTTGCAGCGACAGCCGATCCGGTGGAATCAGCAATGGGTGCCCTACGACCAGATCAGCCCGCACCTGAAGCGCGCCGTCATTGCCAGCGAGGACGCCGGCTTTGCCGAACACAGCGGCGTGGAATGGGATGCGATCGAGCAGGCCTGGGAGAGGAACCAGCGCGCCGAGGCGCGGGCCGAGAAGGCCCAGGCACGCGCGTCGAACCGGCCGGTGTCAGCCAAGGTGGTGGGCGGCTCCACCATCACCCAGCAGCTGGCGAAGAACCTGTTCCTGTCGGGCGAGCGCACGGTGCCGCGCAAGGCCCAGGAATTCGTCTTGACGCTGATGCTCGAAGGTCTGCTGTCCAAGCGGCGCATTCTGGAGATCTACCTCAACAACGTGGAATGGGGCGAGGGCATCTTCGGCGTGCAGGCGGCGGCGAGGCACTACTTCCGCAAGGACGCATCTCGGCTGGGCCCGCAGGAGGCGGCAAAGCTGGCGGTG
>Ga0316613_10003200_pt1 | contig 10233 bp, 9 predicted proteins | sample OWC_soil_day10_C_2_FD_207647 | JGI IMG/M metagenome (GOLD analysis project Ga0316613, IMG submission 207647) | Wetland soil microbial communities from Old Woman Creek delta, Ohio, United States - OWC_soil_day10_CT_b | ecosystem: Environmental > Terrestrial > Soil > Wetlands | place: USA: Ohio... | reverse complement strand
CGAGTAGCCTAAAACTGGGATAACTGCTAGGGTAAGAAAGCTATGGAGAACGTAAAGTGAATCACTGTAGAAATCGTTACGCTGGAGGAAGCGAAATAGGCTGAAACGCTTCGACCAAAATGGTAAGGAGTCGAGCAAAGGCGAATTGGCAAACCAATGCGAATGGATGAAGAACTCCCGGTTTAAAGGTGGCTCCTAAAGCTTTCACAATTATACATCATGCGGATACTTAGTAAACCCTCCCTATCTCCATAAAGGCAGATAATTATCGGCTTTTTCACCTAGAAATTTTTGTGCAAAATTCCGGATTTAATTGCTGGAGGCGATCCGCAACCTTGCAAATCTGCTTATATACAAAGAACTATTCTTTGTATATAAGCAGATGAGGAAGCGATAGAACCGTCCCTCCACTTCCTTCTGTCCAAAATCAAAGTTTTCACAAAACCAAGCACTTCCGGAATCTTTGATTATTACACCTGCAATCAAGAGTAACCGTCTTCTTTGAGTCAATACTATCTATGAAATCGAGTAAGTAATCAGCAAATTACTTTTCAAATAATACCACCAAGTCTCCATAGCCCTCCTCTAGGAATAAACCGTAATGCTGCGGAATTGATACAATAACGTAAGCCACTAGGTTGTGGCCCTTCAGTAAATACATGTCCCAAATGTGAATCTGCGTCTGTGCTGCGCACTTCTGTACGCACCATGCCGCGGCTTTTATCTACTGATTGTTTTATTTTCTTTCATCTACTGCCTTTGTAAAACTTGGCCAGCCACAGTCAGAATCAAATTTATCTAATGAACAAAATAGCAGTTCTCCTGAAACAATATCAACATAAATGCCTTCACGTGTATTATTCCAATATTCGTTCTTCGAAATTTTTTTCTTGTAAAAATTCAATAATTTCATAAAGGCAATTATATGATTTTAAATACTCATCACTAATAATAAGAATTGCATAATCACACTCTCTAATACTTTTCATAAAGCTTGATAACGACTTATAATCCGGTGCATCACGGATATCTCTAGTCAAAGTAATACCGATTTTTTTAAAATCGTAATCAAGTTCATCGACGAAATTTTTATTTTTCCATGAATAAGAAATAAAGAGTTTGGGATTCATTAATATTTTTCCTCCTCATCTCGCCTTTAACGTAATAAAATGCGAAAGTTCTATATAATTATTTTTCACCTTATAGTCTGATAACATCATTTATGTAAAAATAACCATAATTTACTCTTCGTGTAAATTATGGTTATTTTCTTTATCTATTTGACTTTATCCTGCAATATAAAACACAACATTCATATTTATCTTCCACTTCCGCGCTTTTTGAAGTCATCTTCGATGCGCTCTTTCCAATTCTCTGATATGGGGCGGCTGGCTCGCAGGCAACTTACTGTTTCACTTAATACTGCATAGTTGAGTAATGTCCCTTCACTATCTGCATTATAATTTGCCGCTCTGTCTTCGCTGATGCCAAATCGCTCTGCCGTGGCAATAGCATCAATGTTTGCACCAAGAAAAATGAACTCCCACCCATAATTGCTTTTTTGATGTTCAATCATTTTGCGCACTTTTTCATAGCTGAATTCACGGCTCGCGTTTTCCATACCATCTGTAGTTATCACAAACATCACATGCTCAGCGCGTTCATCTTCGTCAGTATGTTTCTGGGCATTTCCTATCTTATTGATGGTTTTACCAACTGCGTCCAGCAATGCAGTATTACCGCGCACATAATACTCCTTGTCCGTTATGGGTGCAATACCCCGTAGGTTAATGCGGTCATGCAACAATTCATACTGGTCATCAAACAAAACTGTGGTTATGACAGCCTCTCCATGTTCTTTCTTCTGTTTTTCCAGCATGGCATTATAGCCGCCAATAGTATCACTTTCAAGTCCGCTCATTGATCCGCTTCTGTCAAGAATAAAAACCAGTTCAGTCAAACCTTTTTTCATGTTGTTATCCTCCCAACCATTTATCGTGGTTTAAGGATAACATTTTGGATCTGCAGATTGGTCGCATGGCAAGCGACAAATTGCCTGGACAACCGTGCTAATTTCCCAGCATGTTTTGTTCAAAGGCAAACAAAGCCTCGTTTATTTCAAAAATATTGTGATTTCCCTCTTCGATAAAGTACTGAATGATAATATCGAATTTGCTGCTGTTAGAAAGGGCAAAGCCAGCCTTAAACAGGAAATCCCTGGTTTCATCAAGATTCAGACTGAGTGCTATCGCAAAGGCAATAACGGTAGGTTTGCTTGGTTTGTAATATAAGTCATTTCGAATCTTTGAAAATAGTTTCCGGTCAACATTCGCCTTTTTATAGGCTTCAGCATCTGTCATGTCCTTTTCATCAATCAAACGCAAGAGCATCTGGGAAAAAGTTTCGTCCATCTGCTTTACTACATCATCAAGACTACGTTTACGCTTTCCCACTGGAGCAGGTGCTTCCATAGATGAAAACATAGGCTCTTTTAAACAATAATCTTTCAGCAAACGCCTTTCTTCAAACCGGTTGTAGCGCTCGGTCAGATGGTCTTCAATATAATTATCATCGATATATTGCGCAATTGATGAAAACAGTTTTTCGGACAGCGTAAAGAATGCCTTGTCAAACACTACCAGATAAACCGTCATTTCATTATCAAAAAGAAAGTCACCAATTACAGAAATCGCCACTTTAAACGCTTTGTCCTTGGGATACCCAAAAGCACCTGAGGATATCAACGGGAAGGCAATACTCTCAAAACTATGTTCTTTAGCCAATGCAAGCGAGTTTTTATAACAATCAGCCAGCATTTCTTCTTCGTTATTTTTTCCACCGTGCCAAACCGGACCAACAGTATGTATGACATACTTTGCAGGCAGCTTATATCCTTTTGTTATCTTAGCTTGTCCAACCTTGCATCCACCAAGGGTACGGCACTCTGCAATGAGTTCCGGTCCTGCGGCTCGATGTATTGCTCCGTCGACGCCTCCGCCCCCAAGCAAGGATGACTTTGCTGCATTGACAATAGCGTCAACCTGCACTTTTGTTATATCATTACGTTTTATTTCAAGTGGCATTGCTCCATCCCCTTTCTTACTACAAAACAGCACCTTGCAATTAATTAATAGTTTAATCACTCTATGTCCAGCAACTCATTGTTGGGTTATTAACACCAACTCACTCACCAATACTGTCCATACTTTTTAAGCGCCTTCTCACCAGAACCTTTTTCATGTTCCCGTTCTCCAAACAGTTCATCTTTTCTGGCCACTGTTGGATCAAACCAGTCAGCTTTCTTCATAGCCCACTCAACCCAAGATGCCGTTTCAACATCCAATCCGTCTTGACCACCCGAAGTCGTGACTGCTTTGACATAAGCGCGGATTCCACACGCAATCTCATAGTCTATTGCTTCGTTTTCCAACGCTATTGTCCGTTCTACTTCTTCATTATATCTTTTTCGCCGTTCTTCCTTCCGGCGCTCTGCTTCTGCTTGTTTACGAGCCGCTTCCTCTCTAGCTTCTCGGTCAAGTCGAACCACTTCAGATTCTTCATAGAGTTCTATCAACATTTCACCAAGCCGAGATTCAACATTAATTTTTTCCGTGTCTCTAAAATATCTGCCCTGACGAATGCTGATCCTAAGCCTTCCATTAAATACATAGTCGTACTTACGAATCTGAGGCTCTGACGCCCATGAACTGTGACGTTTCTCATCTCTATATTTAATAAGGGCTTGCGCTTCTTGCTTTGTAATCACATGCTCAACCTTATCCTGGTTCTCTACAATTTCGATGCGTACCTGTGCGTTTCTTACCTGAAGCGAAAGGTCATCATTAACAGAACCGCCTAGACTTTCAACCTGGCGAAATACTGCGTCAAGTATTCGGTACACGCGGGGAAGTGACTCTTTCGAAATCAATCCAGCCAAAAAAGGTGGATCATAATAATAGTCTTTTTTCCTTTGTGCTCCTTCTTCTTTTCTGTCTTTTTGATTCCACTCTTTGACAGTAGCTCTGTACGCAGCTATTTTTTTATGTAATTGATCATTTTCAGCAGGCATCTTGATTTCCTGGACAGCACGAAGAACTTTTTCACTCTCGGTGTCCACTTTTCCCTTTATGTCCGCCCACATAATCCGCTCGTTCAAGGAAGGTTCCACCAGCCATCGACCCAGCATAAAAGATGGTTTTTTTGCCAAATCGCTTCCGAAGCTCATCTACTACTCTATCCATAAAGACTTTCATTGGTAGAGTTCCATACCTCCCGATCAAAAATCTGACCGCAAGAGCCGCAGGTTATCAATTTGCAAAGTTGATAATGACGTATATGTAAAAGCAGCGTCAACTAAACAATGTTTAGCTGACGCTGCGCTCTAGCAAACTAACCGAAATTCGCCTGAAAGGTAATTACGAAATGCCCTAAGAACATCTAACCGTATTTCTTCTTGTGTAACCAGCCAGTCTGCAAATCCTTTTAGTACACCAGCCTTATTAGCCTCATCAACAATACGCCGGATATCACTTTTAGAAAGCTTTGCAGGAGTTTCTGCGACTAAATTTAGTAAACTAAGATAACTGATGTTAGAAATGGCCTTACGATTAATTTTAGTCATTTGTATCAGCCTCCAGTTATGCGCATATGTACTTATATTACTATAGTTATAGTTCTTTCCCGATTCGACTTTATCCTGCATAATAAAACAAAGTATACCCTTCGCACAATTCCTAAATTAACATAAACTATACGATTGTTAAGAAAAGTATCATAAACCTCAAGACACCGCGAAAATATTGAATTTTTCTATTTACGGAATTGGTTATTATCGGACAAGTAATCATCCATTTGTTCTACTATAAATATAATAAGCGATCTACGTTAGTATGGCTTTTAGAGCCTTTTTGAAGAACCTCTTAACTGCATCTTTATCACGCTGTTCAGATATAAAAAAGTCGATAGTGTTTCCTGCAGAAATCTACTGCTCTATATAAATATGCATTTTTACCCTTAATTTTTAGATAGGTTTCGTCCATCCGCCACGAATCATTCGTTGGTTTTAGGTGTTTTCTGACCTTCTCACTAAGAATCGGAGAATTCTGATGAACCCATCTCATAGCCGTTGTATGGCTAGCTTCAATCCCCTCTCATTCATCATCTCAAGCAGCATTCTGTAACTGAGTGGATATTTAAGGTACCAGCGGACGCAGACCATTATAATTTCAGACTCAGAATGTTTCCACTTAAACAAATGCTGAGACATTTTTCTTACCTCTACTTTCAAATTTCGGGTAAGATTATATCATGGCTTAGTTTTTTGCACCAGAACCTGCATTTGTAATCCTCACTTCCATTTGTAATCCTCAGACCATCCACAAGCGCGTGAAGCCTTTTCGGCAGCATCGCGTATTTTCTTTATTAATTCTTCTTTACGCGAATTCATTCTACTGGCTGCTCCTGACACACTTATTGCCGCAACAGGCCTCCCTGTACGATCCCTTACCGGGGCCGCAAAGCAAACCAACCCTTCCTCCGATTCCTGCTGATCTTCACCGTATCCCTGTTTACGTATTGTTTCTAAACATTGTCGCAGTTCATTACTATCTGTAATCGTAGCGGGTGTATATTTTTCAAATTGGACAGTCTGCAAATACCTTTCTAATTCCGCTTCAGGTAAAAAGGCTAAGAGTGATTTACCAGTACCTGTTACATATGCAGGCCGTTTCATTCCAATAACCGATGTCATACTAGCTGGATTATTACCCTGCACCTTATCAACAAACGTAATTGTCCCCCTGCTATAAAGGGATAAGTGACCGCTTTCCCCTGTTTCACGACTAATCGCTGCAAGAAAAGGATGACATTCCTTAATAATATTTAAGCGGCTCAGCATAGTGCCGCCAATGTTAACAATCTTAATACCTAATTTATATTTTGCATTATCAGGGTTTTGCTCCACAAAACCACGGTTTTCCAATGTAGTTAGTAAACGATGCACAGTACTTCTGCCTAAATCTAATGCTCGACTTATATCGTAAACGCCCAATTCTTGCACATTTTGAGAAAATAATTCCAATATTCTTAGGGCATTGTCCACTGATTGCAACACTTTTTCCGACATTTTTACCTCCACTAGTAATGATTTTATTTTAGAATAATTAGCTTATTGTACTTCTGCATACGAAACAAAATTCCTGCCATAATCTATTCTAATAATATCATTTCCAGTAAGGCACCTTAGAAAACCTAAGTGTTAATCGCCGCAATAAGTTCATCCATCATGTCCATAACCATTATTTCAGTTTCATTGATTTCTGCCAGCGCTATATTATCAAGATGAATGCCACAACAAACGACTACATTTGCAGCCAAAGCCGCTGAAAGCCTTGCGGCGGCTTTACGAGCTAACTCATCCTCTTTATGGCCTGGCAAGGTTATATTCGATATTGTTGCGCTGAGTTTATCCTCTCCCGTAAGACTTTCCCAAATCTGAGCCACTGCCACTGCGCCAAGATGATGCCGTTCACCGCCGCTCAGCGTTACACATGCATCAATACCCATACGGATCATTTGCAGCCGTAAAGCTATCCGCCCTATCTGCCGTTCAATTAGTATCATATACCTCGTCATCTTCTTCCTCTTGTAGTAAATTTAGCACATCAAGAGAAAATACGGTTCCGAGAACCTCAGAACCGTATTTTCCCTCTAAACCCGCAATAGTTTTGCCTCAGAATATTTCGAAAATACCAGCGATATGCTTAACTACTATTAATGGGATCAAACACATAATCGAAATAACCATCTTGGTTTTATCATATCGGATTTCCTAGATTTATAGGAAAGTAAATAATCTTTTCAACAACATCAAAGAGGGCCTTCACATTCTCTAGCTTCGAATTCCTTGGCATATTACATCCCGCACTCTTACCAATTTCCCCTGATAAGAGCAATAACTCATTCTTGAATAGGTTCTTCTATCGTCAAAACTGTTAAAACACTGAGGATTGCCATGAAACCCAAGAATATAAATATTACATCAAAATTTTTGTATACATCCAGCAAATAACCGCCGATTATCGGCGAAAAGAAGCCGCCCATATTCCCGACAGAAGTTACTATGGATATGGCTGTAGGATAGGTTTTACCAGTGGTCAAGCCCATGGGATAAGCAAAATACATGGGCCAGGCCATATTGAGTAATCCGCAGGTCAGGAACAGAATGCCAGCCAATATAGTAGCATCATTAGGAGCATTAAGGAGCAAAAACAATGTACCGACAAAACATAGCGGACCAACTATTTGCATAGGCTTACGGCGTTTTAAAAGCACTTTGTCGGATAACCAGCCGCCAATAAGCTGACCGACCAAAGCCCCCACCCATGGTGAAGCAGCGACCCAACCCATTTTAACAAAAGAGTATCCCTTGCCATTCACGAGATAAGAAGGAATCCAGGTCATAAGACCATAAGTGACAAAACCTATAAAGAAGTATGTAAAAGCAGCCCCCCAAATATTCCAGGACCTAAATACTTCGGCATTCGTTTCCAAAACCTTAACTTTTTTAGCACGAATAAGCTTATCAATCCAGCCTAATGATCCTTGTGGCTGACCTGTTTTTTGATCAACTGCTGCAGACGCCGTACTATTGCGAATATATTCAACTTCAGCAGCATTGCAGTAAGGACTTTCTTCCGGGCGACTATGCACCATAAAATACCATACAATCGACAAGATGATACCCGGAATGGCAAACCAATAAAAGACGGAACGCCAGCCATAATTAAGCATAATCCACACACCCAACGGCGGCACCGAAATTAAGGCCAACGAAGTTGCTGCCATAAATATTCCGGCCGCAGTACCTTGTTCTTTGGGCGGATACCAATTTTTAATTGTTGCAGAACCACCTACCGGGCTTGGTCCCTCAAATAATCCTAACCCAAGGCGAAACCACCTCATCATCGTAGCATTGGCGGATGTGCCAATCAAATAAGTAAATACTGAAAATCCTAAGACGGAAGCTGCAACCATACCACGAGTGCCAAATCTGCTCATAAATAAACCGGCCGGAATTTGTGTAATAGCATAGCCGAGGAAAAAGAAACTCATCAAAGAGCCTGCTTCTAGATTGGTAAGTTGAAATTCTTTTTGAATCATAGGTAAAACGAGGCCAAGGTTAGACCGGTCCGCAAAGTTAATAAAATAAAAGGCAAAAATAATTATCAGAACTACCCAACGATACTTACTCCTACTTGTAACTTTTGCTTGTATAGCGGGATCAATTGAAAGATTTAACATTTTTTCTCCCCCTTTATTATAGTTAACTAAAATTTGCAACAATTTCTGTCTCACCACCTGCAGTAGTGAGACAGTCCAACATCAGCTTTACTTCACATTATTTTGCAAACAATGACGGTGCAAAACGCTTTGCGTCTGTTTCCTTAAATTTAGCTCTTTGAAATCGATCTTTCAACTTATAAGGCACCGTACAGTCAAAAATAACTTTACAAGAAATGCCCTCATCGCGAATGGAAGCACTAAACTGCGGCGATTGGGACGGATCCAAGGGATGACAACGCACCCCAGGGATAAAGATGGTGCTAACATCGCCTTGATACCGGGTATTTAGCGCCCATAAAACATCATTACTGTCAAAGGGATCAACATCTTCATCCACCAAAATAACATGCTTCAGCTCAGAAAAAGCCGAAAATGCCAGCAATGCCGCCTGTCGCTGCCGCCCCTCATCACTGGGGATGCTCTTTTTGAATTGCAGGACAGCCATATATTTCCCGCCGCCTGATGAATGGGCGTATACATTTAATAGCCGGCCAGGCATAGCGCGCTCAACCATTTGTAAAATACTAGCTTCTGTAGGAATACCCGCTAAATTCACATGCTCTTCACTGGGGCCGATCACCGTTTGTAAGATTGGATTACACCGGTGAGTCACAGCCTTAACTTTAATAATAGGTACTGACGGATTAGCCGGTCCGGTGTAACCGGGAAACTCCGGCATGGCTTTGCCGGTATTGCTATGCTGATCCTCTCTAACTCGCACATTGGGCAGCAATTCACCCTCAATGACAAACTCAGCGTTAGCAATGGCTTTGGCCTTGACCGTCAGGCAATCCACAAGTTCCACCGACTGTTTGCGGATACTGCCGGCTACCGACAGTTCGTTAAAGCCAAAGGGGGTCGTGGGCGGCTCAAAGCAGGCGCCAATTTCAATAGCCGGATCTACGCCAATATTAATTGTGATCGGCAGCGGCTTACCTGCTGCTTCCGCTTTTTGCCGGAAGGTATCCAAATGCCGGCCTGGTACAAAATATATAGAAATTTCATCAGGACCTTGTACACACAAACGATGGATAGTAACATCAGCTTCGCCGGTTTCCGGATCGGAAGCGTAAGCCATCCCAATCGTAATATACGGACCGGCATCTTCTTCCGTATTAGTAGGCGCCGGTACGATGTTGCGAATATCAAACCCTGGTTCATTCGCCCGGTAGACCACCTCTTGACATACAGCTCTTTCCTGTGGTATAGTCACTGGCGCTATTGGCGTTGACACCGCCTCATTTAAGAGAAAACCAAGACATTCCGGTTCTGCTCCCAGCATTAAGGCTACCCGTTTGCGGCTAGCCAGAAGCCCAATCAAGACCTGAACATTTTTATACCCGTTAACATTGTTAAAAATCATAGCCGGGCCAATACGAGTCGGACGTTTTACCGTACCGCCGGCTCCTATATAACGATAAACCCCCGATAGTTCGGCATGCGGATCCACAGGTTCATCTGTATAAAGCAGTTCGCCCGGTACTGTTTTCAATACTTCAAGAGCTGAGCGCAAATCAAAAACTTGCGGATTATCGTTCATTAGTCGTTACTCCTTTAAAAACGAGACTAAACTTTACTTGGAATTATAACTCCATGTGAAGTTTAGCTCTGTTTAAAAATCCCCTGTTTCTTACAGTGATTGCAGTACAGATACCGCAATAGAATTAAGCTTGTTTTCCGCCGAATCGCTGCGAGAAGTCATAATTAGCGGCACCTTAGCTCCTGTCACTACCCCAGCCGTCTTAAAGCCGGCAAAATAACGCAGCGACTTATCCAAAATGTTACCGGCCGCCAAATCGGGCATAATAAGTACATCGGCCAGGCCGGCTACTTCACTCTTAATCCCTTTATGCTGTACTGCTTCCAAAGAAACGGCATTATCAAAGCCCA
>Ga0316613_10003198_pt1 | contig 10235 bp, 10 predicted proteins | sample OWC_soil_day10_C_2_FD_207647 | JGI IMG/M metagenome (GOLD analysis project Ga0316613, IMG submission 207647) | Wetland soil microbial communities from Old Woman Creek delta, Ohio, United States - OWC_soil_day10_CT_b | ecosystem: Environmental > Terrestrial > Soil > Wetlands | place: USA: Ohio... | reverse complement strand
AAGTGAGCGCCGTTCGAGAAGGCTCGGAAATCGGCGCGACCAGTCGTGTCTCGGCGCTTGTGGGACGCTGGCTCGCACCGGGAACCGACGTCGGCTCGTTGCTGCTGCTGGCGCTGGCTTTCCTCGCACTCTATGGGGGCACCTATGCCGAACTCGCGCGGTCGAACTGGACCTCGGAAGAGCTCAACTACGGCCCGCTCATCCTGGCCGTCAGCCTGTGGCTCTTCTACCGCGAGCGCCATGCACTGACCCAACTGGCGCCCCGTCCAGCGGTGCGCACGGGTTACGGCTTGCTTGCCTTCGGGCTCCTGCTGTACGCAGTGGGAGTGTCGCAGAGCATCATGATGTTCGAGGTGGGGTCGCAGATCGCGGTGGTGGCCGCAATCCTGCTGATCTACAAGGGCTGGGCTGCGGTCCGCCTGCTGTGGGTGCCGCTGCTACTGATGGTGTTCCTGGTGCCGTTGCCCGACCTGGTCGTCGCACTGGTGACCGGGCCCTTGAAGATCGCCGTGTCCGCGGTCGCGACGCACCTGCTGCACGCCGCCGGCTACCCCGTTGCGCGCTCGGGTGTGGTGATGACGGTGGGGCAATACCAGCTGCTCGTGGCCGATGCCTGTGCCGGCCTTTCGTCCATCCTCACGCTCGAGGCGGTGGGCATCGTCTACATGAAGCTGGTCGGTCATGTCTCGGTGCTGCGCAATTCGATCCTCGCGCTGTTGCTGGTGCCGGTGGCTTTCGTGGCCAACGTGGTGCGCGTCATCATCCTCGTGCTGGTCACCTACTACCTGGGCGATGCCGCAGGCCAAGGTTTCGTCCACAGCCTGGCCGGGTTGGTGCTGATCGCCGTGGCCACGGTATTGATGATCGCCATCGACAGCCTGCTGGGGCTGAGCCTGCGCGGTACGCGCCGTTAGCCCACGAGCAGGTCTGCCGATGAAGCGCATGCATGCCTGGATCATCTGTGCCGCGGCCGTGGTCGTGGCCGTGGCCAGCCATGCCTTCCAGCCCACGGAGCTGCTGGCGCAACGGCTGGGCGACGTCGACCTCGAAGCCGTCGTCCCCGACCAGTTCGGCGTGTGGCGGCGTGATGCGTCGAACGCTGCGGGCGTGGTCGACCCTCAGACCAAGGCCTTCATCGACAGCATCTACACCCGCACGCTGGCCCGCGTCTACGTGGCCGAAGACGGCTACCGCGTCATGCTGTCGATTGCCTACAGCCGCGACCACAGCGACAACCGCGATTCGTTCCATCGGCCGGAAATCTGCTATCCCGCCTCGGGCTTCAACATCCTGAGCCAGGCGGACGCACAGGTCGCCACCACCTACGGCGATGTGTCGGCGCGCCGCCTGATCACGCGGCTGGGCGCGGCGCGGCCCGAGCCCGTGACCTATTGGGTCACGATCGGTGAATATGCTGTCGTGACCGGCACGGATCGCAAGCTGGCGAGCCTGCGCTACACCTCCCGCGGCCTGATCCCCGACGGCCTGCTATTCCGGGTGTCGTCCATCGATCCGAGCACCGACCATGCCTTTGCGCGCCAGGACCAGTTCATCCGCGAGTTCGTCGCTGCGCTGGCGGCGCAGGATCGGCGCCGTCTGGCCGGTCTCGGCAGCGATTGACCCTTGGCCTGCGCCGCCGGCGCCTTCGGCACTGCCAGCCGCGACGACCAACGCACCGGCCATGCCAGAGGGCTGGCTCCGCGCAGGCTGCCCGGTCTTCAGTCTGCGTAGCGCGCGCCGGCCTGGTCTAGCTTGCGCAACAGCGCCGCATACACCGCCGCGCACACCGCCGGCTCCAGCGGGCCGGCCTCGCGCACGCATTGCGCGCGTGCCTCGCTCGTCGCAGGGTGCATTGCGCCGGCACTGCCGGCGGCCACCTGCACGTCGCAGGCACGCTGCAGCGTCCACAGCCACATGAAGGCCTCGGGGATGTCGTGGCCCCAGCTCAGCAGGCCATGGTTGCGCAGGATCACGCACTTCTTGTCGCCGATGCTGGCCAGCATGCGGGTGCGCTCGTCGGGGTTGACGGTGATGCCCTCGAACTCGTGGTACGCCACCCGGCCGTGCAGCTGCGCGCCGTAGAACGAGTCGTGCGACAGCCCCTGCTCCAGGCAGGCCACCGCCATGCCGGTGGTGGTATGGGTGTGCATCACGCAGTGCGCATGGTCCACATGGCCGTGGATCGCGCTGTGGGTGACGAAGCCGGCACGGTTGACCGCATGGTCGGTGGGCCGTACCGGCCGACCCTGGATGTCCACCGCCACCAGGTTCGAGGCGGTGACCTCGTGGTACATCAGGCCGAAGGGGTTGATCAGGAACACCCGCTCCGGCCCGGGCACGCGCAGCGTGATGTGGTTGAAGATCATCTCGGTCCAGCCCAGCAGGTCGAACACCCGGTAGCAGGCCGCCAGCTGCACTCGCGCCTGCCATTCGGCGTCGGTCATGGCAATGGGCTCGCCCAGGCGCGGGTCTTCATGCATCGTCAGCGACATGGCTTGGCTCCGAAGGGCGGTCAGGCAGCCATCTTAGCGAGGCGACGGGCTTCCCCCGAAGGTGTGATGCCTGCCAACGGCGGGCTGATCGACAATGCGACATATGAGTCCGGTCAAGGTCCGTGCCGCGTCTTCCGCGGCCCTGCAACTGGCGCGTCGGTCCTGGCGCCTTCTGTACAGCGATTCACAGGCCTGCATCGCCCTGGCCGGGCAGGCCTTCGAGCGCGCCAGTCGGCGCGGCGACCTGGCCGCGATGGGCTGGGCCCGGCTGACCCGCGGCTTTCACCTCATCTGGTATGCCACCCCGCACGAGGCGATGGACGAGCTCAGCGAAGCGCAGCGCTGCTTCGAGGCGGTGGGCGACCGCGCCGGCCAGCTGCTAGCCGAAGTCGGCCTGGCGCGCTGCGGCTGGCGCGACGGCCAGTTCCGCGCCTCGCTCGAGCGCGTGCTGCCCCTGCGCGACGAGGGACTGCGCATCCTGCAGCACGACGGCCTGGGCATGCTGCTGGCCACCATCGCCGGCTGCTACTCGGAGCTGGGCGAATCGCAGCAGGCCTTCGCCTACATGTACCAGGCCTTGCGCGAGTCCGCCGCCGGCAGGAGCCAGGGTTTCGACGTGGTGCTGTACTGCAACCTGGCCCACGAGCTGATCCAGCTGGGCGACTACCACCAGGCGCTGAGCTACCTGGAGGAAGGCTTGGCGCGCTGTGCGCACCTGAACAATGCGCGCCTGTTCAGCGTGCTGAGCATCAACCGCGTGATCTGCCTGACCAACCTGGACCGCCCAGCCGAGGCCTTGCCCGACGTGCGCCGGCTGCTCGCCTTGCCGGCCGACAAGGACGGGCGCGGGCCGATGAACGCCCACTTCGAGACGCTCGCTCTGGCCGCGCTGCAGGCCGGCGACGTGGCGCTGGGTACCGACATGGTCGACCGCGCCTGCTGCATGCTCGAAGGCACCACCGTGCCCGACGAGCGCGCCACGCTGCGCGTCGCCCAGGCCGAGCTTCTGATGGCGCGCGGGCGCTGGGCCGAGGCCGCCGCGCTGCTGCAGGCGCCGCCGCAGCCCGGCGAGAGCCTGCGCGTGCGCTGCATGCATTTCCACGCGCTGGCCGCGGCGCAGGAGCGCCTGGGCCAGCCGGCGCAGGCGCTGCAGGCGCTGCGCCTGTGGCAGAAACTGCACACCGAGCGGGCGCTGCAGGCCTCGGGCGCGCGCTACCAGGCGGCGGCGCTGCAGACCGAGCTGCTGCGCATGAAGCAGGAGCTGCAGAGCATCGACGCGCGGCGGCGCAGCACCGAGCGCGCACGCGCCGAGCTGGAAGCCGCCAACCAGCAGCTCAAGGGCAAGATCGCCGAGGTCGAGGCGCTGCAGCAGGCGCTCAAGCAACAGGCCACGCGCGATTTCCTCACCGGGCTGTTCAACCGCCGCCACCTCGACGACGTGCTGCCTGCGATGCTGGCCATGGCGCAGCGCGACCGGCAGCCGCTGTCGGTGGTGATCATCGACCTGGACCACTTCAAGACCGTGAACGACCAACTCGGCCATGCCGCGGGTGACCGGCTGCTGGCCGCCTTCGGTGAGCTGCTGGGCGCGCACAACCGCAAGAGCGACGTGGCCTGCCGCTATGGCGGCGAGGAGTTCTGCCTGCTGATGCCGCGCACCGCGGCTGCGGCGGCGCGGCGCAAGACGCTGGCCCTGCTGAAGCAATGGTCGGCGCAGTGCGAGGGCGATGCTCGGAAACTGCCGGGCGCGAGCAGCTTCTCGGCCGGCATTGCCGATTCCTCGCTGGTGCCCGGTCCGCTGCCCGAGCTGCTGAAGGCCGCCGACGACATGCTGCTGCAGGCCAAGCGTCGGGGCCGCAACCGCGTGCTGGTGCACGACAACGGCACCCGCGCCGCCGCCTGAACTTGCCGGCGACGCTGCAGGCGGTTGTGCCGGACAATGGGACGCCGCGCAGCCGCCCATGACCATCCGCTACGACATCACCCACACGACGCTGTACCGCTACAGCAAGCCAGTGAGTTTCGGCGAACACCGCGTGATGTTCCGTCCGCGCGACAGCCACGACCTGCGCGTGCTGGCCACCGACTTGGTGTGCAGCCCCGAGGCGCAGGTGCGCATGATCCAGGATCCGCACTCCAACTCGGTCGCGCTGGTCTCCCCGCTGCGCAGCGCCACCGAGCTGAAGATCGTCTGCACCTTCCGCATCGAACACGCGCCCGGTGACGGCACCGAGTTGGCGGTGTCGCCCAGCGCGCTGATCTTCCCCTTTGCCTATTCGGTGGAGGAGCGATTCGACCTGGAGCACTACATGCGACCGCTGCACGACGACCCGGACGGCGTGCTCACCCACTGGGCGCGGCAGTTCATGCGTACCGACGGGCCCACCGGCACACGCGACCTGCTGCTGCAGATGAACAGTTTCATCCGCCAGCATTTCGGCTACGCCGCGCGCGACGAGGAAGGCACTCAGCCGCCGTTGCAGACCTTGCAGCTGGGCACCGGCAGCTGCCGCGACTTTGCGCTGCTGATGATGGAAGCCGTGCGTCGCCTGGGCATGGCGGCGCGTTTCGTCTCCGGCTATCTCTATGACCAGGCGCTCGACCCCGCGACCCAGGCCGCCGGCAAGGCGGCGACGCTCGGCGCGGGCAGCACCCATGCCTGGCTACAGGTGTACCTGCCCGGCGCCGGCTGGGTGCCTTTCGACCCGACCAACAACCTGCGTGCCGGCACCGCGCAGCTGATCCGCGTGGGCGTGGCGCGCGACCCGAGGCAGGCTGCGCCGATCAGCGGCAGCTGGTTCGGCCCAGCCGACGCCTACCTCGGCCTGAGCGCCAACGTGCAGGTCAGCCGCGTGACGGATTGAGAAGTGGCCGTCATCCTGGTGCGCCATGGCGAGACCGCGCTGAATGCCGCGCGTGTCATGCAGCCGGCCGACACGCCGCTGAGCGAGCGCGGCCGGGCCCAGGCCTTGGCGGTGGCGCAACGGCTGGCGCGGCGCGGCGGCATCGGCGCCATCCTCAGCAGCGACCTGCCGCGTGCCTGGCTCACCGCCGAGGCGATCGCCGCTGCGCTGGCGCTGCCCATCCAGTCCAGTGCACTGCTGCAGGAGCGCAACTTCGGCGAGCTGCGCGGCCGGCCCTACGACACGCTGGGCTTCGACCCGCTGGTCATGCAGGAGGCGCCGCTGGGCGGCGAGTCGGCAGCAGGCTTCGTGCAACGCGTGCGACGAGCCTTCGACGACATGCTGCAGCAGCATCAGGGCCTGGACGGAGACCTGGTGGTGGTGACGCACGGGCTGCTGATCCGCACGCTGCTGGCCGGGCCGTTGCTGCACGGCGCCGGCACGCAGGTCGAACTGCATCTGGGCAACACCTCGCTCAGCATCTTCGACGCCGCACCGCCGCATGCGCTGCAGCTGCTCAACTGCACCCGCCATCTCGACGACGCCGAGCGCGACGACGCGCGCAGCCTGTCGGGCGGCTGACCATCCCATCTTCGAGGAGGCCTGCACCATGACCACCGACGTCCACCTGCTCGTCGAAATCCGCGACGGCATCGCGCTGCTCACGATGAACCGCCCGGAACGACTGAACGCGCTGTCGCAGGACATGATCGACCGCGCCATCGACACCCTGGAGCGCGTCGCCACCGACCCGGCCGTGGGCTGCATCGTGCTCACCGGCGCCGGCCGGGGCTTCTGCGCCGGCGGCGACGTCAAGGCCATGGGCGGCGCCGCGCTGCACGGGCTGAGCCTGGAGCAGCAGGTCGACCGGCAGCGGCGCATCCACCGCATGTCGGCGCTGCTGCACGACAGCCCCAAGGTCAGCATTGCCGCGGTCAACGGCCCCTGTGCCGGGGCCGGTTTCGGCCTGGCACTGGCCTGCGACTTGCGCCTGGCGGCAGACAGCGCCACCTTCACCACCGCCTTCGCCAAGGTAGGTTTTGCCGGCGACTTCGGCATCACCTGGCCGCTGACGCGCGCGCTGGGCGAGGCTCGGGCCAAGGAACTGCTCTTCTTGTCGGACGTGCTGTCGGCGCCGCAGGCGGCGAACCTGGGCCTGCTGAACCGCGTGCTGAGCGCGGCCGAGCTGATGCCCGCCACGCTGCAACTGGCCGCACGCATCGCCGCCGGCCCTCAGGTGGCCTACCGCTATATGAAGGAGAACGTGCACGCCGCCGCGACCGAGAGCTACCCGCAGTTGCTCGACCGTGAGGGATTCACCCAGCGGCGAACCGGTGGTACGGCCGATCACCGCGAGGGCGTGGCCGCCTTCGTCGAGAAGCGCGCACCCAAGTTCAGTGGCCGCTGACCCGAAGGAGCCCGCCATGCGAATCCGCCAGATCGTCTTTGCCGCCACCGACCTGCAAGCCGGCGCTGCCCAGCTGGGTGCACTGATCGGCATGGCCGCACCCTACCGCGACCCGGGCGTGGCCGAGTTCGGCCTCGACAACGCGGTGTTCGTGCTCGGCGACCAGTTCGTCGAGATCGTCTCGCCCACCCGCCCCGGCACGGCGGCAGGCCGGCTGATCGAGCGGCGCGGCGACAGTGGTTACATGCTGATCCTGCAGACCGACGACTTCAGTCGGGAACTGGCGCGCTTCGAGCGCCTGGGCGTGCGCCGCGTCTGGGCCAAGGACCTGCCGGACATCCGCGCCACCCACCTGCACCCCAAGGACATCGGCGGTGCCATCGTCTCCATCGACCAGCCCACGCCGGCGGCCTCCTGGCGCTGGGGCGGGCCCGATTGGACTGTGCAGGACGGCCGCGCCGGCCAGCAGCGCGTGGTCGGCGTCACCATCGGCGCCGACGACCCGGCGGCGATGGCTGGTCGCTGGGCCACGGTGCTGGGCCTGGCCGCGCCGGCGGCGCAAGGCTCCACGCAACGGCTGGTGCTGGACGGCGGCTGGATCGACTTCGAGGCCGCCGACGCGCGCGGCGAGGGCATCTGCGGCTACACGCTGGCGGTAGCCGACCGCGATGCGGTGCTGGCCCGCGCCCGTGAAATGGGCTTGGCCGTGGCCTGCCACGCGGTGATGCTCTTCGGCACGCGCGTGGAACTGCGCGAGCTGTAGTCGGTCGGCCGCCGACAGATCAGTGCAAACCGCTGCGGATGTTCTCCAGCTCGGCGATCACATGGTCCACGCGGCTGAGGAAGGCTGCGCGGCTGGCATGTGGCTCCGGCGTGATGGCCTCGGCCGCCAGCTCGGCCAGCGCCTCACGGTGCGCAAAGCGCGCCCACTTGCGCACGTCCCAGTAGGTCAGCAGGGCCAGCCGCCCCAGATCCCCGGTGCGGCGCGCGTGCTGCAGGCTGCCGAGCACGTCTTCCAGATCCCTGTGCAGCGCCGGTGACAGTTGTTTGTTCATGTTGCAGTGCAGCATGAAACTTGAAACTGAATGGAGACTTACATTCTGGTCGGCCGGCCTGGGGAGTGTGCTCTAGCCGAAGCGGACGCTCAAGCGCCCCAGACCTCGGCCGCCACCTCCACCACACGCTGCAACTTGCGCCATTGGTCGTCTTGCGACAGCGCGTTGCCATGGTGCGTGCTGGAAAAGCCACACTGCGGCGACAGGCACAGGTCGTCCAGAGGCACGAACTTGGCGGCCTGGGCGATGCGACGCTTCAGGTCGTCCTTCGATTCAAGCTCGCCCAGCTTGGTGGTCACCAGCCCCAGCACCACCTTCTTGCCTCGGGGCAGGGCGCGCAAGGGCTCGAAGCCGCCGGCGCGCACGCTGTCGAATTCCATGAAGTAGCCGTCGACATCGGTCGAGAACATGGCCTGCACGACAGGGTCGTAGCCGCCTTCGGCCACCCACGCACTCTTGAAGTTGCCGCGGCAGGTGTGGATGGTCACATGCAGGTCGTCCGGCTTGCCCATGAGCGCGGCGTTGATGGTGTCGGCATAGGTCTGCGGCAGCGCGGCCGGGTCGTCGCCGTTGGCGCGGCAGTTGGCCTGGATCTTCGGGTCGCACAGGTAGGCGAAGGTGATGTCGTCCAGCTGCAAGTAGCGGCAGCCGGCGTCGTACAGGTGGCCGATGGCCGCGCGGTAGGCCGCCGCCACGTCGGCCCAGAACGCGTCCATCTCGGGGTAGGCCTCGCGCGAGATGGCCGCGCGGCCGCCGCGCAGGTGCAGCATCGACGGCGAAGGGATCGTCATCTTCGGCGTGCGCGTGGTCTGTGACTTCAGATAGGCGAAGTGCTCGGCCATGATCGGCCGGCTGCAGCCGATGAGGCCGGAGACGGTGGCGATCGGTGGCTGCTCGCCGCCGTGCTCGCCGGTCTGGAACTTCGGCCCCGGGTTGTCCTTCAACGTCACGCCGTCCAGTTGCGCCAGGAAGTCCAAGTGCCACCAGTCGCGGCGGAACTCGCCGTCGGTGATGCTCTGCAGCCCGATCGCCTCCTGGTGGCGCACCGCTTCGGTGATGGCTTGGTCTTCGGCCCGGCGCAATTGCGCTGCATCGACCTCGCCACGCTTGAAGCGGGCGCGCAGGGCCGCCAGTTCTGCAGGCCGCAGCAAGCTGCCGACCTGGTCGGCACGGAAGGGGATGGTCATGGCTCGGCTCCTCGCAGCGGGCGCAGGGAGCGCCCGGGCCGCGGGATCATAGACCGCGTGTGATGGGTTGCCGCCGGAGGTCACGCCGGGGCCTTCAGCGCGTGCTAGCCTTAGGGTTAACACTTAGGGAGCCAGTCATGTGGACTTTCCCTCCTGCGTCATGGCCGCCGCAACTTGCCGACCTGGCGCGCCTGCCGTCCGACCTCACCTGGGGCCGTGTCTGGGAGCAGACCCGGCTGCAACGGGGCCTGTTCGAGCTTTTCCAACGCCCCGACGCGCAGGCGGCCGAACGGATTGCCAAAGCGCTGCGCGACGGCGCCCGCAGCCTGGCCAGCCTGCCCTTCGACCTGGCACGCGCACAGCATGCCGCCGCCGTGCTGGCCGGCGCATGGCCGCGCTCGCTGCTGGAGTCGACACGTTTCGAACAGCAGCTGGACGCCATCGAGCGGCTTGCCCTGGGCCCGCTGGCGCGCAGCGTCTGAGGCGTCAGGGGTCGGTTTCGGCCCCGGTCGGGCATGCGTTACCAGCATCGCGCTGGATGCGCGGCGTGCCGCCGTCCTCCGGCCGCGTACCTGGCATGTAGGGTGGGTTCGGGGCCTTGAAGCGGGCCATGTAGTCGACCAGCGCGTCGATGTCCAGCGCGCCACCCAGTGGCGCCGTGCCCTTCAGGAAGGTGCTGAAACTGTCGCCGCCGCTGGCCATGAAGCTGTTCACCGTCACGCGGTATTCGCGCGCCGGCTCGGGCACCTTGCCGCCGCCATCGACCAACGTCTCGGTGCGGCCGTCACGCGTCAACGTCACAGAATGGATGCGTGCGTCGCAGGCCCTGCTGCCGTTCCAGCGGTACTTGAAGCCGGCCGAGGGCAGCATGATGCGCGTGGCGCTCGGCAGTTGGCCGCGGCAGCTGGCGAACTGCTGCTCCAGCAATTCCTTGATGTCCTGTGCGCTCAGCGTCATCGTCACCAGGCTGTTGCCGAAGGGCTGGGCGGTGAAGGCCTCGCCGTAGGTGACGTTGCCGTCGCCTTCGCTGCCGCGCTGTCTGTAGGTGAAACCGGGGGTGCGCACGCCGCCGCGGTTCATGAAGGCGATGGCCGCACCGCCGAAGGCCGGTGCCGTAGTGGCGGCCAGCTGGGCGTCGGCGATGAGTTCGCCGGCCGGCATGTTGCAGGCGGGGTCGCGGGCATTGTTGG
>Ga0316613_10003195_pt1 | contig 10239 bp, 7 predicted proteins | sample OWC_soil_day10_C_2_FD_207647 | JGI IMG/M metagenome (GOLD analysis project Ga0316613, IMG submission 207647) | Wetland soil microbial communities from Old Woman Creek delta, Ohio, United States - OWC_soil_day10_CT_b | ecosystem: Environmental > Terrestrial > Soil > Wetlands | place: USA: Ohio... | reverse complement strand
CTTGCCAGCAGACATCGAAACCGTCGGCGTGGGTTTGGCCGATCGACCAGCCGTTGTCGGCGCCGAAATGCTCGATCTCGCTCCAGCAGCCGCGGTTTAGTACGCGCTGCAGGCTTTCCTCGCGCCCGTTGACGATCAGCCGACCATTGCCGGGAACCGTGCGCACCAGGTGGTGGAACTGGGTCTCGATCGCGGCAAGGTCGGGGAAGATATCGGCGTGATCGAATTCCAGGTTGTTCAGGATCGCGGTGCGCGGGCGGTAATGCACGAACTTCGAGCGCTTGTCGAAAAAGGCCGTGTCGTATTCGTCGGCCTCGATCACGAAGAACGGCGATTGGCCGCCCGCCTCTTGGCGCGGTTCGCCCGGCAAGCGGGCGGAAATGCCGAAGTTTTCCGGAATGCCGCCGACCAGGAATCCGGGCGCCAGTCCGGCGTATTCGAGTATCCAGCTCAGCATGGCCGAGGTGGTGGTCTTGCCATGGGTGCCGGCAACGGCCAGAACCCATTTCCCGGCCAGCAGGTGCTCGCCCAGCCATTGCGGACCGGAGGTGTAGGGCAGGCCGCGATTGAGGATTTCCTCCATCAGCGGATTGCCGCGCCGCACGACATTGCCGATCACGAACAGATCGGGCTGCAGGGCCAGTTGCTCGGTTCCCCAGCCTTCGATCAGTTCAATGCCCAGCGCCTGCAGCTGGTCGGACATCGGCGGGTAGACATTGGCATCGCAGCCGGTGACGCGATGGCCGGCTGAGCGGGCGAGCGCTGCAATGCCGCCCATGAAGGTGCCGCAAATACCGAGAATATGAATATGCATGAATTTGTTTCCAGACGAGTTTGCGCTTGGCGTGTTGCCATGCCCATGGCTACAATGTAAGGTTTGTTTGTAAGTCTTCGACTTTCTCTAATTTTATCAAAACTTTGTAAAAGGTTTTTCAGGTCATGTCCAGCTCTGTTCCGGTGAATCCGGTAGAAATTGCCCGCATCGCACTCAAGCGCCTCGCAGAACGAGGTCTGGCGCCGACGCCGGAAAACTATTCGCAATTCTACAATGCGATCGTCACGATCAAGTCGCCGGACAGCAAAAGCCCGGATGAAATCCAGATCGCCTGGGAAGTGCTCTACAAGATTGATGATCTTATTGAAGAGGCCAACGTGGCAACGGCAAAACTGCTGGGTGCGCTGGAAGGGGGCGGGGCCGATATCGCGGCCAGCCTCGGCGCCCTGCATAGCGTGCGGCGAGCCCATTCCGAAAAGCGGCAATCGCCGGACGAGGCGCATTCGGCGCTGGAAGACCTGCTTAACCAGATTATCCAGTCCACGCACAATGTGCATGCCACCGTGTCGACGTCGCACTGCGATCTGCAGATGATCCGCAACTCCATCCAGAATATCGAGGAAGACCTTTCCTTCAGTCGCAAGCTCATGGAGCAGGATGCCCTGACCGGCGCGCTCAACCGGCAAGGACTCGATCACCTGCTGTTGCGCGAGGTCAAACACGCGCGCCGCGGCAACGGGCGGCTTTCCGCCGTATTGATGCAACTCGATGACTTTACCCAAGTCACTGACCGCCTCGGCCATGCGGTCGGCGATCAGCTTCTGGTGCATGTCACCAATCTGGCCAAGGCGGTATTGCGCGATTCGGATTTGCTGGTGCGCCAAGGCGTCGAGGAATTTCTGGTGCTGCTGCCTGAAACCGATCTTTCCGGTGCGCGCTATGTGGTGGACAGGCTCAAGCTGGTGACGGGAAACACGCCGTTGATCCATAAAAACCAGCGCATTGAAATCCGTTTTTCCGCAGGCATGGCGGCGCTCAAGGAAGATGAAAACGGCCGGGCCTTGTTGCTGCGGGCAGAGGAAGCGCTTTATCGGGCCAAGCATAGCGGGCGCGGCAAGATCGAGGCGGACCAGTAAGCGCGTAGAAACGAATCCGGCTTAGAAAAAATTGGGCCAGAGTGTCTTGTAACCGTTATGCAGGACCAGCACGGCGAACCACAGATAGAGCAGCGCGGAAAGCAGATGGCAGCCCTGCACAAAACGCTGGCCGAGCAGTTTTCCGCCATGGCTGGCGCTGCAGGAGACGAAAACAGACCAAGCCAGGCCGCTGGCAAAGAAACCGGACAGGAAATAAACGGCAGCCATGGCCGAGCCATCGGTTGCCTGGGCGATCAGGCTGCCACCCACGGCAGCAAACCACAGAATCGCCGATGGCGATGCCAGGGCCAGCATCAGGCCGCGCTTGAACAGCCCGCGTCGGCCCGGTAACGGCGGATGCGCGGTCGCACCGCGCCGGGCGTCCCGCCAGGCTTCCCGGGCCATTTTCACGGCCAGATACAGCATCATGCTCCCGCCCAGCAGCCAAGTCGCCCATTTCACCGGGGTGAACTGCAGCAAGAATCCCATTCCCGCCAGTGATAGCACCGCGTAGGTCAGGTCGCCGAAACAGGAACCCAGCCCCAGCCACAGCGCAGGACGCGGACCGTATTTGAGACTGACATCGATCATGGCCACGTTGACGATGCCGATATCCAGGCACAGCGAGAGCGAGAGCAGAAAACCGGTCAGGAAGGTATGCATAAAGAAGTTCTGGTGCGCTTGGCGTTGGATCGCCGTTGGCGACGGCTCTGAACGAGGAGGTTCGGTGCCCGCGCCTGCTGAATGCGGATACCGAACCTCTCGGTGAAACGGCAGGCTTTAGATGCGTCCTGTTTCGAGTCTTGTGATGACCCCGCTATTCGTCATTGCCGGCCCGGGCTTTTTTGGGCACCTGAATGCCAAGCTGCTTGAGCTTGCGGTACAGGTGCGTGCGTTCCAGTCCGATGCGTTCTGCCACGCGGCTCATATTGCCGTTGGCCAGCTCGATCTGCCGTTCCAGATAGTGGCGTTCAAACTGGTCGCGGGCTTCGCGCAAAGGCAGGTCCAGGTCGAAAGCGCGCATGTCCTGCACGGGGGTTGTCACCACGGCTGCCGCGACAGCGGCCGTTTCGCCGCAGAGCGGTGCCAGTTGTGCCAGCAGGCGGCTGACCGCAGGAACATCGATTTCGCCATCGCGCCCGGTCAATGCCAGGCTTTTCACAATATTGGCCAGCTGGTCATGGTTGCCGGGCCAGCTTTGTTTCGCCAGCAGTTGCAGGGCGGCATGGCTGAAACGGCGCGGGCCAAGGCGATTGGCGGTGACGGTTTGCGCCAGCAGCATCTCGGCGAGCGGCGGGATATCGCCGGCATGCTGGCGTAGCGGGGGAACGGGGACGATCAGCTGGGTGATCAGCCGTTGCAGTTCCGCCTCGATCTGGACGTCGAGCTGATTGAGCGGCCGGCTGCAGGCGGCAATCAGGCGCACCTTGTGTTTTCCCAGCCGGGGCAGGATTGTAAGCAATCCGGCCTGGGCCCGGTGCTCCATGTAGGCGATATCGCGCAGGAAAAGGGTGCCGTTGCTGGCTTTGTTGAGCAATTCCTGAGGCGCGAGTGCCAATTCGTCATGCGAATTCGGAGCGATAAAAGCGGCCCCGGGGGCGGTCAGATAGTGCGCGCAAGTTTCGAAGCCGACGCCAGGTTCGCCCGTCAACAGGATCGGCAAGTGCTGTTTTGCGGCGTGATCCAGTGCTTCCTGCAATTCGCGGATCAAGGGGCCGCTTCCCAGGCTGGCAAGGCCACGACTGGCTGCAGGGGGAGCAATCTGGTGCGTCGATGCGCGCTTGACGGCTGCCAGCAGTTTTTGCAGTCCGATGGGCTTTTCCAGAAAATCGAGGGCGCCGATCCGGGTGGCTTCCACGGCTGTATCGATGGTGGCGTGGCCGGACATCATCACCACCGGCATGGTGAGCTGGCCGTTGCGCGACCATTCCTTCAGCAAGGTCACGCCGTCGGTATCCGGCATCCAGATATCGAGCAGCACGAGCTTGGGTTCATTCTGGTTGCGGTAGCGGCGCGCTGCCTCGGCGTTTTCGGCGCAGGCGACTGCGTAGCCTTCATCCTGCAGGATTTCCGACAGGAGTTCACGAATACCGACTTCATCGTCGACAATCAAAATTTCATGCTTTGCCATGTGTAGCTTCCTCCCAGAGCGGCAGATCCAGGCGCACAAATGCGCCGCCGGCTTCCCGGTTTCCGATCTGGATATATCCTTGATGTTCTTCCACTATTTTCTTGACGATGGCGAGTCCCAATCCGGTTCCCTTGGTTTTGCTGGTGACATAAGGTTCAAAAATTCGGGGCATCAACTCCGGATTGAAGCCCGGGCCGCTGTCCTCGATGATCAGGCGAGCCCAGTGCTCATCCCGTTCCGTGCGAACGAAAATCTGTTTGTGTTCTGCCTCCTGAATTGCATCCTGTGCATTTTGCATCAGGTTGTGAATGACCTGGCGCAAATGCGTGATGTCGCCGCGGACCGGCAACGGGCCTTCGACGCTGTCCCGCCGTGTGACGGGGGACGTTTCGTACAGCACGAGGACTTCACTGATCAGTTGCTGCAGATCGAGGGGTTTTTTCTTGCCTGTGGGCTTGCGGGCATAGTCGCGGAAGGCGTCGACCATTTGTTTCAGTGCGCCCACCTGTTTGACGATGGTTTGGGTGTTGCGCGACAGGAATTCCGCGCTTTGTGCATCAAGCCGGTCGGCAAGCTTGTGTTCCAGCCGCTCGGCGGCCAGCTGGATCGGCGTGAGCGGATTCTTGATTTCATGAGCCAGCCGGCGCGCTACCTCGCCCCAGGCGGCATCGCGCTGCGCAGACAAGAGATCGGTGACGTCGTCAAAAACCAATACGTAGCCACGGTGTTCGGGGTCGTCATCCTCGGTACTCAGGCGGGTGCCGCGCACCAGCAATACCCGGGGCGTGCCGGCCAGCTCGATCTGGCCTTGCCAGGTGTCGGTGCCGCTGACAAAGCCCTGGGAAACCCGCTCGCAGAAGGGGCTGAGCGCCGGGAACGATTGCGACCAATCGCCCAGCACGGCGCTGTCCATTTGCTGCGGATTGATGCCGAGGATGGATAGCGCGCTCTGGTTGGCGGATTGCAGTTTCCAGTGCTCGTCGAACGAGAGCACCCCGGCAGACAGCGAGCCGAGAATGGCTTCAACATACGCCTTGGCCGCGGATTGTTCCGCCTGGTTGCGCTCCAGGGTAGTACGCGCATCAGAGAGCTGCCGTGTCATGCGGTTGAAGGAGTGGGTCAAGATGCCCAGTTCGTCGCGGCTCACGATGGGCTGAAGCTGGCTGAAGTCGCCCTGCGCTACGGCACGCGTGCCTTTGGCCAGGTGCGAAAGCGGGGCGGCAATCCGGTCGGAAAGGAAAATGGCCAGTACCAGTGCGCCGAGCAGCGCCATCAACAGGGCAACAGTCAGTGTCAGGCTGTAGATCATTTTCAGGCCGCGGCGTGCCTGCGAGAGCGATTTGTAGTCGTTGCGGACCTGTTCGACCAGTTCGGCATCGGCTGCCAGTTGGCTGGGGACCGGTTGGATCATTTGCAAGACGCGGTCTTTCTGGCTGAGATCGGCGCTGGGAATGCGTACGACCACCCGCATGGTCAGCCCCTTGTCCGCTGGTTTTTCCACGATGCGATAGGCATCGCGCGCGGCCAAGCGCAGGATTTTCCGGTCCGGCTGCGGGGGGATCAGGCTGGCGTTTTCATTGCCGACGTGTGCCAGCAGCAGGCCGCCTTCCTCGAAGAGCGAGATTTCCTGCACGCCGATCTGCTCGCGCTGGCGCGAAAGTTTGGCGGGAATGGAAAAACCGTCGCCGTCACGCAAATCCAGCGCGGTCAGCTTGGCCTTGCGGGCAAGATCGGAGAGCTGGTATTCAATGGCGCTGTTGCCCAGATTCAGTCCGCGTTCGAGCGCATTGTCGACATGCACATCGAACCAGGTCTCGATGCTGCGGTTGAGAAACTGCACCGAAAGCGTATAGACCAGTGCGCCGGGCAGAATGGCAACCAGTGCAAACATCAGCACCATGCGCAGCATCAGGCGCGAGCCGAATACCTTGGCGCGCACATGGCGCCGCAACTGGACGAAACGGGCACCGACCAGCAAGCCGAGCCCTGCCAGCAATAACAGGTTGAACCACAGCAGCGAGTCAAAGTAGCGGGAAAAGGCCGAAGCATTGCCGGCAGCCGTCCCCAGCAGGAAGATGGCAATGGCACCGATCGAGGCCAGCACGAGAAGCACATGGCGTTTCATGACTGCGGCGCCTCCTGGGTGCTTGCCACGGTCAGTTCGAGCCAGGGCGAATCAAGGTGCCACTCGGATTGGCCGATTGCGGCAAGCTGGTAGGGCTTGGGCAACTGGGACAGGTCAAGCTTCAACCGTACGCGACCTGCGAATTCCGTGCTGTCGCGCACGACGCTGGAATCGGAAAGTACTTGCCAGCCACTCACGATGCCCAGCGCAGACAGTGCTTCGTTCAGGCTGCTGAAATTGCGGGAAAGTCCGCCGGAGTTGACCCGGTACTGCCGGGTGAGTACCTGGTAGGAAAGTCGTTGCGTCACGGTGGCCGCGGGGCCGAACCAGTCGGAAAGCTTGTACGCCCAAGCATAGAGGCGGGGGCGGGTCAGTTGGAATTCGAACTGAAAGGGCAAAGTCAGGCCATTTTGCAGGGCTTGTTCCAGCGTGGCCGAGAGGGTGATGCTGAAGCGGCTGGAGATTTCGATGTGACTGTCGGAAAAACGGGCAACGGCTTTTTGCGGCTCGATACCGCCGGCGTGCCCGAAGGGCGCCGCCAGCAGGAATGCCGCAAGCAGGGCCAGACGAATCAGGCTAGCCAGTTTTGCGGAAAAGCGCGTAATAAAAACCATCGTGCTCCGGGGTGGGTAACAACTGGCCGTTGGCACAAACCGATGCTGGCAGGGCCAGTCTTTCGGCGTCCGGGTGCCGGGCGGCAAATGCACTGGCTGCCTCGGTGTTTTCGGCCGGAAATACAGAGCACGTAGCGTATAGCAGTTTGCCGCCTTTCGCCAGCAGTGGCCAGAGCGCATCCGTCATTTCTGCCTGCTGACGGGCGAATGCGGTGAAGTCCTCGCGCCGGCGCAGCCACTTGATATCCGGATGGCGCCGCACCACGCCGGTGGCGGAGCAGGGTACGTCGGCAAGAATCCGCTCGAACGGGCGGCCATCCCACCATTCCTGCGGCCGGGCGGCATTGCCGGCGATGGTTTTTGCGCTCAGGCCGATCCGCGCCAGGTTTTGATTGACCCGGTCAAGGCGCGTGTTGTCGATGTCCACGGCAAGCAGGTCAACGTCGGCCAATTCCAGGATGTGACCGCTTTTGCCGCCGGGCGCGGCGCAAGCATCGAGCACCCGCATGCCGTTTTGCACGTCAAGCAGGTGCGCGGCAAGCTGGGCGCCGAAGTCCTGTACCGAGACCCAACCGTCGGCAAAGTGGGGCAACTGGCTCACGCCGACCGGATGCTTGAGCAGGATGGCCTCGCGTTCCAGGGCTTGGGCCGGGATGCCGGCCTCGCTCAGCAAATTCAGGTAGTCCGCCGTGCTGGTCTTGCGCCGGTTGATGCGCAAGGTCATGGGCGGATGCTGGTTGTTGCTGGCGAGTATCTGTTCCCAGTGCTGCGGGTATGCCGCGCGCATGGCGGCAATCCACCAGTCCGGGTGCGAAAAGCGGCCACAGTCCGTCGCGTGTGCCTGCTTGATGAGGCCATCCTTGTTGCGCAGGAAGTTGCGCAGCACGGCATTGACCAACCCTTTGCCCTGGCCTTTGCCGGTGTGGGTGGCGACCTTCACGGCGTGGTCGACAATGGAATAGGGTGCCGCACGGGTGAACTGGAGTTGGTACAGCGCTGCCAGCAGCAATGCGCGCAGCTCGGGCTCGCGCAGCGGGGCGCGCAGCAGCTGTGTCAGTACCTGTTCCAGTAGCCCGAGATGGCGCAGCGTGCCGAAACTGATGTCCTGGATGGCGCCGCGTTGCTGGGGGGTGAGTTCGGGACTGGCACTCCAGCGGGTGGCGAGTGCTTCGTCAAGGTTGCGGCCGGCCAGCACCCCGGTAATGACGGTGCTGGCGTATTTTTGAGTAAGAAACATGCGAAGGCGTCTTGCCGCTTTAGTTTTTAAAAGGACAATTGTAGTGGGTTATCAAGACTGGGATTGGAAAAATCAATATTCAATTTGACCGCTGGCCATCGCGTGCAGACGGGCCACCCGGTCGGCCGTGGCCGGGTGGGTGCGAAACAGATTGTCCAGCCCGCCACCGGTCAACGGGTTGATGATCATCATTTGTGCTGTTTCCGGGTGTGCCTCGGCGGCATACATCGGTATTCCGCTTGCATAGGCTTCGATTTTGGCCAGTGCACTCGCCAGTGACATGGGGTCGCCGCTGATGCGGGCCCCGCCGGCGTCGGCGCCAAACTCCCGGGCGCGGGAAATGGCCATCTGGATCAGCGAGGCGGCCAGCGGGGCCAGAATGGCGACCAGAATGCCGGCAAGAGGATTGGCTGGTCGACCGCTCTCGTCGCGGCCGCCAAAAAACATGGCGAAGTTGGCTAGCGCCGAGATGGCGCCGGCCATGGTGGCCGAGATGGTTGAAATCAGGATGTCGCGGTTCTGCACGTGCGCCAATTCGTGGGCCATCACGCCGCGCAGTTCACGGTAGGACAGCATGCGCATGATGCCGGTGGTGGCAGCCACGGCGGCATGTTCCGGGTTGCGGCCGGTGGCAAAAGCGTTCGGCTGGTCTTCCTCGATGACGTAAACGCGAGGCATCGGCAAGCCGGCCCTGCCTGCGAGTTCGCGCACCATGCCGTAAAGTTCCGGCGCGGTTTGCTCATCGACTTCGTGCGCGTTGTACATGCGCAGGACCATCTTGTCCGAGTTCCAATAGGCGAATAGATTCATGCCGCCGCCAAACAGCAAGGCGAGCAACATGCCATTCTTGCCGCCGATCAATCCACCAACAAGCATGAAGAGCGCCAGGATGGCCGCCATCAATACGGTGGTTTTCAACCAGTTGTTCATTTGCAGTGCTCCACTTTTGATAGTTGCAGCCCTTAGATGGCGGTGGCGGGGAATAATTCAATCGCCAGTTGGAACAGGGTGATGAAGATTGTTCGATTGAATTATCAAGGACATGGCAAATTTTTTACAAATTTAACGGGAAAGGGTTTGACAAGGTAAGAAGGCGTGCCCATAATGCGCCTCTCTTTTGGAGGGGTTACCCCAGCGGTCAACGGGTCCGGACTGTAAATCCGGCGGCTCAGCCTTCGAAGGTTCGAATCCTTCCCCCTCCACCAAATGACTGCAAATGCGGTTGAAGAGAAGTTCCGGTTGCCTGTATGGAACACAGTTGTTTGCGCGGGTGTAGCTCAATGGTAGAGCAGAAGCCTTCCAAGCTTACGACGAGGGTTCGATTCCCTTCACCCGCTCCAATATGTGCCGATGTAGCTCAGGGGTAGAGCACTCCCTTGGTAAGGGAGAGGCCATGGGTTCAATTCCCATCATCGGCTCCATTCGCTTTGTTTGAATATTTCTAGTTCTCGAGAAGGAAATATCATGGCCAAGGAAAAATTTGCGCGGACGAAGCCGCACGTAAACGTAGGCACGATTGGCCACGTTGACCACGGCAAGACCACGCTGACCGCAGCGATCACCACGATTCTGTCGAAGAAGTTCGGCGGTGAAGCCAAGGGTTACGATCAAATCGACAGCTCGCCGGAAGAAAAGGCTCGCGGTATTACTATCAATACTGCGCACGTCGAATACGAAACCGCAATCCGTCACTATGCCCACGTTGACTGCCCGGGCCACGCCGACTATGTGAAGAACATGATTACCGGTGCTGCGCAGATGGACGGCGCGATCCTGGTGGTGTCCTCTGCTGACGGTCCCATGCCGCAAACCCGCGAGCACATCCTGCTGGCTCGCCAGGTTGGTGTGCCGTACATCATCGTGTTCATGAACAAGGCCGACATGGTCGATGACGAAGAGCTGCTCGAACTCGTCGAAATGGAAGTGCGCGATCTGCTGTCCAAGTACGACTTCCCGGGCGACGACATTCCGGTGATCAAGGGCTCCGCCCTGAAGGCACTGGAAGGCGACCAGTCCGAAATCGGCGAACCGGCCATCCTGCGTCTGGCTGAAGCGCTGGATACCTACATCCCGGAACCGGAACGTGCCATCGATGGCGCCTTCCTGATGCCGGTGGAAGACGTGTTCTCGATCTCCGGTCGCGGTACCGTGGTGACCGGTCGTGTTGAGCGCGGCATCATCAAGGTCGGCGAAGAAATCGAAATCGTCGGTATCGTTCCGA
>Ga0316613_10003194_pt1 | contig 10239 bp, 8 predicted proteins | sample OWC_soil_day10_C_2_FD_207647 | JGI IMG/M metagenome (GOLD analysis project Ga0316613, IMG submission 207647) | Wetland soil microbial communities from Old Woman Creek delta, Ohio, United States - OWC_soil_day10_CT_b | ecosystem: Environmental > Terrestrial > Soil > Wetlands | place: USA: Ohio... | reverse complement strand
CTTTCTTCTGCAGTTTTGGGCTGGGATAAAACTCCCCCTGTTCCCAGAGAAAGCGAAAGAATTAGGGCAGATGAATAAGAAATAGCTCTTCTTGTCGATTTGTCCATTTCATCACCCGTTAAAGTCTGACTCATTCACGAAATAAAAGCCCTTGTTTTGGCAGTGATACAATACCTTTCGCCTCTATGCTTAAAACCAATTTACCATATTTATACCCAAATTGGAAGGTTCTGAAAAATAAGCAGAATTGTATAGACTTTAAAGGTATTTTATAATAAAAAATTGACATGAGACCCATCATTGCTATTGTCGGAAGACCTAATGTTGGGAAGTCGACCCTCTTTAACCGAATCGCTCGAGGAAGAAAAGCCATCGTCTGGGATGAGCCGGGCGTAACCCGGGACCGAAATTATGCGGATGTGGAGCGGGACGAAGGCTCTTTCACTTTGATTGACACGGGAGGTTTTGAGCCGGTTTCAAAGGATCGGATCTTTGTCCAGATGCGTGAGCAATGTCAGCTGGCCATGGACGAAGCAGACGCGGTCCTCTTCATGATGGACGGGAAGGAAGGCCTAACCCCTTCGGATAGGGAGATTGTTGATATTCTTAGAAAATTGAATAAACCGGTGTTTTACATCGTCAATAAGATTGACGGGCCAAAGCATGAAGAGAAGGCCCTTGAGTTTTATGGGTTGGGTATGGAGCCGGTGTATTCGATTTCAGCAGACAATGGATATGGGGTCAACGGATTGATGGACGAGATCACCAAGGTCCTCCCGAGTTCGACGGAGAAAAAATGGGATCAGGATGTGACGAAGGTGGCTGTATTGGGACGGCCGAATGTGGGGAAATCTTCGTTGGTTAACCGGTTATTAGGATATAAAAGGGTGCTTGTGGATGAGGCCCCGGGTACCACGCGGGACGCCATCGACACTCTTCTTGAGAGGGACGGAAAGAGATATGTTCTCGTTGATACCGCGGGTATCCGGAGGAAGAGCCGGATCAGCCTGAGGCTGGAAAAGTACAGTATCGTGGAGGCCCTTCGAACCATTGATCGCTCGGATGTCGCCCTTCTCCTATTGGATTCAAAAGAAGGTGTGACCGATCAGGATGCCCGTATCGGTGGGTTCATCCACGAAAAGGGAAAAGGATGCATTCTTGTCGTGAACAAATGGGATTTGGTTGAAAAGGATTCCCAAACCATCGTCCGGTATGAGAGGGAGGTACGCGAGGGCCTCAAGTACCTCTCTTACGCTCCCATGCTTTTTATTTCTGCCTTGACAGGCCAAAGAGTTAGGAAAGTTCTGGACGGAGTAGACCATGTGTCAGGGCAGACGAAGAAGCGAATTTCAACCTCTCCATTAAACAGATATTTTGGAAGGTGGGTTGAAAAATTTCCCCCTCCCCTTTATAAGAATCGGAGTGTGAAAATGAACTATATCACTCAGGTTTCTACCGCTCCTCCCACCTTTGTGATATATACCAATATACCAGAGGGCATTCATTTTTCTTATGAACGTTATTTACTCAACCAGATGAGGGAAGCGTTCGGATTCGAAGGGGTTGCGGTTCGTCTCCTGTTTAGAAAGAAAGGGAAGGAAAAATAGGATGGCAAACAAAAGGAAGAAATATCTGATAGGCATGGTGATCATCATCCTTATTTTGGCCGGCGGAATCCTTTTGCGCCAATTGAGCGGCCAGAACGGATCGAATCAAAAATTTCGTTTGGCGAAGGTCGAAAGAGGAGAGGTCAGTCTGGCGGTGACCGCCACCGGGACGATCAATCCCGTCATTAATGTCTTAGTGGGGAGCCAGGTTTCAGGGACGATCAAAGCCCTCTATGCCGATTTTAATTCCCAGGTCAAGGAAGGGCAGGTGATTGCTCAGATCGACCCGGCCATCTTCGAAGCCCAGGTGGAGCAGGGAAGGGCAAGTGTTCTGAACGCCCGGGCCAATCTCCTGAACGCCCAGGCCAATCTTGAAAATGCCAAAGCCAACCTCACAAAGGCGGACGTGGCCGTATTGGACGCAAAGAGGACCCTGGATCGGAACCAGCCGCTCTTAGAAAAAAAGATCATCGCTCAGGCGACGTTGGATACCGCCCAGACGAATTATGATACAGCGGTGGCCCAGACAGATGTGGCCAAAGCCCAGGTGGAGTCAGCCAAGTCACAGATCGAATCTTTCAAGGCCCAGGTGGAACAGACAAAGGCTGCTTTAAGGGTGGCAGAGACCAATTTGAGGTATGCGACGATTCGGTCTCCGGTCAATGGGACGGTCATTTCAAGGAATGTCGATGTTGGTCAAACCGTCGCAGCCAGTCTCCAGGCCCCCACCCTTTTTACGATTGCCAAAAACCTGGCCGAGATGCAGGTAGATTCGAACGTGAGCGAGGCAGATGTCGGCCGCATTGCCGCGGGGCAGGATGCGACCTTTACCGTGGATGCCTACCCCGAGAGGATTTTTCACGGGAAAGTTTCAGAGATTCGTAATGCTCCTATCATCGTTCAGAATGTCGTCACTTATGATGTGGTTATCCTGGTGGGTAACAAGGACTTGAAATTAAAACCGGGGATGACCGCCAACGTTTCCGTGATGATTGCCCATCGAGAGGGGGTATTAAAGATACCCAACGCCGCCCTCAGGTTTCGACCTGAGTCCGCAAAGAAGGAAAGTGGAAAGGGTGGCCCGCCGCAGAAACCGAGTGAGCGGGTAAAGCCGGCAGAAGGCGATCAAGGAAGACCGGGGAAGGTGTGGGTCCTATCTCCAGAGGGCAAACCGACCCCCGTCTCCATTACCCTTGGAATTACCGACGGTACTTCCAGTGAGGTGATGGGAGGGAATTTGCAGGAGGGTGCAGAGGTGATTATTGAAGGGAACTCGAACAAGAAAGGTCAGAGCCAAAGTGGCAGTGTTCCTTTCATGCCTAGAATGCGAAAGTAAAAGAAGAATAGTGCAGATTACAAGTTTTCCCCACCTTCCCGTCTCCCTAACGGGGAGGGGGGGAGATGCCAAAAGATGGGGGAAAAATCTTAGATTCAAGGTTTTAAGAATCTAACGTCTGAAATTTGAATCGAATGATATGGATTCATTAATTGGGGTTGAAAATCTGGTAAAGGTCTATAGCTTAGGAGAGGTGGAGGTGACTGCCCTTCGAGGAGTTTCCCTTTTGGTCAATCGCGGGGAATTCGTGGCCATCATGGGAGCCTCAGGTTCCGGGAAATCGACCTTTATGAATATCTTAGGTTTCTTGGACCGACCCACGAGTGGCCAATATCTTTTGGAAGGCATAAACGGTGAAAATCTTTCGAGAGATGAACTGGCCGAGATCCGGAATCGGAAGATTGGTTTTGTTTTTCAGGGGTTTAATCTTTTGTCAAGGACTTCGGCGTTGGAAAATGTTGAGCTGCCTCTGGTCTATGCGGGGACCCCGACCTCCAAACGGAAGGAGACGGCGCAGAAGGCCCTCTCTGAAGTGGGCTTAGAGGGTAGGGAGCATCATCATCCCAGTCAACTCTCCGGAGGCGAGCAGCAGCGAGTTGCGATCGCCAGGGCTTTAGTCAACCAGCCCTCTATCATTTTAGCCGACGAACCCACGGGGAACCTTGATTCAAAGACGAGCGAAGAGATTATGGGTGTCTTTCAGCGTCTCAATGGAGAGATAGGGATTACCATCATCATGATCACCCATGAACCCGATATCGCCGCATTTGCAAAACGGAATATCCTCTTTAAAGATGGGAGGATTGTCGACGATCACAAGAATTTGGCTCCCACCACCGCGACAAAGGGGGGATCGGGAAAATGATGCGTCTTTTCGCAAGCCTCCGGATTGCCTTGAGGGCGCTGATGGTCAATAAGATGCGTTCTGCTTTGACGATGTTGGGGATCATCATCGGCGTGGGCGCGGTAATTGCCATGATTGCCGTGGGATCAGGGGCCAAATCCAGAATCGCCGAGCAGATTGCCAGTATGGGATCAAACATGCTTATCGTTATGTCGGGCAGCTCAACCAGCGGTGGATTCCGATTCGGGAGCGGGACGGTGCCAACGCTGACCGTCGACGACGCCAAAGCAATTCTATCAGAGATCCCTTCCGTCAAGTATGTTGCCCCTTCCCTTCGAGGAGTGGCTCAGGTCGTTTATGGCAACCAGAACTGGTCTACCTCCATCGATGGGACAACGCCGGAGATGCTCGACATCAGGGAGTGGCCTGTGGCCTCGGGCCGCTCCTTTACCCAGCAGGATTTGGATGGAGCAACCAAGGTTTGTCTTTTAGGGACGACCGTGGTGGAAAACCTTTTTGGAGGGATCGATCCGGTTGGCCAGATCGTCCGTATCAAGAAGGTCCCTTTTACGGTGATCGGTGTCCTCGGTCATAAAGGCCAGACCTCCTTCGGACAGGATCAGGATGATACGATCTTTGTCCCCCTGACGACAGCTCAGAAAAGACTCTTCGGAATGCAATTCCCAGGGATGGTGAGGTCGATTACCGTCCAGGCCAGAGGGCCGGAGGTCATGGGAGAGGTCGAAGAGGAGATCAATTCTGTCCTGCGGCAGAGGCACCGGATCCAGCCAAATCAAGATAACGATTTTACTGTCAGGAACCTCACCGAAATCATGTCCACTGCCCAAGAAACAGCCAGCGTCATGTCCTTGCTGTTAGGCGCCATTGCCTCCATCTCTTTGATGGTCGGAGGGATCGGAATTATGAATATCATGCTTGTTTCTGTCACGGAGAGAACCAGGGAGATCGGGATTCGAATCGCAGTGGGCGCAAAGGGGCGGGATATCCTCCTTCAATTCCTCATTGAGTCCCTGGTACTCAGTTTGATCGGGGGAATCCTGGGGATTGCAATCGGGGTGGCGGGGACACTCATCCTATCCAGCTTAACCCAATGGCCGACCCTCTTCTCAATGCAAGCGATCCTTTTGGCCTTTCTCTTTTCCGGATCGGTAGGAGTATTTTTTGGATTCTACCCGGCCCGCAAAGCCTCTATGCTCAACCCCATTGAAGCCCTTCGCTACGAATGAACAAGGCTAAGCGCATGGCGCATAGAGCATAGCGTTAAGACCCCCTTCAGTAACAGGCCCTCATTCCCATTACGGTTTGGGTTCGAACTCTGACCGAAGCGTAGGAGAATCTCAAAGATAACTGGAATTGTCACCAGAGCCCGGCAAACTCTATCTTAAGCCTTGTCTCGTTTCTAGCGGATGAGGTGGAAATTCATTTTATGGAATGATAACACCGAGTGATGGCTTCTTTCAGTTTCTGCCGGGCATTGGAAGGGGATAGGGTGGGTCGATACGCAAAAACTCGTTCAGCCTTTTCCGTACTTAATTTCCAGGCGTCAGCCAGAAACGGGGCCCCCTTCCACTCCTTCGCAGGGATTACTTCAAGGGCAGAAGAGGAATCGGTTACCTCGATGATGATCCGGGCAACTTCCTCCCAGCTAAGAAAAAGGGTAGAGAGGTTAAATATTTCTCCAAAGGTCTCGGGTTTCTGTAAAGCAATCAAGAAGGCATTCGTTAAGTCATCGACATGGAGGAAGCTTCCACCCGCACCTTCAGGAACCATTAAGGGTTCCCCCTTTTGGGCAAGCTTGATCAGGTCGCGAAGGTGCCTCCCGCCGATCTCTTCGCCATAGGACCACCAGAATCGGAAAATCGTCACCGGCAGTCCTTTGGTTCTAAAGTAGGCCAACAGAAGTTTTTCTGCTGTCAATTTAGCAATTCCATAGAATGGCTTTCTCGCATCTTCGACCAAACAAGGATCTTCCTCGGTGATAGGAGATTTGATGGGTTTGCCATAGACCACTGCAGTGCTGGTGTAAAAGAAGTGAGAAATCTTTTCGGCTGCTGCCGCTTCTAGCAATAGGACATGCCCTTTGAGGTCGCTTGCCAAGAGCTCCATCGGGTCGTCAGAAAAGGACCAGGCCAGGTGGACAATCACATCGATACCTTTGACGGCTCCACTGACGACGGATAAGTCTTCAATCTCTCCTTTTATCAGGTCTAAATTTCTATGGTCCAACGATTGGAGCCGGTCAGCCTTCTTATCCAGAACCCTTACAGAATGTCCCTTTTCCAAAAAAAATAGGGTGAGGGCTTGACCCACAGATCCAGCCCCACCCGTAATCAAAAATCTCACGGCAATACTCCCCGAATCTAAATACCAGCCTTCTTCTTAGCGGATAATTTCGCTTTCCACTTCGAAAAGGAGGGCAAGAAAAAGAGGAAGAGTGCCAGCAACATCAAGGGCAGGGCAATGGGAGGTCTAAAAAAGATAAGCGGGTTTCCCCGGCCCATGATGAGGGCTTGTCTCACCGCTGACTCGGCCATATTTCCCAGAACTAAAGCCAACACCATTGGAGCGATGGGATAGTCGAGTTTTTTGAAAAGATACCCGATCACTCCAAAGATGATCATATAATAAATATCGATCATCCGGTTATTGACTGCAAAAGCGCCAATAGCACAAACGTAGATGATGACAGGCATCAGAATACTGAATTTAATCCTGAGGATGGCCGCAAAGGCCGGAGCAAAGGCCAAGACAAGGATGAGGCCTAAGAAGTTGGCCACCCAGATGCTGCCGATAAACCCCCAGACAAAACTGGGGTTCTCTTTAAAGAGCATGGGGCCGGGTTGAAGGCCCATGATCATGAGCCCACCCATGATTACCGCCATCGTGGGTGAACCTGGAATTCCAAGAGTGATCATGGGAAGGGTAGCAGAGGTTCCGGCCCCATGGCCTGCGGCCTCGGGTGCGATCACACCGGATGAAGCTCCTTTCCCGAATTGATCTTTATCAAGGGCTGAGCTTTTTGCAAAGCCATAAGCCATAAAAGAGGCGGGAGTGGCTCCTCCTGGCTGGATGCCCAACCAGCACCCGATCAAGGAACCCAGCATCAGTATCCTTCGGTGGTGAAACAACTCTTTCAAGCCCTCCACGATATCCTTCAGCCTAACCGTGGCTTTGACACCCTCCATCTTCAGGCCTTCTTCCACGGTAAGGAAAATTTCCCCAAGGCCAAAGAGTCCGATGACGGCAACGATGAAATGAAATCCTCCCATCAGCGGTACGGTGCCATAGGTCATACGAAGTTTTCCGCTGACGATATCCATACCAACAGCGGCCAGAATGAACCCAAGGAAAATGGCGACCAGGGACTTCAAAGCCGATTTTCCGCCCAATCGGGTCATGGCACTGAACGTGAGGACCATCACGGCAGCGGTTTCAGGAGGTCCAAACCTTAACGCAAACTCAGCAATGATCGGCGCAAAAAAGGTGAGGAGGATCACTCCAATAATCGCTCCAAACCCATGAGATAAAAAGGACAACACCAGTGCTTTCCCGGCCCTTCCACTCTTTGCCATCGGGTATCCGTCAAAGGTGACGGCCACCGCCCAGGGTTCGCCGGGGATGTTAAATAGGATGGAGCAGATTCCTCCACCGTAGAGTGCTCCCCAATAGATACAGGCCAATAGAATAATGGCCGAGGTGGGGTTCATGGTAAACGTAATTGGAATAAGGATGGCACATCCATTGGCACCGCCCAGGCCGGGAAGGACACCCACAATGATCCCTAAGACGATGCCGACCGCGGCAATCATAATATTATAGGGCTGGATAGCAACACTTAATCCCATGATCCAATTCGCAAAGATATCCAATGTCGCTCCTCCTTTCGGTTCAGCAGATGAAGCCCACACGGGAGCCGGTGGAAATTGTTTTAGGTTCCTGTGGGGCGACATCCCGACCATGACGAAGCTCTGCCGGGATTAAAAGGGCATCAGGGCCATAATGTTTCCCCCCCATAAACCTTCAGGCAAAGGGATTAAGAATACTTTGTCAAATACGATGTAGACGACGAAAGGTATCAGAATACTCAAGGGGATTGCTTTTCCCCAATTCTCCTTTCCCACGACTCCCATGTAGAACGCAAGGTATAAAACAGTGGCCAAATGGAGTCCGATCAGCTCTGTTAAGAGAACCATTCCAGCGGCGGGAAGGAGTACCCAAAGGATCTGAGTAAGACCCCCTGCGCGGATCAGCGATTTTCCCGCTCCTTCTTTCTTAAGAATCTTGATACCCCTCCGTACGATGAAGAAAGTGCATATGACGATCCCCAAAGCCATATAAAAGGGGAAAAAGCCGGCTTCAGGCCCACTCATCCCCCAGCCAAAACCCAGCCTGATCGCATCTCCAAGTACGAGGAGCCCAACCGCCATTAAAAATAATCCAACATAAATATCGGCCCTTCGCATCTTCCCTCCTTTTCGGACGCTCTCGAATTTGAAGCTTTCCGCCCTAAAGGTCGGAGCTTCTCGGTAAGGTAGTTTCATCTATATTGTGCCCCTTGCCCCCGCCCTAAAGGGCTGGGTTTTCGGGGCACATGCCGACCAAACGTCGTAGAAGTAAGGGAACAGGAGATCCTCCCGTTCCCTTACGTTGGCTTGTTTTCCGTCTATTTCTTGATTAAGCCTCCCTTTGTCATGAGGTCTTTATGCAATACTTCCTGTTCTCCAACCCATTTCACATAATCCGCTCCTGAAAGGAACGCCGCCTTCAGGCCCATGTCTGAGACGTATTTTTTCCATTCGGGAGTTTCGGTGACCTTCTTCAAACAGGCGACATAGAATTCTTGCTGTTCTTTTTTGATTCCGGGGGCCCCAAAGATCCCGCGGAGCATCATGTAGGTCATATCGACCCCTGTCGCTTCTTTCATCGTGGGAATCTTATCCCAATCCGGAAGCGCAATCCGTTCGTCGTCAATGACTGCCAGGGGTTTCAGTCTTCCTGCCTTCCAGTGACTGACCGCCTCTGCGGGATTGTTCACAGATGAATTGGTGTGCTTGCCAACGAGTTCGACCGCCACATCTCCGCCGCCCTTAAAGGGGACATAGGTAAACTTTACGCCAAAGGCCTGCTCCATCATGATCGTGATGATCTGGTCTTCCTGGGCTGTCCCGGTTCCACCCATTAAGAATTTCCCCGGCTCTTTTTTGACGGCCTCGAGATATTCTTTTGCTGTTTTGTAAGGCGCTTCACCGTTGACCCAGAGAACAAAATAATCAAGGGCAAGGCGGGAGAGAGGCGTGAGATCTTTCCAGTTGAAAGGAACACCTGTTGCCAGAGGGGTTGTGAAGAGATTCGATAGGGTGATGATCACCATATGGGGATCCGCCTTCTTTCCTTTGACATACATAAACCCCTCTGCTCCTGCGCCGCCTGATTTGTTGATGACGATCCAAGGTTTTGGAGAAATGTTGTATTTCGATATCAACGGAGAGATGAACCGGGCCATCACGTCGGCACCACCTCCTGCTCCTGCGGGAACAACGAACTCTACCGGCTTCGTGGGTTCCCAACTCGCGGCCGTTCCAATCGTGATGAAAACCATCACCAAAGAACAAACAACCACCTCCATCATTCTTAAGGGCACCTTTTTCATGTTTTACCTCCTCTTTTTTGTACCCCCACCCTTGAACCTCATATGGTTCAGGGGTGGGGGTACATCTTTTTTTCCGCTATTTGGATTTCGTTTTGGCTCTTCCTTTGGGTGTCGGGATAGGAGCCTCAACGGCAATGGCCTTAATCTTTTGAATCTTCTCGTCCACAAAAGCCTGCATCTTGGCGATATGCTCTGCTTTGAGATGCGAGAAGCGTCCCTGAAACTTCATATATTCGCCGACCGGTTTATACTTCTTTGGAATGCGGGTGTATTTGTATTGACCGTTTTCCCACTCATAAAGCGTCCACATCCCTGTTTCAACGGCTAAACGGCCCATCTCTAATGTCAGTTTTTCGTCAAACTTCCAACCCTTGGGGCAGGGCGCCAGCATGTGGAGGAAAGTCGGGCCGTCATAATTCAGAGCCTTCCGCACCTTGTTCATCAAATCGAGAGGATAAGAGACACAGGTGGTCGCGACATACTTGACGGCCGGATGGCCTCCGATCACAAGCTGCGGAGGATCCTTGGGAAAGAGTCTCTTGCCCTCGGGAATCTCCTTGCCTGGAGGGGTAAAGGTTGTATTCGCCCCGTAAGGAGAAGTGGGTGAAGTCTGAATCCCCGTATTGGCGTAAGATTCGTTGTCGTAACAGATGAAGAGAGCGTCATGACCGCGATACATCATCGCCGACATCGCCTGAAGGCCGATATCGACGGATCCGCCATCCCCTGCCATACAGATGACGTTCGGAAAAGGTCCATCATATTTACCCTTACGTGCCAA
>Ga0316613_10003191_pt1 | contig 10245 bp, 10 predicted proteins | sample OWC_soil_day10_C_2_FD_207647 | JGI IMG/M metagenome (GOLD analysis project Ga0316613, IMG submission 207647) | Wetland soil microbial communities from Old Woman Creek delta, Ohio, United States - OWC_soil_day10_CT_b | ecosystem: Environmental > Terrestrial > Soil > Wetlands | place: USA: Ohio... | reverse complement strand
GGCATCGTCAAGCCTGATGAAATGGAAGCCATCTGGGCTTACATCGGCAAGGTCAACAATTGGGGTCCGTCGAAGTAGCCTTGCACAGGCGATGAACGATTCGGCCGCACCCATGCTCGATGTCCGATTGCTGACCAAGCAGTATGGCAACCGCACGGCATTGGACAAGTTGTCCTTGACCTTGCCTGCAGGCTGCCTGGCCGTGCTGCTGGGCCCCAATGGTGCCGGCAAATCCACGCTCTTCCAGGTTCTCACAGGGCTGTTCGCTGCCGATGCCGGCGAAGTGCGCGTGGCCGGGCTCGACTTGCGACATCGCACCGCGCGCGCGCTGGCGCACATCGGCGTGGTCTTTCAACAGATGGCGCTGGATCTGGATCTGAGTGTTGAGCGCAACTTGCGTTTTCATGCCGATCTGCACGGGCTGCCGCGTGCGCAGGCTGCGCAGCGCATCGAGTCGGGGTGCGTCGCGGCCGGCCTGCGCGACGACCTGGCGCGGCCGGTGCGTGAATTGTCCGGCGGCAACCGGCGCAAGGTGGAACTGGTGCGTGCCTTGCTGCACCGGCCGGCGCTGCTGTTGATGGATGAACCCACGGTCGGCCTGGACCCAAAGTCGCGGCGCGACCTGCGCGCCACCGTGGTGGCCGATGTGCGGTCGCGCGGCACCACGGTGCTATGGGCCACGCACCTGGTGCAGGAAGCCGAAGACGCCGATCGGGTCATCGTGCTGCACAAGGGGCGGGTGCTGGCCGCCGGGCTGCCAGCGCAAGTCACAGCATCGCTGGGCGGAGTCAACCTGGAAGAAGCTTTCATCGGCGCAACCGCCTGATCGGGACGAAAGACAAAAGATGCTGACTCAACCCCATGGATCGGCCTCGATACTCGTCGCGCTGATGCTGGCTGCCAGCGCGGCAGTCGCAACGGCGCAGGGCGTGGCCTTCGTGTCCAGCGAAAAGGACCACGCCATCAGCGTTGTCGACCTGAAGGCCCAGGCGCTGCTCGGCAGCGTCGCCACCTGCAAGCGGCCGCGCCACATGCAGTTGTCGGTCGATGGCAAACAGTTGTGGGTGGCCTGCAGCGAGTCGAACCAGGCCGACATGATCGACGTTGCCACCCGCAAGTCGGCACGCCGCATTTCCCTGGGCGAGGACCCCGAGGTCTTCGACCTGTCAATAGACGGCAAGACGCTGTACGTGTCGCAGGAGGACGATGCGACCTTGATCTTCGTCGATGCGGCCAATGGCAAGACGCTGAAGTCGATCGAGGTCGGCAAGGAGCCCGAAGGTGTCAAGACCAGTGTCGACGGCAAGACCGTCTACGTCACCTCGGAAGTCGCGAACATGGTGCATGTCGTCGATGTGGCCAGTGCCACTCTGTTGAAGAACATCAAGGTCGGAAAACGTCCGCGCCGCTTCGCCATGACCCCCGACGGCAAGCAATTGTGGGTGACGAACGAACTCGATGCCAGCGTCAGCATCATCGACACGGGCAGCCGGGCGGTGGTGGGCACGCTGCAGTTCGAGATCAAGGGTGCGCGCGCTGCCGACATCACCCCGGTGGGCATTGTCATGAGCCGCGACGGCACGCGGGCCTTCGTTGGCCTCGGCCGCGCCAACCATGTTGCCTTTGTCGACGTGGCGCAGCGCAAGGTGACGCACACCGTGCTGGTCGGCAAGCGCGCCTGGGGGCTGGCGCTGGACCACGCGGAGAAGACCCTGCTGGTGGTCAACGGCCTGTCCGACGACCTGAGCTTCGTCGATGTCGCGCAGGCCAAGGCGACCAAGACGATCAAGGTGGGCCGCGTACCGCACTCCGTCGTCATCGTCGAGTGAAGCTCATCGCTCTGCTGCTGGCACTGGCCGCTTGGCCGGCTGAGGCGGCCACCTTCAAGCTCAGCCTGCTGCTGCCGATGGACGACCCACGCCTGGAACGTGGGCGACTGGAGCGCGCCGCGGTGGGCCAACCCGGCGGCTCGGCAGCCGACGGCCTGAAAGCGGGGTTGGCCGAAGGCCGTTTCGAACTCGACGCCGCCGGCCACAAGTTCGAGCTCGAAGTGCTGGAGATCGGCAATGCCGCGGCGGCCAAGGCCGCCGCCCTCGAGGCCGAGCGTGCCGGCGCGGCGGTCATCGTGGCCGATCTGCCGGCGCCTTGGTTGCTGGCCGCAGCCGATGCCACCAAGCTGCCGCTGCTGAATATCGGTGCCGCCGCCGACAGCCTGCGCCAGTCCGACTGCCGGCGAAACCTGTGGCATGTGTTGCCCAGCGAACGCATGCGCAGCGATGCGCTGGCCCAGTACCTGGCGGCGCGGCGCTGGCAGCAGGTGTTGCTGCTCACGGGCCCGAACGATGTCGAACGTGCTGCGACCGCGCAGGCATCGATCAGGCGCCATGGCCTGAAGCTGGTGGCCAGTCGGCCATTCAAGTTGTCGGCCGACCCTCGCGACCGCGAATTCGCCAACCCGCTGCTGCTCACCCAGGGCAGCTACGACGTGGTCTGGGTGGTCGACAGCGACGGCGAGTTCGCCGTTGGCTTGCCCTATCGGGCCGCCCTGCCACGGCCGGTGGTCGGCGATGCAGGGCTGGTGGCCGTGGCCTGGTCGCCGCGCTTCGAGCGCTTTGGCGCGCCACAGCTCAGTCGGCGTTTTGCCAAGGCCGCCGCCCGCCCGATGGCACCCTACGACTGGGCTGCATGGATGGCCGGCAAGCTGGTGGTGGCCGCGGCCGTGGCGCCGGGCGTGCAAAGCCCGGCGGCGCTGGCGCAAGGCCTGTCCAGTTCGCAGGTTGATGGCTCGAAAGGCGTGAGCCTGAGCCTGAGGCCGTGGGACGGCCAGTTGCGCCAGCCGATGTTGCTCAGCGATGGCATCGCAGTCGTCGCCACCGCGCCGCAGGAAGGCGTGCTGCACCCGAAGGATGCACTCGACACGCTCGGCGCCGATGCGCCGGAGAAACTCTGCAAGGCCCGGCTGTGATCCCACACGCGCTGCAGGCGTTGCGCGCCATCGTCATGCGCGAACTGTTCAAGTTCTCGCGTCAGTATGGGCGGCTGGCCTCGGCCCTGGTGCGCCCGCTGCTGTGGCTGGCAGTCTTCGCAGCCGGATTTCGCAATGTCTTCGGCGTGTCGATCGTCGAGCCTTACGATACCTACATTCCCTATGATGTCTACATCGCCCCGGGTCTGGTCGGCATGGTGCTGCTGTTCAATGGCATGCAGTCGAGCCTGGCCATGGTCTATGACCGCGAGATGGGCTTGATGCGTTTGCTGCTTACCGCGCCGCTGCCGCGGCCATGGATCCTTTTCTCCAAGCTGTGCGCCACCGCGGTGCTGTCGCTCGCCCAGGCAGTGGCCTTCGTCGTCGTCGCAGCGCTGTTGGGTACCGCGCTGCCGGTATGGGGCACGCACACGCCGATGGTGCTGCTGGCGGCGGTGAGCGCCGCGTTGATGTTGGGCGCTCTGGGCTTGCTGCTGTCGGTGCACATCAAGCAGTTGGAGAACTTTGCCGGCACGATGAACTTCGTCATCTTCCCGATGTACTTCATGTCCACCGCGCTGTACCCGCTGTGGAAACTCGAAGAGTCCGGCGCCGGCTGGATCTACCAGGTGGCGCGCTTCAACCCCTTTACCCATGCGGTTGAGTGGCTGCGATTCGCGCTCTATGGCAAGGACGCGGGCCTGTCTCCATGGATCGTGCTGGGTACCTTGTTGTTGTGCTTTGGTCTGGCCAGCTGGGGCTACGACCCGCAACGCGGTTTCGGTGCGCTGAGCAAGCGGCCTGCCGGCGCCGCTTGAAGCATGGACACCATGACATCGCCATGCCGCCGCTCGCTGCTTCGACTGCTTGCCGCAGGCGCCTGCTCTGCGCTCGATGCGCCTGTGTGGGGGCAGGGCGGCGAGCGCTTTCCGTCACGACCGGTGACGCTGTGGCTGCCGTGGCCGGCCGGCGGGGCGACCGACATCACGATGCGCATCCTGGCCGAAGCCGCCGGTCGCCAGCTTGGCCACAAGATGCTGATCGAAAATCGTGCCGGCGCCGGTGGCACGCTGGTCATGCCAGTGCTGCAGCTGGCAGCGCCTGACGGCTACACCATCGCGCAACTGCCGCAGCCGGTGTTCCGCGCGCCGTGGATCCAGAAGGTCGGCTGGGATCCGATCCGCGACACCACGCCGATCATCCAGATCAGCGGTGTCACCTTCGGCATCGTCGTGCCGGCGTCAAGCGCGCTGCGCAGTGTCGAAGATTTGTTCATCTGGGCGGCAGCGCACCCCGGCCGGCTGAGCGTGGCGACGAACGGCGTCGGCACCACGCCGCATGTGGTCATGGACCAGCTGTTCCGCGAGCGTTCGCTGACCTACGTTCATGTGCCGTACAAGGGCACGGCCGAGCAGATGATCGCCGTGGCTTCCGGCCAGGTGATGGTTGGCGTCAACTCGACCGGCTTCGCCCCCTATGTTGACAACGGCCAGTTGCGCCTGCTGGCCACCTTCGGCGAACGCCGCTCCGGCCGCTGGCCGCAGGTGCCGACACTGAAGGAACTGGGCTACGGCATCGTCGCCATGTCGCCCTATGGTTTGGCGGGACCCGCCGGCATGCATGCCGATGTGGTGCGTGTGCTGCACGATGCACTCAAGGCCGCGATGCACGAGCCGGCACACATCGCCGAGCTGGCCCGTTACGACCAGGAGCTGGCGTACTTGGGGCCGGAGGACTATGGTCGTTCGATGCGTGCCACCTTTGCAGCGGAAAGGCTCAACGTCGAGCGCCTGGGCTTGGGCAAGGGTTCGTGATGCCGCGGCCGCACGCCGTGCACCGGGCTCAGAACGGCGCCTGCCAGCGCAGCGCCAGCAAGCCTGTGCGGCCGGCCGCGGTTTCGAAGTAGCGACCGTTGGATTCGTTGACGATCACCGCGCCGGCATAGACCTGATCGAACAGGTTGTCGACCCGTGCCAGCAGCGACAGCACGCCCGGGCCCAGTGGGATGCTTTGGCTCAGGCGCAGCGCCGTGACGGTGGCCGAAGGCGAGAAGTCGCTGTTGCGGTCGTTCACCGGCATCTCGCCCTGGTAGCGCACTTCGACGGCCATTTCGGTGTTCAGCAGCGGGCGCCAGGCCAGGCTGGCAAATGCGCTGCGGGCCATCGTGCCCGCGATCTGGTTGCCGGCCGGCACCGTGACACGGTCGGTCGGGCCTAGGCAGGGCACGGCGGCACAGGTCTGGAAGCTGTCCCGGTATTCCGCGTTGAGGTAGGTCAGCGCCAGCAGCGCGCGCCACGTCGCCAGCGGCTGCCAACGCAGGGCCATTTCGGCGCCACTGCGCCGTGTGCTGCCGACGTTCTGGAAGGTGGATCGGCCGCCGGCATTGGTGAGCACGCCGATTTCGTCGTCGGTGTCGGCACGGAACAGCGCCGCCTCGACGCCCAGCCCGAGCGCATCCTCGCGCCACTTGGCACCCAGCTCCAGTTGCAGGCTTGTCTGCGGCTGCAGCGAGGTATTGAAGCCGGTGGCGCCGTCGGGTCGATAGGACAGCTCGTTGAGCGTCGGCGATTCGAATCCCTTGCCCGCGCTGGCGTAGAGGTTCAACGACGGTGTCGGCAGCCACTGCAGAGCGATGACCGGCGTGTTGTAGCCGTAGGACAGCGAGCCGGAGTCGTTGCCATTTGCCAGGTACAGGTCTTCGGTGTCGATCTTCAGGCGGCCGCTGCGCAGGCCGAGCGTGGCCATGACGCTGGGCGCGACCTCGATCTCGCCCTGCAGATACAGGTCGTTGTTGCGCACGCGGTTCGATTCCTGGCGGCGCAACGCGCCGGTCACGCCCAGAATTTGGTCCGCGCCGCCGCCGGCGAAGTTCTCGTAGCCACGACGGTCCTCGCTTTGCCGCTCGCTGGCGACACCGGCGATCAGCGCGGCCCGGGCCCAGCGCCAGACCAGCCGCGCATCGGCCCCGGAATAGTCGCGACCGAAGTCGATCACGCCGCCGGGATGGCGCGGGTTGGCCTGGGTCGCCGGGGGGATGGGCTGCCATTGCGTGACGTCGCGCTGGCCCGCATACAGCGTCAGCACGCTTTGACTCAACGCGCCGGCATCGCTGAAGCGGTGGCGCCAGCTGCCGCCCCCTTGCGTCTGGCCGCTGGTCTTGCGCGTGTTGAACAAGACGGCCTGCGGTGTGGTCTGGAACGCGTCGGCGTCGAACTGCGCGCGCGTCAAGCCCAGCGGATCCTGCGCCGGCTGGTCGACGCTGTTCAGCAGCAGCGTCACCGTGTCCTGATCGCCGACCCAGCCCAGGCGCAGGTTGCCCAGCGTGCGCTGGGCGGCACTGTGCGGGCGCACCCCGTCGGTGTTGAACTGGCTGGCCTGCACACGGATGTTCCAGCCACCGGAAAGCAGCGATTCAACGCCCAGCCGCGCCTGCCACAAACCATTGCTGCCGACATCGCCATCGAGGCTGTAGGCGTTGCCCCTTGGTGCGGCGCTGACCAGCGAGATGACGCCGCCGGAGTTGGCGCCGTACAGCGCCGAGAACGGGCCGCGCAGCACCTCGATGCGCTGCGCACCGGCGATGTCGAAGTGCGACACCTGGCCCTGTCCGTCGGGCATGGTGGCGGGGATGCCGTCGGTGTACAGGCGCAGCCCGCGGATGCCGAAGGTGGCACGCGCGCCGAAGCCGCGCGAGCTGAGCTGCAGATCCTGCGCATAGTTGTTGCGCAGGTTGGCGACGATGCCGGGCACACGGCTCAGAGATTCCGAGAGGTTGACCATCGGCCCGGCCGAACGCAACTCCTCGGCATCGACCACGCTGATGGCGTAGGGAGTCTCGAAGGCCCGTCGCTGCACGCCGCCGCCGCTGATGACGACACTGTCGGTCAGCGTGGGCGCCGGCTGGGGCCAGGCTGCGGGCGACGCGGCCAGCAGACATGCCCCCGCAACATGTCGGCCGCTGAGCTTGGGGAAAGGGCGAAGTGTGCGGCGCATCGCACCGGATTGAAATGGAACAATCCGCTTCGTTCCAGCCCAGGCAAACCCTGCTACGCCTCAGGCCTTCGACGACACCTTGTGGCGCATCAAGCGCCCCTTCTCGCGCTCCCAGTCACGCTTCTTCTCGGTGTCGCGCTTGTCGTGCTCCGCCTTGCCCTTGGCCAGCGCGATCTCGACCTTCACGCGCCCGTCCTTGTAGTGCAGGTTCAGCGGCACCAGGGTAAATCCCTTCTGCTCGACCTTGCCGACCAGGCGCTTGATCTCTTCCTTGTGCATCAGCAGCTTCTTGGTGCGGTCGGCCTCGGGCTGCACATGCGTCGAGGCGCTGCGCAGCGCGTTGATGCGGCAGCCGATCAGGTAGAGCTCGCCATCGCGGATGACCACGTAGCCGTCGGTCAGCTGCACCTGCCCGGCGCGGATGGCCTTGATCTCCCAGCCCTGCAGGACGATGCCGGCCTCGTAGCGCTCCTCGATGTGGTACTCAAAGCGCGCGCGGCGGTTTTCGGCGATATCGGACATGGGGTCGCGGGGAAACTGGGGCCCCTAGAATTCGTTCCATTGTATGAAGCACGTGAACAAGTCGGTCCTGCTGTGGTACTCCCCGAGCGAGATGTACCAACTGGTGACGGCGATCGAGGACTATCCGCGCTTCCTGCCCTGGTGTGATCATGCGGCGGTTGTCGAGCGCCACGTCGATGGTGTCACGGCACGCATCGGCCTGGCCTATGCCGGCGTCAAACATGCATTCACCACCCGAAACGAACACGTCCCGGGAGAGCGGGTCATTGTCAAGCTGGTCGACGGCCCGTTTTCGTTGCTCGACGGCACCTGGGCCTTCCTTCCGCTGGGCCGGCCCGGCAGCCCCGCGCAGGCCTGCAAGATCGAATTCGACCTGCGCTACGCCTTTGCCAGCAAGGCGCTGGAAGCGGTGCTGAGCCCGGTTTTCGACCGCGTGGCGAACACCTTCGTCGAATCCTTCGTCAGCCGCGCTGAAGGCGTGTACGGCCCGCGCTGAAGGGCCCATGCCGAACATCGAGGTGGTCTACTGCCCGCAGCCCGGGACCTGCGATCGGGTGCAGCTGACCCTGCCCGAGGGCGCGCGGCTTGAGGAGGCGGTAGCCGCCAGCGGACTGTGCCAGCGCCACGGTCTGGCGCCCGAATCGGTCGAGGCCGGCATCTGGGGGCGCAAGCAGCCGCGGCACACGCCCCTGCGCGAGCGCGACCGCGTGGAACTCTACCGGCCGCTGCGTGTCGACCCCAAAGAGGCGAGGCGACAGCGCTACAAGCGCGGCAAGGCCGAGAAGCCCACTGACGCGAAGTGAGGTGCCTCAGCGGCACTCGCTGGCGATGACGTCGCGGGCGCGGCGTGATTCCTTCGCGCGCTGTTCGTCGTCGAGGATCTCGCGCTCGCCGTCAGCCTTGACGCGGGCGATGCGCTGGCCGCTGTCGAGGGTGGCCAGTTGCTCGCGGGCACGCTGGCAGTTGTCCTTGCGCACGGCTGCGGCCTTCTGCTTGTCGGCCTCGGTGCGGGCGGCCTGTTCCTGCTCTGTGCGCTTGCGGCGTTCTTCCAACTCGGCGTCGACAGGCGCCTTGGCAGGTGCCGACGCGGCGGCCGAAGCTACCGCCAATGGTGCCGGCGCGGCTTTGCGCACGGTGACCTCGGGGCGCTGCAGCACGTCCTTGTCGGGAATGTCGCGCGGCGGCGGGATGTCGCTGATGTGGATCTGGCCGCGGCTGTCGCGCCATTTCCACTGTGCCTCGGCCGGTGTAGACAGCAGCAGGCAGGCCATCGCTACCAAGCTCAACCCGGCCAGTCGCCGATGCAGCGTGAGGGTGAAAATCATCCTTCAAGTGTAGTGTCTTGGCCCTGCGCCACGGGTGTGCAAAGCGTCACGGCGCCGGGCTGCGCGTGGCCGCCTCCGTATAATTGATCTTTGCGGTGCGACACGTATCGAACGTGTCACTCGACCGAGCTGCCGGTCAATGCAGCCTTGGAGTAGATCTGCCTTCCCTTGGAGGTGGATCCCGGGATGAAGAAGCCCGGCGGAGAAACGCCCGAAGTAGTTCAGTAGGGTGCCGTGACGGAAAACCTCGGATTCGTCCGAGGAGGACCGTGGCGATGTTGCGTCTGTAAGCTTGCCACCACAATTGGCCGGCATACAGCGTCCCAGGAGCGATCACACAGGCTCATAGCCTGCACATTTGCTCCCGAGCGCCCGCAACCGCGGGCACGCGTGTAGACGTTCAGCAACGTCCTCCGAAGAGTGGCAATGTCTTGGATTGCCTCGTCGCGCATGACACACGTCATGGCCGCGACCCGTTGCGCGACCAACGGTAGCCTACGATGGCATGCAGGACTGGCAACGGTCCTGTGTGAAGCCCATCCGACAACGTCTCCCACTTTGGTGGTGTGTGTATCCCGCGAGGGTGCACGCAGACTCTGCCAGTAGGACGGCGGACGAGGGGCCAGGCTAGTTCCGCATGGGTAACGTATGTGAACTGTCGATTGAACCCGGGTAAGGATTGAGTGGCCAAACCTGCTGTCAGGCCACAGCCAAAAGGCACGCTGCCGGTTGTTCTCGTCGCAAAAGAGAGCACGTCGTCATGGGCGCAGCCCCGGGAAAGACAGACCCTAAACGGACAGGCATCGCGGATCAACACCGCGCTGTCGGCAATTTAGGGAACGTGGTAAGCCCCACTGTCCGCCCGTGTGCTCCGGCGCATGGGCAGGGAAGCCGCAAGGCGACCTGTTGGGCGAGGGGGTATGGGATCGTGGAAAAAGCGAACGCCCGGCTGTAATCGCTGGGACAGGGGTTCAAGATTTGCCCCGCTGGGAAAGCAGGCCCGCTTCCACGTGGTGCAACCGTCGCGAGCCGGTTGCTGAGTTCTACCAGGCCCCGATGGGACGCAAGCTTCCCTTCGGGGAGACGTGCGCGTCCTCGACGGGTTCACCAACGAGGTCAGCATGGAAGAGATCATCGACAACGATGGTTCTGCGTCCTCGCACGTGCCGAAAGGCTGGCAGTCCATCGAATGGCGCCGGGTCGAGATGCACGTGAGAACGATGCAGATGCGGATAGCGAAGGCTACGCAGGAAAGCGATTGGCGCAGGGTGAAAGCGCTGCAACGGTCGCTGATCCGCTCGTTTGCCGCCAGGTCACTGGCGGTGCGACGAGTGACAGAGAACCAAGGCAAGCGGACGGCAGGCGTCGACCGCGAGCTGTGGGATACGCCAACCCGTAAATGGGAGGCCGTCAGTGCGTTGAAGCAGCAGAGGGGATATC
>Ga0316613_10003190_pt1 | contig 10249 bp, 9 predicted proteins | sample OWC_soil_day10_C_2_FD_207647 | JGI IMG/M metagenome (GOLD analysis project Ga0316613, IMG submission 207647) | Wetland soil microbial communities from Old Woman Creek delta, Ohio, United States - OWC_soil_day10_CT_b | ecosystem: Environmental > Terrestrial > Soil > Wetlands | place: USA: Ohio... | reverse complement strand
AAGAAATGGTTCCTACCTATTGTGATAAAAAAACTATTGGATAGAGACAAGGACTTATTTTAAAAAAGTGGGGAAAACCATGAATAATACTAAAAGCCTGATTGCGGCAGTAGTATTGGGAACATTTATAGGGGTTCTGACGGTTTATGAGACGATTGGAATCATTAGCATGGTTATTTCCGTAATTGGGATTATGATTTGCTATCGCTATCCACTACTAATGTCAATTGCCTTGCCGTTTGCTATTTTCTTATGGAGTCCTTTGGCAAGTTTCGGAGGATTTAATGTTACTTGGTTGGATGCCATTTTAGGATTGTTTTATCTCCACCTAGTGATTTATTCTCGAGAATACCTGAAAAAGTATCATGGCTGCCTGGCTTCACGTCATTCTTTTCAGCTATTAATACTAGTGTGGGCCCCCATCCTCTTTTCTATACTAGGTGCAATCCTCTATTTCGGGGTAGATAAGGCCATCAACTCATTGCTATATATTAAACGGTGGTGTGCTTACAGTATTTTGCCTGTTGGTATGTTGATGTTTTGCAGTAAGAAGGATTTAAAATATGTCTATATAGCCTTAGCCATAGCCAATTTGTTATATTTCGCCAGTACGGTACTAGGTATAGCTGTAATGGGAGAACTATCGGAATTTGATAAGGATCGTGCAGCAGGATTGGTATTTAATCCCAATGTTGCAGGGTGTGTTGCGGTAGTGCTGATCAATGTGTGCTTAGAAATGAGTAGTAGAGAGTCTGTTCGCTGGCTACGCGTACTCTGGTTTTGCGGTATTTTTATGAATTTGACTATTTTGGTAAGTACAGGCAGCCGGGAAGCATTAATTGGTTTGGTGGTTACAGGTATGATGTGGACGATTATCCAAGGACGAAAGATTTGGCGCTATATACCCTTAGTGCTTGTGGGTGTCAGTCTCTTTCTTGTAATGCTTTCCTTTAGTGATGTGAGTAATGCTATGTTCAAACGGGTAGGTGAGGTATTTCAGCTAGGTTCTAAAGAAGAAAATGTTTCTACTCGCCTTGAGGCGCAGAAGATTGGTTTGGGCATGCTGGCTCAATATCCTTTGGGAATCGGTGTAGGTAATATTAATCCAGTAAGCTGTGATTTTATGTTTGATCGTGAGTTTACTTCTAGATATGTATCTGTGTTTTCTTCGGGTATTGGTACTTCAGACAATCAATTCATTGATGGAATAGTGGAAAATGGAATTCTTGGAGAATTGGTCTTTGTAGCTGGACTTTATTGGATTTATCGGGTTTCCTTATGGACAAAGGCACGGGATATGCAGGTGAATTTAGTCATGTTGTCAGTTGTTGGTATGGCAGGATATACGTTTTACTCTCCCTTTATAGCTAGTTTATTGTGGTTAATTTTAGCCTGTAGGCTTATTGAAGCCCAGGTGAAAGAGGATTCTCAGGCATAATGGAGTGGGGTTGGAGAAATTTGAATTAAAGGAAGAATGGGATGAATAGTTCAACGACCTACTTGATTTTGGTTGGTATTGGGCTGATTAGCAAGGTTTTTGGTTTCTTCAGGGAAACTGCTTTGGCGGCCTTATTTGGCTCTACAGCCGAAACAGATGCATATTTTGTAGCAATTACGATACCTATGATTTTGCCAGCTTTAATTGGTGCGTTACTCACGACTAGTTTTATTCCCATGATGCAAAGAATCGAGGCAGAACGAGGAAAAGATGCCTGGAATGATTTTGCCAATAACATTTTTAATATTACGACGGCCTTTCTACTAATTACCGGATTGCTTGGCGCTTTATGTAATGAACAAATTGTGCATTGGATGTCACCAGGTTTTTCTCCTCAAAATGCGGCTTTAGCTACTCAATTAAGTTATATTACGATGCCAGTATTAATCTTTTCGGGTTTAATTACCTTCACGATAGGTGTTTATCATAGCCAGCATTCTTTCATTATACCTGCGGTATTTCTATTGACTTTGAATGTCATGATTCTGACATCTCTATTTCTGGCAGCAAGGTATGGGATTATTTGGCTTGCTGCTGGCTATACTTTGGGAATTGCCTTGCAGTGTATTTTTCAATGGTCTCTACTTGGACGAGTCGGTTACCGTTGGCGATGGATATTCCGCTTGAATGATCCAGATTTTTTAAAAATGTTACGATTGTGTGGTCCAATAGCTGTTGCTAGCACTGTTACCCAAATTAATATGTGGGTGGATCGGATGTTGGGATCTGGTTTGTCACCTGGTGGCATTTCTGGTTTGTATTATGGAGAGCGACTCAACACTACATTACATTCTATTCTGGTGTTAACTATGGCAACCATGTTGTTTCCAGCGATGTCCCGGCAGATTGCAGAAGGAAGAGAAGATAAATTTCGTGATATGTTTCGCAAAGGATGCAGCTTTATTTTATTTATTAGTTTGCCAATGACTGCATTTTGTAGCTATTATTCGGAAGACATTATTCGATTAGTGTTTATGCGTGGGGCATTTGATGTCCAAGCGGTAGCAATGACTACTGGAGCCCTTCTATTTTTAACACTAGGCTTGCCCGCGCTAGGGATTGTAGAATTAACAAATCGAGCTTTTTATAGTTTGCAGGATACCAAATCACCTTTGCTGATTAGTACTATTGCGATTGGTTCCAATGTTTTATTGAGTCTACTATTGATTACCCCTTTACAGCAAAAAGGACTGGCCTTGGCTGCATCATTAGCCACGTCTTTTCAGGCTGTGGGTTTGATCGTTTTATTACATAAAAAAAAGGCCGGACTGTTTACAAGACAATGGCTAATTTCGCTAGGTTTTTTGTCAGGCATTGCTTTCGTCGGAATAGCCTTAGTTCATATGTTGCAGTTTCCCCAATGGTGGCAGGGGTTATTAGCATATGGGGTATTTTACAGTATCGGGGCATGGCAGCTGTCTTGTGTTAGGGAGTTAGGAATCAAAGTTCGATTGCAGCATTTGGTAGAGCAATTTGCAATCGATAGGGGGAGTAAGAAATGAAAGTACTTATATTTGATTTTGGTACTACCTTTGGTGGTGTTCAGCAAGTAATGGTCAATCTTTTTGGCGAATTGCAAAAAGAAAATCCGCAGATTGCCATTCACTGTATTGATGGATATGATGAACCGCGAACCAGGCAACTGCTGCAGGAAAGAAAAATACAGATTGTTTCCCTTCCTATTGAAGGGCCTAGTCAATTAAATTGGGATCGAAGAAACAAATTTGCTGTGTTATTCGAATATGGCTCTATATATTTACGTTATCTATGGCAACTTTGTCGTCACATTCGGAATGAAGGCTATGATGTAATTTATGCTCAATCTAAAAAAGGTTTAGTGATTGCGGCCGGGGCAGCATGGCTATGTGGGATACCTTATATCTATCATGCCCATGGTTTTCGGAGTGAAAGGGATATTCGAGGAATTTTTCGTCAAGCGATTCGCAATGCTGCAGCTGTTATTGGGATTTCCCAAGATGTAAATGCTAAGTTGTTGGCAGCAGGAGCTATTCCAGAGCGGTTACACCTTATTTATAATGGAGTAGCAAGAATGGCAACTCCGCCCAAAACTTATTATCAAAGGCAAGAACAGCTGGATTTACGTTGGGCTATAGGTGCTAGTATTCAAGAGGCAAAGGGGATTCATGTGGCAGTAGCAGCGGCCGCCAGTCTAAAGCAGCGGGGTATAAAAAACATTTTGGAGATTTATGGAGAACCACCGTCATTAGAAGGTGAGAAGTACTTAGAACAATTAAAGCAGCAGATTAAGGAGTTACATCTTGAAGAGGTTGTCCGATTTATGGGATGGACGGCAGACATACCTAAAGCATTCCGTTGCCAGGATGTGGTTGTACTGCCCTCCTTTTCAGAAGGTCTTCCCATGATATTATTAGAAGCCATGAGTCAAGGTTTACCGCTCATTGCTTCTGCCGTAGGCGGGGTACCAGAGATAATAAGGGATGGAGAAAGTGGCTTATTAGTGCCGCCGGGAGATGGAGAGAAATTGGCAGATGCTTTAGAGATACTGACCAAAAATGAGCTGCTCCGGTGGAAGATGGGAAAAGCCGGCCAGAAAATAGTGGAAGAAAAATTTACATTGATTCAGCAGGCTGGGCAATTGAAAGCATTATTGACGAATACGATAGGATTAGGAAAAGCTTGAGAAAAATAATGGGGCTGCTAAGTGGGAAATAACAATGGAAGAGGAGGGGGTTTTCGTGCAAGAAATGAGAAAACAAAATCGGGTGTTGGTGATGATCTGCTATCGGAATATAAATCCTGCAACAGGCGAAGGACGTTTGATAGTGAATCGGGCTAACAGTCTGTATACCAAATATGGTATTCACACTCGGATTTTTGCATTGGTCTCTGAACGTCATAGACAGCAGAATAAAGGACTGACTCCTGATACTCCTGGACTATCAATTTGTCAATTTGCCTTTAAAAATGTATGGGGCATTTTTTGGGCGTTATACCAGTTGGTAATAGAAACAAATCGTTTTATAGTTGCGACACAAGCCGTTAAGGGAATTGTTTTTTCTGGGTCACTAAGTTATTTTACTTATCCTTTCTTAGTCAAAAAGGGAAAAAAGATAATCGATATTCATGGTGCTTTGGAAGAATGGCTGGAATATCCACCTTTGCACATTTTCAAGAATAAAATCCTAACCAGAATAGCATATGCTTTCTGGTCGTTTCTCGAACAGTACGTTGCCCATAGAATGGATGCCGCCTTAGTGGTTACACAGGAATTAGGTAAGCATATCCAAACGAAGTACGGTTGTAATTGTTGGTTCGTCATTCCTTGCGGACTACATAAAATATTGGTGAAAGAACCGCAAGCAGTTCGGGAACATTGGCGGAACTATTTTGGCTTTCTTCCCCAGGATATAGTCGTAACTTACTCCGGCAGCCTGGCTTCATGGCAGATGATTCCGGAGACGATTGACTTCTTTCTATCGTACAGAGAGATGAATTCACAGGCTAAGTTATTGCTTTTGGTGACGGATCCTGATCAGGTGAGACAGATTTATAGCAAGCGCGGTGGGGACGAGAGTGCGGCTGTGATTGAACGGCTTTCCGCTTCGGATGCCTTGGAGGCAATGTTGGCAGCTGATATTGGTGTAATGCTGCGAGAAAAAAATATAACTAACAAGGTGGCATTTCCTAATAAATTTGCGGAGTACCTAGCTGGCGGGCTAATTGTAGTTACTAGTCCGGGGTTAACTGGTCCTGCTCAAATGGTATTGGAAAATCGGCTTGGCATTGTCCAGGATCCTTATAGTGAAAAAATATCTCAGGATAATACGCTTATATTGGATATTCTTTTGGCAAGGCGCGATGTAGATTGGTTGGAATATTATGAAGGAACTGCAGATTTTTGCTATAGGTCGCTGGATATTAAAAACTATCTTGATCGATTTGAGGAGTGGTTGTGATGAAGTTGGCATACATCAGTGACCAAAGATTTTTTCTGGCACCAAATGGCGATTGGTATACTACTGCTTCCTTTCCTTTAGATAAAATGACTGAAACTTTGCTAGGTTTAGAACAATGGGTGTTTTACGGTCGTTTGAGTCGGATCGATGATCCAGGCCGGCTATTTAAGATACCCTCTTGCGATAAGGAAATTGAATATCTGGGTTCATGGGAGGCAAAATCAGGGGCTTTAGGATTTCTCGCCAGTATCCCTAAGCAAGTTGCGATATTGCGCCATTTAGTTAGGACAACAGATGTTCTTTGGCTTAAGTTACCTTTTCTGGCTTCATTATTATGTTGGTTATGTTGTGATCTATCCGGTAAAATCACCATAGCTCAGATGGTGGGACATCCGAGTGCTTTAACACAGGTATATGGGAAAAAGTGGTCATTAGTTGCTGATTTTATGGGGCTGTTGATTAAGCGGATGTATAAACGAATACATCTTCCTGTATTCGTTTCACAATGGTTGGCCAGTGAATTTGGCAGCGGGCTGCATGAAGTCTTTATTTTAAACGAGTCCAGGATAGATGAGAGCCACATTACGATAAAAGATGATGTGGCTGATAATAAACGGATTGTATTTATTGGTCGTTTATCTCCCGAAAAAGGAATAGAACTTTTAATTAAATCATTCGCTGCTATTGCATCAATCCAACCGGAATTGACTTTGGAGTTGATAGGTGATGGACCATTATATTCAAAATTGAGAGTTATGACTGACGTAGCTGGTATCCGAGACCGAGTGATATTTAGTGGATATGTTCCTTGGGATCAAGTATTCTTACAACTTTCCAAAAGCTGCATGATGGTATTGCCCTCATATTCAGAGGGGCTTGGCTTGGTCTTGCTTGAAGCCATGAGTCAATCAGTGCCAGTTATTGCATCCCGAGTTGGGGGAATTCCGGAAATTGTTAAGGATGGTCAGAATGGTCTGTTATTTGAGGCGGGAGATGAACAAGGACTTACAAAATGCCTGCAGAGGATGCTCCAGGAGGATACATTGCGCCAGAGAATTATTGTGTCAGGTAGAGAGACAGCTCGAAAAAATACATTTCAGTTACAAACAGGGAAGATTTTAGATTATATCAATAATGTTAGTAAGTAAGGGAACATTCAGAACTTTTACTAGTGAAGGAGGCTGCATGGAGAAAATATTGATTATTGCTAACGTAGAACAGCATATTATTTCTTTTCATTTACCTTGTATAAAAATGCTGCAGGAAAAGGGATATGAAGTCCATGTAGCAACCAAGTTAGAACATGGAAGAGAGAGATTACAAGCACAAGGTATCATTTGTCACTTTATAAATTTTGCTCGCTCACCTTTTACGTTGCATACTCTTACCGCAATCTATCAGTTAATTCGCTTAATGAAAAGACATCGTTTTTCATTAGTGCATGTACATACTCCAGTAGGAGGCTTTTTAGGTCGGTTGGCAGCTAAATATACCGGCACTAAGCCAGTTCTCTATACAGCCCATGGTTTTCATTTTTATCAGGGTGCTAATTGGCGGTCGTGGGCTCTATATTACTGCTTAGAGAGGTTAGCAGCTAAGTGGACGAGTGGATTGATCACTATTAATACGGAGGATTATGAAATAGCCCGAGATAAGTTCGATCTTAGACCAGGTGAAAACTTATTTCATGTTCATGGAGTAGGTGTTGCATTAAACTCACCTGAAGCAAATAGGGGAAATTTTAAAAAAGAGTTTTGCCGGGAGTTTGATTTGACAGATGACGAGGTCATTGTAGTTTGTATAGCTGAACTAATGAAAAATAAGAACCATTCTTTCTTATTGGATGCTTGGAGTCAAATGGCTGAGCGACAGCCCAAAGGTTACTTATTCTTGATTGGTAAGGGCGATTATGAGAATGAAGTAGTTGATAAGGTCAATTTACAGGCTATTCCCCGGGTACGATTTCTAGGTTATCGTTCTGATGTACCTCAACTATTAAAGGCAATTGATATTGGGGTATTAGTTTCATGGCGCGAAGGATTGCCAAGGTCGGTTATGGAGATGATGGCTGCTGGACTTCCTGTGATCGGAAGCCGGATTCGAGGTAACCGGGACTTGATTGAGGACGGCAAAACCGGATTTTTGGTAGAGCTTAGAGACGTAAGTGGACTGGCGAATTCACTGGAGAAACTCATAGATGATGCAAATTTGCGACATACCATGGGCATGGAAGGACGTCGAAAAGTAGAGCAATATTCTCTGGCAAATGTCTTAACGGAATTAGATCCTATTTATAGTCGTTATATGACAGGAGGCAGGCAGGTATGAAACGGTTGTTGGATTTGGCAGTAGCGATTGCACTGCTGACTGGTTTGTCTCCGTTAATGATGCTGGCAGCAGTACTGGTAAGATGGAAAATGGGTGCACCTATATTGTTCAAACAACTCAGACCGGGTTTACGGGGGAAACTTTTTTACATATATAAATTTCGCACTATGAAGAATGGACCCCCTATAGTTGGTAATTTTCTGACTGATAGAGATCGACTGACTTCTTTAGGATCATGGATGCGCAGGGCAAGTTTAGATGAATTGCCACAGCTTTTTAATGTTCTGAGAGGGGAATTAAGCTTAGTAGGTCCCCGACCATTATTAATGGAATATTTGCCTCGTTATTCACCCGAGCAAGCTAGACGTCATAATGTGAAACCTGGGATTACTGGTTGGGCTCAGGTTAACGGACGCAATGCGATTAGCTGGGAAGAAAAATTCAAGTATGATGTCTGGTATGTAGATAATAGATCTTTTGGGTTAGATGTCAAAATTTTGTGGCTAACGCTTTTAAAAGTCTTGAAGCGAGAGGGAATTAATCAGGCAGAACAGGTTACAATGGAAGTATTTATGGGGAATTTAGAAAAGCCAGTGACTGAGGGGAAAATGGAAAGAGAATGAAAGGAAAAAAACATGGAATTTAATATTTTATTCACTAGTACGGGACGTCGTGTTTCTTTAATTCGAAGATTTAAGAAAACCATGCTGGATATGGGATTACCTGGTAAGATCATAACTGCGGATATGCAGAAGAATGCCGCAGCTTCTTTTGTTGGAGATGTAAAGGAACTGGTACCTCGTGTTACCGATCCTTCCTATATTGATACCTTGAAAGAAATTTGTTTTCAGCACAAGGTACAGTTGTTAATTCCTCTAATTGATACGGAATTGCCGATTTTGGCAGCTCATAAGGCCGAATTTGCGAAAATGGGAGTTACGGTACTAGTATCTTCACAGGAAGTAAATCAAATCTGTTTTGACAAAAGAGAGACATACCAATTCTTTAAACGAATTGGTGTTCAAACTCCAGAAATTTATGATTTAGCGAACCTCTGCATAGAGGATGATACTATCTATCCCATCTTTCTTAAACCTGCTACTGGAAGCAGCAGCATTGGAGCTACCATAATAAATAATTATAAAGAACTCGTATTCTTTAAGGACTATGTTAATAATTCCATCATTCAGCGACTTGTTACAGGACAGGAGTACACGTTAGATGTGCTCGTGGATTTTTCTGGAATGGTCAAGTGCGTCGTTCCCCGGCTTCGTATGGAGACTCGGGCCGGAGAAATCAGTAAGGGCATGACTGTGAAAAATTATGATTTGATTCATGCTGGAAAAGCTGTTGTAGAAGCCTTGCCAGGTGCTGTAGGATGCATTACCGTACAATGTTTTTTGCAGTCTGATGGTCAAATTAGTTTTATAGAAATAAATCCTCGTTTTGGTGGAGGTATTCCGTTAAGTCTAAAGTCAGGTGCTGACTTTCCTCGCTGGATTATTCATATGCTGCTAGGTAGCACCCAAGATATAGAGCTTGCAGGCTGGCTGGATGGTCTAGCTATGCTCCGTTATGATGACGAAATATTCGTATCTAAGGATGAAATCCAATGATTAAAGTGATCGTATTTGATCTGGATGATACGTTGTTTTCAGAACAGGATTTTGTTGTCAGCGGCTTTAAGGTTGTTGGTGAGTGGCTGGAGCAAAAACATGGTATTGTTGGTTTTTTTCATGAAGCCTATGAGGTATTTAAAAAAGGGAAGCGCGGTAATATTTTTAATCTTGCATTAGAAAATATGGGTGTTTGTTATAGAGAAGATATGATCCATGAGATGCTGCTGATATATCGTGATCATTTTCCGGCTATTTCGCTGCATCATGATGCAGCTTGGATTATTCAGCACTATTTTGGCAATAAACATTTGAGTCTAATCACTGATGGATATATAACAAGTCAGAAGAAAAAAGTGGCCGCCCTAGGGTTGGAAGAAAAGCTGCTGCCAATTATTTATTCGGATGAATTCGGTCGGAAAAATTGGAAGCCTAGTGAACTCCCATATCGTAAGATAATGGACTTTTGGGGATATCAGAATCACGAGTATGTTTATGTGGGAGATAATCCTACTAAAGATTTTGTTACTGCCAAGCGGTTACGATGGTTGACTGTTCGTGTTAAACGGGAAAATGGCGAATATACAAAGATTCAGGTGGAAACGGAACAGGATGCCGACCATACCATTATTTCCTTACGACAATTGACTGAAATTATTGTATAGGGGAGATTGTTATTTCTTCTGTATTATAAATTATGTTGATAAAATGGGCTAAAGTAATATTTTGATAAATGAGCTAATAATGGAATGCCAATATAAATGGAGAGGATAAATATGGGACAAGAGGATAGAATCTATTTGTCACCGCCCCACATGAGCGGTATAGAAATGGAAATGATTACTCAGGCATTTGCGGAAAATTGGATT
>Ga0316613_10003188_pt1 | contig 10250 bp, 10 predicted proteins | sample OWC_soil_day10_C_2_FD_207647 | JGI IMG/M metagenome (GOLD analysis project Ga0316613, IMG submission 207647) | Wetland soil microbial communities from Old Woman Creek delta, Ohio, United States - OWC_soil_day10_CT_b | ecosystem: Environmental > Terrestrial > Soil > Wetlands | place: USA: Ohio... | reverse complement strand
ACAGCGCGTGTTCATCGGCATCGGGTTTGCGGTAACCATGGAAAGTGCGGCGCCCGCCGTCGGCCTGCCGCCGTTCTGAACTTTGACAGCTTCGTAAAAAATCTCCAAAGCCGTCACCCCGGCGACCGCCGGGGTCCAGAACCAGTTGAATTGACTGGATTCCGGCCTCCGCCGGAATGTCGAATAACCGGGCTTTTCGACTTTTTATGAGCTTATCAGCTTTAAAGGGGATGCATATGAACACCGGCGAAACGGATCGTTCGGAGGTTTCCACGTTGATGGAACGGGTCCTCTATGAAGTGAAAAAGATCGTCGTCGGCCAGGACCGTTTCCTCGAGCGCGTGCTGGTGGCCATCCTGGCCCAAGGGCATCTGCTGGTGGAGGGGGTTCCGGGCCTCGCCAAGACTCTGACGGTCAAGACCCTCGCCCGGACCATCCGCGGGACCTTCCGGAGAATCCAGTTCACGCCGGATCTCGTTCCGGCGGACCTGGTGGGGACCCGCATCTACAACCAGAAGACCGGGGAGTTCACCACCGCGCTCGGGCCCGTCTTCACCCACCTGCTGCTGGCCGACGAGATCAACCGGGCCCCGGCCAAGGTGCAGAGCGCCCTGCTCGAGGTGATGCAGGAGTACCAGGTCACCATCGCCGGCGAAACCCACCGGGTGCCTCAGCCGTTTCTGGTCATGGCGACGCAGAACCCTATCGAAACCGAGGGGACCTACCCGCTGCCGGAAGCCCAGGTGGACCGTTTCATGATGAAGGTGCTCGTCGGCTACCCCAGCGAGGAGGAGGAGTTCGTCATCGTCAACCGCGTCACGGGCCCGGAAAACGAGGTGGCGGCCGTCGCCACCACCGAGCAGCTGCGGGCGCTGCAGCGCGAGTGCCGGGCCGGGTTCGTAGACCCGGCGCTCATCCAGTACGCGGTGCGGCTTGCCGCCGCCACGCGCGACCCCGGCCGTTTCGGCCTCCCCGGCCTGGCGCCTTACCTCTCCTACGGCGCCAGCCCGCGCGCCCCCATCCACCTGATCGAGGGCGCGCGAGCCCTGGCCTACCTGCGGGGCCGCGGCTATGTCCTGCCGGAGGACGTGACCGACCTGGTGGCCGACGTCTTCCGGCACCGGCTGGTGCTCTCCTACCAGGCCCTGGCCGATGCCATGACGGCCGATCAGATCATTCAACAGGTCCTGCAGCACATACCGGCTCCCGAGAAGCCGCTGGAAACCCATGTCCGAGTCGGCGCGCGACCCTGAGAAAATGCTGCTGCGGCTGGAGTGGACCGTCATCCGCCGCCTGGACGGCCTGCTTCACGGCGACTACCGCAGCCTGTTCCGCGGCTTCGGGGTAGACTTGGCCGACCTGCGCGAGTACCAGTACCACGACGACGTCCGACACATCGACTGGAATGTCACGGCGCGCCTGCAGACCCCCTACGTGCGGGTGTACAACGAGGACCGGGACGTGACCGCGTGGTTCCTGCTCGACCTGAGCCCGTCGGTGAGCTTCGGCTCCGGGCGGGTGCGGAAACGCTCCGTCGCCGTCGATTTCGTGACCGTCCTGGCGCGGTTGCTGTCGCGGTACGGCAACCCCGTCGGGGCGCTTTTCTACGGCAACCGCGTGGACACGGTGATACCGGCGCGCGGCGGCCGGCGCCATGTCCTGCACATCCTCAGCCGGATGCTGGACCGGTCCGAGCCAGCGCGGGCAGCGGCGACGAACCTGAAGGAGCTGCTGCTGGCCGGCCGCCAGGTCATGACCCGGCGCTCGCTCGTGTTTGTCGTTTCCGATTTCATCAGCGCACCCGGCTGGGAGGAGCCGCTCGCCCACCTGGCCCGGCGCCACGAGATCGTGGCGGTGCGGCTTTACGACCCGCTGGAGATGGAGTTGCCGGACTTAGGGCTCCTGGTCCTCCAGGACGCCGAAACCGGCGAGCAGGCGTGGGTCGACACCCGCGACCGCGGCTTCCGCAAGCGCTTCGCCGCTGCAGCCGGGCGGCGCGAGGCGACCCTCCGCTCGGCCCTCGGCGACGCCGGCGTGGACGCTTTGGAGCTGTCCACGGCCGACGACCTTGTCGAGGCGATCCTGAGATTTGCCGACCTGCGCAAGCGACGAAGGCAGCTTTCGGCGGGCGGCAGCCTGCCGCAGCACCTGGGAGGCGGTCATGACGTTCATCTGGCCTGACATGCTGTGGCTTCTCGCGGCCGTACCGGCGCTGATCGCGGCCTACCTGCTCCTGTTGCGACGCAAGAAAAAGTCCGCGCTGCGCTATGCCAACCTGAGCCTGGTGAAGGAGGCCATGGGTCCGGGCCAGAGGTTCAGCCGTCACATCCCGCCGCTGATTTTTCTGCTGGCGCTGACCGTCTTGATCTTTGCCACGGCCCGACCCTCGGCAGTGGTCACCCTGCCGACCCAGCACGAAACCGTCATCCTGGCGATGGACATCTCCGGCAGCATGCGCGCCACCGATGTCGAGCCCAACCGGATTACGGCCGCCCAGGCTGCCGCCAAATCTTTCGTGTCCGACCAGCCGCGCCGCACGCGCATCGGGCTGGTGACCTTCGCCGGCACGGCGGCGGTCGCCCAGGCCCCCACGGACAACCGCGAAGAACTCCTCGCTGCCATCGACCGGTTCCAGCTGCAGCGCGCCACGGCCATCGGCAGCGGCATCCTCGTCTCGCTCAAGGCGATCTTTCCGGACGCCGACTTCGATTTGCGGTCGTCCAACCCCCGGCGCGACCCCACGCGCGATTCCCTGCGCGGCGCCCCGCTCGACCCGGCGCGCGAGCAAGATAAGCCGGCGTTCAAGCCGGTCCCGGCCGGCTCCTACGGATCGGCCGTCATTATCCTGCTGAGCGACGGCCAGTCGAACGTCGGACCCGACCCCATCGAGTCCGCCCGCATCGCCGCCGAACGGGGTGTGCGCGTCTACACGGTGGGCTTCGGAACAACCGAGGGCGAGATCCTGCGGTTCGAAGGCTGGGCCATGCGCGTGCGCCTCGATGAGGAAACGCTCAAAAAGATTGCGGAGCTGACGCAGGGCGAGTACTATTACGCCGGGACCGCGGCGGACCTGAAAAAGGTCTACCAGACCCTGAGCGCCCGGCTTGTGTTTGAAACCAGGGAAACCGAAATCACCGCGTTTTTTTCGGCCGCAGGGGCAATGCTGGCGCTGGTTGCGGCGTTGCTGTCGGTCCTGTGGTACAACCGAATTCTGTGAACGACGCACTCACAGCGGAGGGAGGAGGAAAATGAGCCAAAAGGTCATGGTCGCGTTCGACGATTCGGACAACGCCCTGCGGGCGGTGGCGTACATCGCCAAATTGCTGGCCAGGGATTGCCGGGTCACGCTTTTCTCGGTGCTGCCGGACACGGCGGCCATCTGCGAGATGCAGAGCCCGGAGCTGACCCCTTATTTCAGGGCGCAGCAGGATTCTTTCTGCGCCCTGGAGGAAAAGAAGAAGGAGATTCTCACCGCCGCCCAGATGAAAGCCAGGAAGCTCTTGGCGGACAGCGGTTTCAGGCAGGATCAGATCGTCCTCAAATCCGAGCCGAAAAAAAGGGGGATCGCACGCGACATCGCCGCCGAGGCCCAGGCGGGCTACGACCTGGTCGTGATGGGCCGGCGCGGGCTCTCCGGGATCAAGGAGTTTTTCATGGGCAGCATCTCCCAGAAGGTGCTGGCCCTGGCGCTGGACGTGCCGATCCTTCTCGTGAACTGAAACGCCCCGCGCTCATCCTGGAGCGACACGCCGTCGGTGCAGGGCTGGAACAGCCAAGCCTATTGAAATGTTACGGGCCGGGTTTATGGTGATGCATGCGAGTCGCATAGCGGCCGCCCTGTTTCGGCTGCCGGGTTCACCGCAACGGGCGGGGAGGAAAAATATGGGTAACGTGCCTGATAGTAAGAGTCATGCGAATTGAGCGGAGGTTGCAGCCATGAAAAAATGGTCCATTATACTGGCCCTTTCGCTGTGGGCGTTCAGCAGTCTTAATTTGACCGGAGCTTTCGCCGCAGAGGCCCCGCGCATCGAAAAGGATGATCTCAAGTCCAAGCTCGGCGATCCGGATGTGGTGATTATAGATGTGCGCTCCTACACGGACTGGCTTTTGGGCGGGGACAAGGTCAAGGGTGCCGTGAGAGAAAATTACCGGGATTTCGACGGATGGCAAGCGAAATACCCCAAGGACAAGACCCTCGTGCTGTATTGCGCCTGAAAGAACGAAGGCACCAGCGCAAGTCTTGCGCTCAAATTAATCGATAAGGGGTATCCGAAGGTCTACGCGCTCAAGGGCGGCTGGGACGAGTGGAAAAAAAGCGGGTATCCGGTTGAGTCCAAATAAACCACCCCCGCCGCAAGCGGCGGGGGTGGTTTATCGCTTAGAAATGGTAGACGAACCGGAGGTTGTAGCGCTCGCCCTCCGGACGGTTTTCAGCCATTGTTTCATAATACATGTTCAAGAAGAGGAAGGCATCCTTACTGATCGACCAGAGCAGCCCCGGACCGATCCCAAATACCTGCTCCCGGGTATCATTGACGCTGTCGCCGTCAACTTCGAGGTCGGTGAATTGTTTCAGGTAATAACCGTTGATGCCGAGCCGCAAGCTCGGCAAGACTCCATAGGAGGTGGCAAAATTCGCATGCACGGCCTGGCCGGCCTGTGTGTCGCCGGCACCCGGATAGGCGCGATTCGGGTCGTTGTTCTTAAAATTGTACAAGTAGTGAATGCGCGTCGAAACCGTCCACTGCGGCGTCAGGAACAGCGTAGCCGCCCAGTAGGGGTTGAAGCTGAAGAAATTGCTGCCGGGGTTTAACTCCTTGTCCGAATCGTATTTTCCGGTCGGCAGGAGGAACTGCAATTCAATCCGGTGCATGAATATAGGGCCGTTGGCGCCCATGATCGGGTCCCACTGCAGGAAGGGGCCGACGGCCAGGTCGCCAAGGCCGGTCCCGTTGTCCTCCGGGTAGGGGCCGTTGTTGCCGTAATCGAGGTCGAAGCTGACCACCGGGACGATGAGGTTCAAACCCCATTTGCCGCCTAACAACAGGGCCTGGTCGGACTGGTAGATGAACTGTGTCAGGCTGACATAGACGTCAAGATCTTCGTCTGCATCGCCGGGGAGCAGGTTGTTTCCCTTATGATCTGTAAGCTGATCCGAGGAGTAGTATTGGAAATACTGCGAGACATACAACCCCGGCCCGGCCGGCGGCCCACCGTCCATGAAGCTGGTAAACCCCAGGTTTACGGACGGCAAATCGTAGGCGTGGGCGGAACCAAAACCGCAGAGGACCGCCGCAACAGCAACCCAACATAAAGCTACCCGGATTCTTTTCATCTTGCCCTCCCCCTTTGGGACATAATAGTAGTCCTCTCGCCTGCCGACGACGAACATGAGAGGTTACTTAACGAAATTCAATTTGTGAGTCAATTACATTTAATTTCCAAAACCCGTTCTTATAATTTGCATGAGAAAGATTGATTTCAGAGTGCGGAGCGTCGCCGATGAGCATCATGATGCGAACATGTTGGGACACTGTAAGCCGATCGGTCTTCATCCCCGCGATGATATGCACGATGGTGTTTCTACTGAACGCCTGCGCGCCTGTCATCTCACCCCAGCTCATGGAGCAGGTCGACCGGAATCTTACGTATGGCGCTCTGGCCAGCCGCCCGGACGAAGCCAAGGGCAGGATCGTCCTGCTGGGCGGAACTATCGTCCAAACGGTGCCCAAGCCAAATGAAACCGAGATCGAGGTTGTTCAGAAACAGGTAAGCTCATCCGGGGAACCCTACCTGACGGATCAATCCGAAGGAAGGTACCTGGTGGTTGTCGATCGATTCCTGGACCCCGCCATTTACAGACCCGGGAGGGACATAACGGTGGCGGGAAAAGCGCAGGGATCCGTGCTGCGCCACCTGGGTGAAATCGACTACCGATACCCCGTCATAGCCGCCGTGGAGCTGCATCTCTGGAAAGAGCCGCTTTCCCCGCAGGCCTACCCTTACGCCTACCCCTTTGGCTACCCGTACTACCGGCGGTGGGGGCCCTATCCCGGCTACCCTTACTTTTACTGATCCTGACAACGATCCAGATAGGGTGCGCCCATGGCCACTGCGCCGGCGGCGCTCAAGCCCGGACCTCTTTCTGCCGATTCATATTCAGTGCCCCCCAAAAATGGTTCGAACCTTTGGGGCCAAGCGAGGTGAGCGTTTCCGTGCTGGTGCGACACTTCATGACCAGCGACCTTTTCACTCTGTCGCCGGACCAGACCTGCCATGAGGCCCTGGCCGAGTTCAAACGCCGGAAGATCAGGCGCGCTCCGGTGGTGGAAAACGGCCGGCTCATCGGCATCGTCAGCGAGCGGGACCTGCTTCGCGTCCTGCCGGGCACCTGCGGCCAGGCGTCCACCTTGGCCGGTGAGGACGGCATGGAACTGCCGGTGCGAAATATCATGGGCACCGACATCGTGACTCTGGGACCGAACGACCACCTGGCGAAAGCCGCCAGCCTGATGCTCAAGAGACGCATCGGCGGCGTTCCCGTGGTCCACGACGGCAAGCTCAAGGGGATCATCACCGAATCGGATGTGTTCAAAGCACTGTACGCCATTCTGACGTCCGGCGCCGGATCCATCGTTATCTTCGAGGAACCCGCCCAGGTGGCTCAAGCGAACCACGATTACGCCAGGCTGTGCCTCAAGCACGGCTGCCGGATTCACACCTTTCTTCGCTACCCGAAACCGAACGGCAGCGCCATGTATTACCTCTGCCTGGAGGGCAGAAAAGTGGACGCCTTCGTCCGCGAGTTATGGGCGATGGCCAACCAGGTCGTGTGGGCCGAAGAGAGTTGATGCAAAAACTTTCGCCGGACACCCTGCCCCTCACTCGAGCGCCTTTGCTTTCCTAATCGGCTGCATTATTTTCAATTATTGTAAAATTTTACCTGGGATTCCCATCGGTGATTTTCATGGCTCCCGTCTCTTTCGGAACCTTTCGGCTGATCGTCGTCAGCCTGGCGGTGTTCGCGCAGATCTACCTGTTCTGGCGCATTCGTCAGGCCATGCGCTCCTCGCGTGGATCCGGACGACGGACATCACTGGTTGTTGCCCTGACCGGTGTCGCCATCGGCATTTTGTTTGCCGCGAACTGGCGAATTATGTCCGCGCCCGTGCCCTGGGTGGACCCGCCGACCCTGGCACAGGCCGTTCTCTTCTACGCGCCGGCGGTGTGGAGCTTCGGTTCCATATTCTCGGCCCTGCTGCTGCTCATCGCACAGGGTATCGGCGGGTTGGCAAAATCGGCGGCTCGGATCTTCCGCCGGCGGTCCGCCCCGGCGACGGCCGAGCCCGCGGACCCCGAAAGGCGCCTTTTTCTCAAGGCCGGGGTGGGGAGCCTTGCCGCGGCGCCCTTCCTGCTTTCCGGATACGGCGCCGCCTATGCCGCCAGGAACCACATGGCCGTGGAGCTCACCCTGCCATTCGGCTGCCCCCTGCGCGTGGTCCAGCTCACCGACATCCATGCCGGCATTTTCATGACCCGCGACATGATGCGGCGCTACGTCGACCAGGTCATCGCCCTCAACCCCGATGTGTTCGTTCTCACCGGCGATTACATATCCAACTCCACCGTGTTTTTCCCCGGCTTTGTAGAGGAGATGGCCCGTGTCAGCGCCCCTTACGGCACCTTTGCCACCATGGGAAACCACGAACACTGGTATGGTGAGATCGGCTATTACCGGGAGCTCTTCGAAGAGAAGGGAATCCATCTTCTGCAGAACGAGCACCGGGTGATCGGGACGGAACGCGGCCGCTTCGCAGTGGTCGGGATCGACGACCTGCGATGGGGCGATCCGGACCTGGAAGCCGCTCTGCGGGGGCTGACCAGCAAGGTGCCGACGCTGCTTCTCTCCCACCGTCCGGAGATCTTTCCCGAGGCCGCCGAGCGCCATATTCCGCTGACCCTGTCCGGCCACTACCACGGCGGCCAGGTCAAAGTGAGTCTTTTCGGCGAAGACTACAGCCTCGCGCACCTGCGGACCCCCTATCCCGAAGGACTCTACCGCAGCGGCTCCTCGCACCTTTACGTCAGCCGCGGGATCGGCACCACGTTCACCCCCGTGCGCCTGAACGCGCCGCCCGAGGTCACTCTTTTCCAGCTCACATAATGCAACGGCAGCCTCGGTGAGGCTGCCGTTGCATTTTAAAGACCGATCGTTGTCCGCTTAGAACCCTGGAAAATGCTGCACGTGAAGATGGGGGCCGTCCCGTCTAACCCTCCGCATCTTTGATCTCTTCCTTGTGCTCTTCGGCGAGGTCCGGCACGATCGTGATCAGTTCATTGGGGGTGCATTTGAAAAACAGGCAGAGTCTCTCGACGATGCTGACGGCCGTGTCGTAGCCCTTCCGCTGCGCGATCTTCGAAAGCGTCACCTTGGATATCCCGGTCTGACCCGAAATCTCGCGGTAGGTGATGTTCCGATTTTCCCTGATTTCCTTCTCGGCGATCAGGGACTTCAGATTGTACTTGATCATAACGGCAGCCCCAGAATTATAATTGCTGCTGTTTTGAAAAGGGAGCCCCCTCGGCGCTTGCCGATTCGGAACTCGAATTACAAATCAATGTAATGCAGCCGAGGCCGATTGGAAAGGCCGCCATCGTCAGCCGGCAGTGACGGCTAAACCAGCCTCTTTGAATCTCAAACCCGGAAAACCTCTTTCGGCTTTTTTGGCTGGCGTTTCTTGATCCAGCTGGTCTTCTGAAGCAGCACCACCAGGCCCACCAGGGCTGCTCCCGCGACGCTGCCGATGTGGTACGGCAGCACGAAACCCAGGGCCGCTGCGATCGTGATGAACCGTTCCAAGCCTGTGGATTTCCGGATGAGCCAGCCCGAGCAACCCGAGGCCAGCAGGCCGATCCCGATAAAGGCGGATACGATGGTCCACACCCCGCCCAGCATGCTGATGCCCTCCCAGTGCAGCAGCAGCGCCCTGCCCTCCGGCAGCACCGTGAAGATGAACGGCAACAGGAAGGCTGTAAGAGTGTATTTCCAGGCCATCATGGTTGTCTTGTAGGGGTTCCCGCCGGTGATGGCCGCCGCGGCGAACGGCGAGAGCGCCGTGGGCGGGGAGACCTCGGAAAGCAGTGCGTAGTAAAAAATGAACATGTGGGCGGCGTAGTCCGGAACACCCAGCTTGGTCAGGGCAGGCGCCGCGATCACCGCTGCGATGATATAGGTGGCGGTGATCGGGACTGCCAGGCCGATAATCCACAGCAGGACACCCGTATAAATGGCCGTCAGCAGGAGGCTGCCCCCGGCATAATCGATGATGATGCTGGAGAGCTTGAGCCCTAAACCGGTCAGGCTCACGATGCCGACGATGATCCCGGCGGCGGCGCATATGGCTCCCACGTTGAGCACGGTGAGGGAACCTTGCTTGAGAGCCTCGATCAGTTTGGGCGGCGTGAACCAACTCTCCCTGCGGATGAAGGAAACGAGAAAGCATGTCAGAATCGCTGCAAAGACCGCGATCTGAGCGGTAAATCCGGTGACCAGAAAGCCAACGATGGCCGCCAGCGGAACGAAGTGGTAGCCGTACCGTTTGAACAGCTGGCCGGCCGTGTGGACGCGGACGAGTGCGACCTCTTTCAGTCCGAATTTCCTGGCGTCGAACTCTACCATCAGCAGCAGCCCCCAATAATACAAGGCGGCGGGAATGGCGGCAAGCAGGATGACATCCAGGTAGCTGATCCGCAGAAACTCCGCAATCAGGAAGGCCGCCGCACCCATGACCGGAGGCGTAGTGATGGCGCCCATGCCGCCGGCGGCCAGGAAACCTCCGGCGTTGTTGCGGTCATAGCCGGACTGTTTTAGCATGGGATAGGCCACGGACCCGATCGCCACGGTGTTGGCCACCCCCGAACCGGAGGCCATGGCCAGAAAGTAGGAGGTGGCCACCACTGCCCGCCCGGCAGCCGTCGGCTTCTGCCCCATGCTGGCAAATGCGAAGTCCACGTAAAATTTGCCCGCGCCCGAAACGGTCAGAAAAGCGCCGAAGATGCAGAACCCGGCGATGATCGTGGAGCACACGTCGATGGGTACGCCGAAGACGCCTTCCAGGGTCATATACATGTGACCGATGATCCGTTCGAGGTCATATCCCCGGTGCGTCCATGGGGCCGGCAGCCAGGGTCCGACGTAGGCATACAGCAGAAAGAGGATGCAGGTGATGGGCATGATCAAGCCCGACGAG
>Ga0316613_10003186_pt1 | contig 10254 bp, 13 predicted proteins | sample OWC_soil_day10_C_2_FD_207647 | JGI IMG/M metagenome (GOLD analysis project Ga0316613, IMG submission 207647) | Wetland soil microbial communities from Old Woman Creek delta, Ohio, United States - OWC_soil_day10_CT_b | ecosystem: Environmental > Terrestrial > Soil > Wetlands | place: USA: Ohio... | reverse complement strand
GTGCTGGTGGATAACGAAGCGGGCGAGGGGCTGGAGAAAGAGCATGGGTTTGCGGCCTGGATCGAGGCGGGGGACAGGCGCATCCTGTTCGATACCGGGCACATGGGCGCGCTCCAGGCCAACGCGCCACGCCTGGGTGTGGACCTGAAAACTGCCGACACCCTCGTCATCAGCCATGGACACAAGGACCATACCGGAACGCTCGACCGCTTCCTGGCCGAAAACACCCATGCCGAACTCTATTTCGCCAGCCGCATCGATGCCGAACGCTACTGGTACCGGCCCGAGCCCGAACTGTACGGTATGCCGGAAGAGTCCAGAAAAGCCTTCTCGTCGCTGCCATCCAGCCGCGTGCATTCTTTATCCGCCCCGCATTACCTGGCGCCTGGAGTCGGCATCACTGGCCCGGTGCCGAGACTGACCGGTTTCGAGAACACGGGCGGGACCTTCTACTTCGACAACCAACTCGGCCAAGTCGATGCCATCGACGACGACCAGTCGATGTGGTTCGAGACGGATGACGGGCTGGTGGTTCTGTTGGGCTGCTGCCACTCCGGGCTGTCGAACACGATCGATTACATCCGGAAGGTGTCGGGGATGGACAAGGTCAAGGGCGTGCTGGGCGGGATGCACCTGCTGCAGGCCAACGAGGAGCGGCTGGAGAAGACGTTTGCGGTGATGAAGGGCTGGGACGCGCGCTTTCTGATTCCATGCCACTGCACGGGGATGGAATCTGCCAAGAAGATGGTGCGGGCCATCGGCAGCCATGTGGTTAGCCACGGACATGCAGGCCTGGTCGTCGAGGCCGGTCGCCTGCGGTAGATCAAAAACGGCAAGGCGCGGCGATAGCATAAATACCCTGTTTTCCCGCGCTTCCCTGTTTCTTCAAGCAAGGCCACATGGTTCCACGCCCATCATGGATTCATCGGACAAAGATCGCAGCACTGGTCGTTTTTCCAAGATTCCCGCCAAGTATGCGGGAATCTTGCTGCCATTGCTGCTGACGTTCTTCATGACGTGCATCGTATCCCTGATCAGCACGTTGCGCGGCATCGGTCTCGCGCCGATTTTTGGGGAGTATGGCTGAGCGCATGGGGATTTTCCTGGCTGGTTGCCTTTCCCTCCATGGTCATCGCCTTGCCGTTCGTACGCCGCCTCATGCTGCTTGTTGTCGATAAGGACGAGGCGTCCGAGCGGGCAAGACGGCCTTGATGTGAGGTTGAGGCAAACGTGGAGTCCGGTTCCAACTGCCCTCTGCTTGACAGCGGCTTCGCTTGCGTTCATCATCAATTCATTACTTCAATAATAGTTGAATAGTTGATTTATGGATCAAACGACAGCAATACCCATTTTTGAATCCTTGGCGTCGAGCATCCGGCTCGATATTTACCGTCTGCTGGTCAGGACGGCCCCGGACGGCTTGGTCGCTGGCGAGATAGCCTCCACGCTCGCCATTCCGCCGACCAACCTGTCCTTTCACCTGAAGGCGATGACGAATGCGCGGCTGGTGTCGGTCGTGCAGGAGGGGCGCTACCAGCGTTACCGCGCCAACATTCCGCTGATGCTGGATGTGATCGCGTACCTGACCGAGGAATGCTGCGCGGGAAACTCGGGCCAGTGCGCCGACCTGCGCGCGGCATCGTGCTGCCCGCCGTCCGTGCTGCCGTCTCTGCCGTCGTCTGGAAAGGCCAAGCCATGAATGTCCTCTTTCTCTGCACCGGCAATTCGTGCCGCTCGATCCTGGCGGAAGCCACGTTCAACCATCTCGCGCCGGCTGGCTGGATGGCGACGAGCGCCGGCAGCAAGCCGGCCGGCTACGTACATCCGCGCTCGCTCGCCCTGCTCGGGCGCGAGGGCATCCCGACGGAAGGGCTTGTCAGCAAGTCATGGGACAGCCTGCCGGTGCCGCCCGACATCGTGGTCACGGTGTGCGCCTCGGCGGCGGGCGAAACCTGTCCCATCTATCTCGGATCGGCGGTGCGCACGCACTGGGGCGTGGACGATCCCGCTCATGCAACCGGCACTGACGAGGAGATCAATGCCGCCTTCATGCGGGCATACCGGCTGCTGCGCAACCGGATCGAAGCGTTTTTTGCTTTGCCGCTGGCTGAACTGCAAAACGATCCCGTGCGGCTGAAGGCTGAACTGGACCGCATTGGCGGCGGATGCTTTGCAACAGGGGGAAATGAATGACGATCGACGTATCCTGCCCTACGGGCATTTCCAGCGGTGCCTCCGCCAAAAGGCTGTCCTTTCTCGACCGCTTTCTCACCCTGTGGATCTTCGCCGCCATGGCGCTCGGCGTCCTGATCGGCTGGCTGTCGCCTGACGCAAAGGAATTCATCAACCGCTTCACGGTCGGTACGACCAACATCCCGATCGCCATCGGGCTGATCCTGATGATGTACCCGCCGTTCGCCAAGGTGCGCTACGAGGAGATGGGCGAAGTGTTCCGCAACAAGCGTGTGCTCGGCCTGTCGTTGGTGCAGAACTGGCTGATCGGCCCCTTGCTGATGTTCATCATCGCGATCACGTTCCTGCGCGGCTACCCGGACTACATGGTCGGCCTGATCATGATCGGTCTGGCGCGCTGCATCGCCATGGTCATCGTCTGGAACGAACTGGCGAAAGGCGACACCGAGTACGCGGCGGGGCTGGTGGCGTTCAACAGCGTGTTCCAGGTGCTGTTCTTCAGCGTGTACGCATGGTTCTTCATCACCGTGCTGCCGCCCCTGTTTGGGCTGAAGGGCATGGCGGTGGATATCACTATCGGCCAGATCGCGAAGAGCGTCTTCATTTACCTGGGTATCCCTTTCCTGGCCGGGGCGCTGACCCGCTTCATCGGCGTGAAGGCGATGGGACGCGAGCGCTACCACGCCGTGGTAGTGCCGCGAATCGGCCCTCTGACGCTGGTTGCGTTGCTGTTCACCATCGTGCTGATGTTCAGCCTGAAGGGCGACTTGATTGTGCAGATCCCGATGGACGTGGTGCGCATCGCGATCCCGCTGCTGGTCTATTTCGTGGTGATGTTCCTGGTGTCGTTCGTGATGGGCAAGAAGGTCGGGGCCGACTACGGCAAGACGACTACGCTCGCCTTCACCGCCGCCAGCAACAACTTCGAGCTGGCGATTGCCGTCGCCATCGCCGTGTTCGGGCTGGATTCCGGGGCAGCTTTCGCCGCCGTGATCGGCCCGCTGGTCGAAGTGCCGGTCATGATCGGGCTGGTGCATGTCGCGTTCTGGTTCCAGCGACGGTATTTCAGCACGAGCGCGAAGGAGTAAGTCAGAATGAACCGACCGTGGCAAAAGGAAAAGGCGGAACGGCTGCTTGCGCTGCACGCCTGCGGAACCATGCTGGTCTTGCCGAACGTATGGAATCCGATAGGCGCGCGCGTGCTGGAAGAGAAGGGGTATTCCGCCATTGCGACATCCAGCTCGGCAATCGCTGCTTCGTTAGGTTATCGGGACGGCGAACAGATACGCAAATCTACCTCGCTGGATATTATTGCCCGTATCGCGCATAGCGTCGATGTTCCAGTCAGCGCCGACGTTGAAACCGGGTACGGGCAGACACTGTCCGAGCTGGATGAGGCGACGCGGGAATTCATCGATTCGGGCGTCGCCGGAATCAATGTCGAGGATAGCTTGATCGGCCTCGGCAGGCTACGTCCGGTTGACGAGCAATGCAGGAGGATCTCGGCAATCAGGCAGGCAGCGGACTGTGTTGGCGTGCGTGTCGTGATCAACGCGCGCATAGACAGCTATGTTTCCTCGGAATTTGGCACCCGTGAAGAGGCAACCGACGAAGCCGTCATGCGCGCAAAGGCATATGCGGATGCTGGCGCAGACTGTGTTTTTCCCATGGGGCCAAACGACGAGGAAACGGTTCGCATTCTGCGAAGCCGCATCAAGTCGCCGCTCAACATTGTCGTTGACCCGGGCGCGGCGCCGCTATCGGTTATGCAAGAGATTGGCATAAACCGGGTCAGTTTTGGCCCGTTCATTTTCCGTTCATGCCTCCAAAAGTTCATCCGGGTAGCCGAAACGCTAAAAATCTCCGGAAACTATTCCTGCTTCAGCGATATGCCATCGAAGGCGGATGCGGCGGCCTATCTGCATGACGGGCACGAGCTGTGATCATGGATGACCAATCGCCGACCTATGCCTGCGTCAGGAACGCATGGCAGGAGCATGAGGGCGAGCTGCGCCATTTTCTCGCGGGCCGCGTGTCCGATCCGCACCTGGCGGACGACCTGCTGCAGGAAGTCTTCGTCAAGGCGATGCGGCACCGGGAAACCTTCTGCAGCCTGGACAGCGCGCGGGCGTGGCTGTTCCGGGTGGCGCGCAATGTGCTCGTCGATCACTTCCGGCTGAAGAAGGAGCAGGTCGAGCTGCCGGACGACCTGGCTGCGAATGATGAAGAAGCGGCCGCCGTTGACGGCCTTGCCGCCTGTATACCGCGCGTGCTGTCCGAGCTTTCCGACGCCGACCGTGAAGCAATCCGATTGTGCGACCTGGAGGGGATGACGCAGGAAGCCTTCGCCCGGCTGAAAGGGCTGTCCCTGCCTGCGGCGAAGTCCCGCGTGCAGCGCGCCAGGGCGCGCATGCGCAAGCAGCTCGTCAAGTCCTGCCAGGTGGAGTTTGGCGAGGACGGGCAAGTGTTGCATTTCGTCCCACGCCCGCCGTTAGGCCAAGCTTGAAAAAAAGTTAAAAAAGCGGCATCCTTTTCGCGCGTCGTTCGTCTTTCGGTAGTGATGCGCATTCCGAAAGGCAAGTTGCCACCTCCCCAGATTTACTTTCGATAACGAAAAGGAAAATCCCATGAAATTCTCTCAAATTGCATTTGTTACGTTGCTCGGTTTCTCGATGGCCACCCCTGCCCTTGCCCAACAGGGGAGCAGCACAGACACCGGGATGGGCCCCGGCATGAGCCAGGGCACAGGTCAAGGTATGGGGCAGGGCATGGGCGCCGGAACCGGTCCCGGCATGCGTGGCGGATACGGCTTCAGCCAGAAGAATACGCCGGGCTGGCAACTGCTGACGCCCGAGGAGCGCACCGCGTTCATGCAAAAGATGCGCAGCGTGAAGACCTATGACGAATGCAACAGCGTCATGGCCGACCACCGCAAATTGGTGGCCGAGCGCGCCAAGGAAAAGAACGTGACGCTTCGTACGCCCCGGCGGAATCCCTGCGACCGCATGAAGGCGCGGGGCCTGATCCAGTAACGGTTTCCACGGCGGCGCAAGCCGCCGTTTCTTTATCGTCGGCAATCCTGCGACACCGGCATTTTCAACCTGCATCCTTTCCGGGTATCGTTCGTCTTCCGTTCGTAACGTTTTGACGAATGGATGGAATGGACGCTTCGATTCTCATACTCAAGAACTGGACGCGCAGGCAGCCGCTGTTTTTTCTGACCGCCGCCGCACTGGCCTGGTTTGCGCTGTACCGCGCGCTGGAGCCCGCATCGGAAGCGCTGGCAGGCCTGTTGCCCGTCGACCGGGAAAGCCATCTGGGCGATTCGCTGCGCTTCTTCTTCTATGACACACCCAAGGTAATGCTGCTCCTGGCCGGGGTGGTATTTGCCATGGGGATGGTCAATTCGTATTTCACGCCGGAACGCACGCGCGCCATGCTCGCGGGCCGTTCCGAAGGCGCAGCCAACGCGCTGGCTGCGGGGCTCGGTATCGTCACGCCGTTCTGCTCGTGCTCGGCGGTGCCGCTCTTCATCGGTTTCGTGCAGGCGGGCGTGCCGCTGGGCGTGACCTTTTCCTTCCTGATTTCCGCGCCGATGGTCAACGAGGTGGCGCTGGCGCTCCTGTTCGGCCTGTTCGGCTGGCGGATCGCCCTGCTGTACATGGCGCTGGGATTGACGGTGGCGATTGTCTCCGGCTGGGTGATCGGGCGGCTCCGGCTGGAAAGCTGGCTGGAAGACTGGGTGCGCGACATGCCGCGCCTGAACGCGGACATGGAGGGGAGCGCGATGACGCTGGCGCAGCGGATCGACGCCGGATTCGCCAGCGTGCGCGAGATCGTGGGCCGGGTCTGGCCTTACATCGTGGCCGGGATCGCAGTCGGCGCGGGTATTCATGGCTATGTGCCGGAGGATTTCATGGCGTCGGTCATGGGCCGGGACGCCTGGTGGTCGGTTCTGCTCGCGGTGGCGGTCGGCGTGCCGATGTACGCCAACGCCGCCGGGGTGATCCCGGTGGTGCAGGCTCTGCTGGCCAAGGGCGCGGCGCTTGGCACGGTGCTGGCCTTCATGATGAGCGTGATTGCGCTGTCACTGCCGGAGATGATCATCCTGCGCAAGGTGCTCAAGCCGCGCCTGATCTCGGTCTTCGTGGGCGTTGTCGCGGCCGGCATCCTGATCGTCGGCTACGTGTTCAATGCAGTTCTGTAACGGGTTTTTCAACAAGGAGAAAAGAAAGCATGGATATCAAGGTTCTCGGCACCGGCTGTGCCAATTGCACCAGTACGCTCGCGTTGATCGAAAAGGTCGCGGCGGAAAAGGGCGTCAGCGTCACCGTCTCCAAGGTGGATGACATCCGCGACATCATGAGCTATCGCGTCATGTCGTTGCCGGGGGTAGTGATCGATGGCAAGGTAGTGCATGCGGGCGGCGTGCCTGGCCGTGAGAAGGTCGAAAGCTGGTTTTAGCAACGAAAGAATGGTGAACGCGTCCAACGTTTTTATCAGAAGACTGGGAAAGGAGAAGAGCATGTTCGATTCGATCGGATTCATCGGCGCGGGCCGCATCGCGCATATCATGCTGGGCGGATGGCAACGCTCCGGCACGCCGCTTCCGTTGGTTTATGCCTGTGACCAGTCCGCCGACGCGGTGGGATCGCTTCAGCGGGCGTTTCCGGCAGTGCGGCCGGCGACGCTGGAAGAGGCGTCGCGGGCCAGGCTGGTGTTCGGGGCGCTGCACCCGCCCGCCATGGGGACGGCCCTGCCGGGCATCGCGCCGAATCTGGCTGCCGATGCCGTATTTTGTTCACTTGCGCCGGTGATCCGTCTGCCCGCGTTGCAGGAGAAGCTGGGCGGCTTTTCGCGGCTGGTGCGCATGAACCCGAATGCGCCCAGCATCGTCGGGTCAGGCTACAACCCGGTCTCATTCGGCAGCGGCTTGCCGCACGATGCCAGGGACCGCTTCCTGCAACTGATGAAGCCGCTCGGTGCTTGCCCGGAAGTCGACGATGTCATGATCGAAACCTATGCGGCCATCAGCGCCATGGGGCCGACGTACGTCTGGTTCCAGTTTGATGAGTTACGTCGCCTGGCGCAGTCGTTCGGGCTGGACAGGGATGCGGCGGACCAGGCGGTCGCCGCGATGCTGCGCGGGGCCGTCGATACGATGTTTTCCGGTGGGTTGGGCGCGGAAAACGTGATGGACTTGGTTCCGGTCCGGCCCATGGCAAACGACGAAACCGCCATTCTCGGGATGATGCGGACGAGCATCAAGGCCATACACGCCAGGTTGCATCCTCAACAATGTTAGGCATTGCCGGGACAACTCTATTCGGTGAACAAGGAGACATTCTTTCCGCTAAGGCGGAAGAGGAACGTCGCGTTACAACAATATATTAAAAAACATAATGTTTTTGTATATAATTAATTGCCGTTATTGATGTTTGTTTCTCAAAACAAATTAAATTGAAGGGGCAATCATGAGATGGAAATCGGAGGACAAGGGCTGGAACCCCTACGTGGCGGGCGCGATCCTAGGGCTGCTCGCCGTTGCATCTGCTTATGCGACGACCGTGTGGATGGGCAAGACCAACTTTCTCGGCGCATCGACCACTTTCGTGCGCGCCGCCGGGTTCATCGAGCGCATCTTCTCGGACGCGCATGTGGCGTCCAACGCCTATTTTGCCAAGGAAAAAGTGATTGTCGACTGGCAGTTCATGCTGGTCATCGGCGTGTTCATCGGTGCGCTGATCTCGTCGCTTACCGACAGGAGTTTCAAGCTGGAGAGCGTGCCGCCGACCTGGGCGGAGCGCTTTGGGCCGTCGGTATGGAAGCGGGCGCTGGGAGCCATTGGCGGGGGCGTCGTGGCGATGTTCGGGGCGCGCATGGCCGACGGGTGCCCGAGCGGGCACGGCCTGTCTGGCTTGATGCAGCTTTCGGTCAGCTCCCTGGTCGCGCTGCTGCTGTTCTTCGGCACCGGGATGCTGGTGGCTCATTTCGTTTACCGCAGGAGGCAATCATGACGACCGCACAATGGCTGGGACTGGTTACCGGCATCGGCTTCGGCTTTCTGCTCCAGAAGGGGCGCGTGCTGCGCTTCGACAAGCAGGTCGCCGCCATGCTGTTGAAGGACATGACTATCGTCAAGTTCATGCTGTCCTCGATCCTGGTTGGCATGATCGGCATCTTCCTGCTGGTCGATGCGGGACTGATCCAGTTCGCGCACAAACCGATGAACGTGGGCGCAATACTGGTGGGCGGCGCGCTGTTCGGGGCAGGATGGGCGGTGATGGGGTTCTGCCCCGGCACCTCGCTCGGCGCACTCGGGGAGGGCCGCTGGCATGCCCTGTTCGCGATCATCGGCATGCTGGCGGGCGCGGCCCTGTACGCTGAGCTGTACCCCTTCCTGAAGACGACCGTGCTCGCCTGGGCGGATTACGGCAAGATCGGCCTGCCGGACGTGCTCGGCGTTTCCAAGTGGCTGCTTGCTGCCGTGTTCTGGGCCGTGTCGATTGCGCTGTTTGCTTTCTTCGAGAAGAAGGGCATCTAGGACAGCGACGGCTGGCGCTTCTTCAGGGTCAGCGCTACCAGCCCTGCCACCAGCGGGAAGCAGGCCAGCAGGTTGACGGCGGCATGGATGCCCATGCGCTCCACCATCATGCCCATTGCACCGACGCCCAGGCCGCCGATGCCGATACCGAATCCCAGCGTCAGCCCGGCCGCCATGGCAGCGTTGCGGCTGATGATTTCCTGCGCCAGCACCACGGTCACCGAGAACGAGGACAGCAGTCCCGCCCCGGCGAGCGCAAGAAGCAGGTACATGGCCCAACCGTCTGAGTGCAGGAACAGCAGGAACAGCGGCCCGGTCAGCAGTAGCGATGTGACGATGACGGCCTTGCGCCCGACCTTGTCGGAGAAGTAGCCGCCTACCAGCCCGCCGATAGCTCCTGAGAAAAGCATGATGAACAGGAAGCGTCCGCCGTGGACGATGGAAATCCCCTTGGCATGCAGGTAGAGCGGCAGGAAGGAGATCATGCCGAAGTAGCATAGCGAGCGGAAGGCGACGACGGTCACGACCTTGGTCAGTTCCTTCCACGACTGCCGGATGAGCGGCAGCATCGGGTGCGATTCGTGCGCTTTGCCGGAGGGCGAGCGCGGCGCGGTGAACCAGAGCAGGGCGGCGACCGCCAGGCCGGGTACCATGAAGACGATAGTGGATTGGAGACCCCAGTGCTCGACGATGGGGATCACGGTCAGCGGCGTGAGCGCCCAGCCGATGTTGCCCGCGGCGGAAAACACCGATTGCGCGAAGCCTTTGCGGGCTCCGCTGACGGAACTGATCATCGACGACGCCTGCGGATGGAAGGCCGCCGTGCCGAGACCGCCCATCAGCGCGAGGGCGAACAGGATGGCGTAGTTGTCGACCATGCCCATCAGGCTCAGCATGATGGCCATCCAGGCCGTCCCCACGTACACCATCCAGCGCTGGTTCTTGCGGTCGACCATGTAGCCGAACACGGGCTGCAGCAACGACGAGGTGAAAGTGAACGCGGACACCAGGAAGGCGCTCCGGCCGATACCGATACCGGTGGCGATCAGGAACGGCAGCAGCGTCGTGACCAGGTTCATGTACCAGTCGTTGATCAAGTGCGCAGTCGAGATGGACAGCACCTTGCCCTTCTGGACGCGCACCTGCGCCTGGGCCTGCGCCCGTTCCTGCATCATGGTCTGGATAGAAAGATCGTTCGTGCTCATTCGTTGCCCCCTGCGCAGCAGTCGTGTCCCAGTGAATCGCTTGCCAGCTTGCCGTCGATCTGGCGGTTCATGTCGTTCAGGAAATTAAGGATGATCGACTGCTCGTCTTCCGAGTAGGCGGAGAGCAGGGCGATCCTTTCCCGGGTGGCGTGCGAATGGCATTTCTTGTGCGCGTCGAAGATGCTTTCGCCCTGCGGCGTCAGCCGGAAGTAGATTTCCTTCTTGTTCTCGTCGCGCTGGTAGCTTTCGATCAGGCCCTTGCCCAGCAGCTTGCGGCTGATCTTGCTGATCGCGCCGCGCGTCATGTCCATG
>Ga0316613_10003184_pt1 | contig 10255 bp, 6 predicted proteins | sample OWC_soil_day10_C_2_FD_207647 | JGI IMG/M metagenome (GOLD analysis project Ga0316613, IMG submission 207647) | Wetland soil microbial communities from Old Woman Creek delta, Ohio, United States - OWC_soil_day10_CT_b | ecosystem: Environmental > Terrestrial > Soil > Wetlands | place: USA: Ohio... | reverse complement strand
TCTACGAATTGAGAAGAAGGGGGGGAGGCATTGGGGTGGCCTCCATCTGCGGAGGATTAGCCCAGGGAGATGGAGCGGTTGTACAGGTCGGGGGCGACTCGGCGAACTGAATTGCGCGGATCTTTTTCAGGACGGCAAGACGAGCTCCCCGGAATGTATACTCACAAACCATTTTAGTTTTATGGTATTTTTTCTCATCGATTCCTCCTGGCCTGGTAAACCCTGACCTCTGTCTGTTGACTAAAGAGGTTAGGGGTCGAAAGCCGGGAAGCTCTAGCGTGGAAAGTGGATGTATATCTCTTTGATATTTCTTGGATAAATGCTCTCGTTAGGCTCTGGGCGATTCGATCTTTTCTTCTTCATCATCCGCAGAATTTTCTTGACACTCCTGGAGGTTTGTGGTAGAAGACGGAAAACTAAATTAGTTTTCTAGTTATGGACTCGGAAAAGAGAAATCAAGTTCTCACGCTTGCCAAGAAAAGGTTTGAAAGGTTTGGTTTTACCAAGACCACGGTGGATGAAATCGCTAGAGACGCCGGTATTTCAAAGCGAACCCTGTACCAAGAATTTGAGAGTAAGGAGAAGATTCTCGAAGAACTTTTTATGTTTGAGGCCTTATCGGTTCGAAAGGTCATTCTGAACCAGATCAAAAAGATCGTTGAGCCGGCGGAAAGGCTTCAAAGGTACATCCGATTAGCCATCAAATATCTCAACCACAATCCATTCATTGTGAGTGTCCTCCATGATGAATCCGGATTCTTTGCTCCTTTCCTGAAAGACAAACCCTGCATTATTGAACAAGGGATCGAGGAGATTATCTCCAATATTCTCAAAGAGGGTGTCAAAAAAGGTGTCTTCCGGAAAATGGACGGGAAGGTCGTCGGTCGTTGTATTTTCTTGCTATTTAAAGGTCTGACGTATGGGAGGAGTAGCCCTGCCCGGCCCCTTGGATTAAACCAGACGAATGAGTTTATCCATTTTGTCATGCACGGAGTTGTCATGACGTCGAGTAGGACATAAACCGGGTTTCGATGCATCTTATGCCAAAGGGTCCTGTGAATTCGATTCGTTTTGTGTCAGGGGACAAATTTCCAAATAGAATCTAATGAATGCTTTTCTTAAAAATCCATCCTCCCCCCAGCGCGTAGCCGCCCCGCCCCTGCCTGCCGGCAGGCAGGCGCGGTCGGGAGCGGGCCGGTAATCAGAGGGAAGGGATGGGGTGAGGGGGAAAGGGGTTGAACGATGAAACAGAAGATCAAGAAAGCAGCGGTATTAGGGGCAGGCATGATGGGGAGTGCGATTGCCGCCCACCTGGCAAATGTAGGCATTCCTTCTTTTCTCCTGGATATTGTACCTCCGGAGATGACCGAAGCGGAAAAGAAGAAGGGGCTGACACTGGAAAGCCCGGAGGTGAGAAATCGGTTCGCCGTATCGGGAAAGAAGAGGATCCAAGAATCAAAGCCCGCCTCTCTTTATTTGAAGGAGGATGCGGAACTGATCACCGTGGGGAACTTTGAAGATCACCTCTCGTGGGTGGCCCAGGCGGATTGGATCGTCGAAGTCGTGATAGAGGACCTGAATACGAAGAGAGCGCTCTTCAAGAAATTGCTCCCCTTCTTGAAAGAAGGGACCGTGATCAGCTCCAATACCTCCGGCATCTCCGTTCAGAAGATGTGCGAGGGATTCTCCAGGGATTTCCAGGAGAGGTTCTTAGGGACCCATTTCTTTAATCCGCCGAGATATATGAAACTTCTTGAGATCATCCCGATCCCGGCAACGTCCAAAACCATCGTGGAAAAGATGGCCGACGTGGGAGAGAGGATTGTAGGGAAAGGAGTGGTCTACGCCAAAGATACTCCGAATTTCATCGGCAATCGGATTGGAGCTTTTTCTGGCGCGATCACGATGAGAACGATGGTTGAGGACGGCTATCGGATTGAAGAGGTGGATCAGGTCACAGGGCCTGCGATAGGGAGGCCCAAAATGGGCACCTTCAAGCTCGGTGATCTCGTCGGACTGGATGTGATGGCTCATGTTTCCAAAAATCTCTATGAGAGCCTCCCGGCGGGAAAGGAGAGAGACATTTTTGCGCCCTCTCCCTTTATCCAACAGATGATCAAGAACCAGTGGCTGGGCCTGAAGACGAAACAAGGCTTTTATAAAAAGGTGAAAGGCGAAGGGAAAGAAGAGACGCTGGTTCTCGATTATGAAAAGCTCGAATACCGGCCCCAGCAGAAGGTGAATCTTCCCTCTCTTGAAATGGCAAAGAATATCGAGGACGTGAGAGAACGGGTCAAGAGTTTCGTGGCGAGTCCCGACCGGGGAGGACAGTTCGCCTGGAAGATCTTGAAAAAGATCCTGCTGTACTCTGCGGAAAAAGTTCCCGAGATCTCCGATGACATCGTCAATATCGATCGGGCCATGAAGTGGGGATATAACTGGGAGCTCGGGCCCTTCGAGATTTGGGATGCCATCGGCTTGAAGTCCTCCTTGAAAAAAATGGAAAAAGAAGGAGATCAGATTCCCCCACTGGTGGAAAAGCTTCTCAGCAAGGGATATTCTTCTTTTTATGAGAAAAAGGACGGCCATGTCTCCTACTTTGACCTGGGAGCAGGTCAATACCAGGCCCTCGAAGAGAAACCGGAGATCATCCTTCTGCCAAGCCTGAAAGACAGGAACAAGACGGTTCTTTCAAATCCTGGAGCCAGTCTCATTGACCTTGGCGACGGGGTTGCCTGCCTTGAATTCCATTCCAAGATGAATAGCATTGGAGCGGATACCGTCCAGATGATAAAAGATTCCTTGAAGGAGGTTGAAGAGAAATTCGATGGTTTAGTCATAGGGAATCAGAGTGATAACTTCTCTGTAGGGGCTAACCTGATGCTCATGCTTTTTGAAATTCAGGATGAGAACTGGGATGATATCGAAGCAATCGTCAAGGCTTTTCAAGATGCCTTGATGGCGATCAAATACTTTGAGAAGCCGGTCGTGGCCGCGCCGTTTGGCATGACCTTGGCAGGTGGATGTGAGGTCTGCCTCGCATCCGCAAAGATGCAGGCCGCCGCCGAGACTTACATGGGCCTTGTGGAAATAGGGGTCGGGTTGATTCCTGCAGGTGGTGGGACGAAAGAGATGTTACTCCGGTGTACAGAAGGTATTCCGTCCAGTGTCGCGGATGCCGAACACCTTCCCTTCGTCCGGCAGGCTTTCGAGACCGTGGCCATGGCAAAGGTGGCGACCAGTGCCAAAGAAGCCCAAAAATTGGGGTATATGAGGTCCACCGACAAGATCACGGTCAATCGGGACTACCTCATTTACAACGCCAAGAAAACAGTCCTCGACCTTGTGGCAGAAGGCTATCGTCCCCCCAGGCCTAAGAAGAACATCAAGGTGATGGGCGAAAGAGGATATGCTCTTCTTCAGATGGGACTTTTCTATATGAGAGAGGGGGGCTATATCAGCCAACACGATGAACACGTGGCAAAGAAAGTAGCCTATGTCATGTCCGGAGGAAACCTACCAGACGGGACCGAGGTGACGGAACAATACATTCTGGATCTGGAAAGAGAGGCTTTTATGAGCCTCTGTGGCGAGGCGAAGACCCAGGAGAGAATGCAGTATACGTTGAAGACGGGAAAACCGCTCAGGAACTGAACCATTCGAGAAATTATGATATAACCCCTCCTAACCTCCCCTTAATTTAAGGGGAAGCAGGGTGGGGTTAAGAATGGGGAGGGAATAAACAGGAGGAAAAGATGAAAGAAGCTGTGGTGGTTTCTGCGGTAAGGACGGCTGTGGGGAAGGCCCCGCGAGGAATTCTGAAGGATACACGTCCCGATGACATTTCAGCGATGATCATCAAAGAGGCTTTCGCTCGGGTACCCGGTCTGAAAATGGAAGACGTGGACGATATCGTCTTGGGGTGTGCCTTTCCCGAATCGGATCAAGGACTAAATCTCGGACGAGTCGTGGCGATGCGAGCCGGGTTTCCCCATACGGTCCCAGGACAGACCGTGAATCGGTTTTGTTCCTCAGGGCTGCAGGCCATTGCGACGGCTGCTTATGAGATCATGGTGGGAAGCACAGAGGTGATGATTGCCGGTGGCGTGGAGTTTATGAGTCAGGTTCCCATCATGGGGTTGACCCCTTCGCCCAATCCATATTTGGTCGAGCACAATCCCCAGGCGTATACCTCCATGGGACTCACCGCAGAAAATGTGGCTGAGAAATTCAAGATTTCGAGAGAAGACCAGGATCGTTTTGCCCTCTCCAGCCACCAGAAGGCAGCCAAAGCCATCAAGGAGGGGAAATTTAAGGAAGAGGTCCTTCCTATCCCTGCAAAAGTGAGGGAGATCAAGGATGGCACGGTCGTTGTGAAAGAGGTCATCTTTGACACGGATGAGGGAGTGCGCTACGACGCATCCCTGGAAGGGTTGGCGACGCTGAAGCCGGTTTTCAAAGCCAAAGGCACCGTGACGGCGGGTAATTCATCTCAGACGAGTGATGGAGCAGCAGCCGTCGTATTAATGTCAAGAGAAAAGGCGGGAGCCCTGAAGTTGAAGCCGATGGCCGTCTTCCGGTCTTTTGCCGTGGCTGGAGTCCCACCCGAAATCATGGGGGTTGGCCCTGCTTACGCTGTTCCCAAGGCTCTTAAAAAAGCAGGTCTGACTACCAAGGATATAGGACTGGTTGAGTTGAACGAAGCCTTTGCCTCGCAATCCCTCTATGTGATCCGGGAGTTGGGGCTGAACCCAGAGATCGTGAATGTGAACGGCGGGGCCATTGCCGTCGGCCACCCACTGGGATGTACAGGGGCAAAGTTAACCACCGGCTTGCTTTATGAGATGAAACGCAGGAAGGTTCGGTACGGTCTCGTCACGATGTGTATTGGAGGGGGGATGGGCGCCGCCGGCATATTTGAAAGAATGGAGTAATTCCGAAAAAATGGAGTGCTGGAGTACCGGAGTGTTGGGTTTACCTCCAAACACGATTCTTAACATCACTCCATTACTTCAACATTCCAATATTCCTTTTTTGAGGAGGTTACCATGGAAGAGTTTGTGAGGGGGGGAGCATTTTTGATTGAGTCGATTTCTCCTCAGGAGATTTTCACCCCGGAGGAATTTTCAGAGGAGCAGCGGTTGATTGGGAAAGCGGCTACGGAATTCGTCGTGGGGGAGGTTCAACCCCAGGCGGATGATATTGAAGCGCAGAAAGAAGGCCTCCTGCCGAGTCTGGTGAAGAAGGCGGGGGAATTGGGTTTGCTCTCGGGAGACATCACGGAGGAAGATGGGGGACAGGGATTGGATAAGGTGAGCGTCCTCTTGATGATGGAGAAGATGTCTCAGGGAGGGGGATCCTTCATGGTGGCCTACGCTGTCCATACAGGCATTGGATCTCTTCCCATCATCTTTTTCGGAAATAAGAGTCAAAAGAAGAAATATCTTCCTAAAATTGCTACCGGAGAGATGATCACTGCCTATGCCCTGACGGAACCCGAGGCCGGATCAGATGCCATGAACGCCAAGACCGTTGCCATGCTCAGCCCGGATAAAAAATATTACATTCTGAATGGTCAGAAGCAGTTCATCTCCAATGCTGGATTTGCCGATGTATTTGTCACCTATGCCAAGGTGGATGGGGACAAATTCACCTCCTTCATTGTCGAGCGGAAGTTCGAAGGGGTCTCCGTAGATGAAGAAGAGAATAAGATGGGGATGAAGGGGTCCTCCACACGGAGCGTCATCTTCACCGATGCCAAGGTGCCCGTGGAGAATGTCCTCGGGGAAGTTGGGAAGGGCCATATCGTTGCTTTTAACACGCTGAACATTGGCCGCTTTAAGCTGGGCGCAGGGTGCGTGGGAGCATCCAAGAATGCACTGCAGGATGCGGTGACCTATGCGAAGCAGAGGTTTCAGTTTGGTAAGCCGATCGCAGAATTCGGCTTGATCAAACATAAGATCGCAGAGATGGCCATTCGGACGTTTGCTGTCGAGAGCATGGTTTACCGAACCGCGGCTTTGGTCGATCGGATTCTCCAACGCATTGACCATCATGCCGAGGATGTTGGGGTTCAAATGGCGAAAGGAATTGAGGAGTATGCGATTGAGGATTCCATCAACAAAGTCTATGGGTCAGAGATGCTGGATTATATTGTCGATGAAGCCGTTCAGATCCACGGAGGGTATGGGTACATCCATGATTATGCGATCGAGCGGGGATATCGAGATTCACGGATTAACCGGATCTGGGAAGGCACGAATGAGATCAATCGTCTCCTCATCGTGGATATGTTGACGAAACGGGCCATGAAAAACCGTCTCCCTGTCCTCGCCGCAGCTCAGAAGGTGGCCAATGAGCTTCTCACCCTTCGGCCCAAAGTAGAGACGGATGACGGGAAGCTTACCCTGCAGGCAGAAATGGTGGAGATGTCAAAGAAGATCGGCCTTTTGGTCGCAGGAGCTGCAGTTCAGAAATATATGATGAAGCTGGCAGACGAACAGGAGATCATAGCTTCGATCAGTGATATTGTGATTGAGGTCTTTGCCATGGAGAGCGCTCTTCTCAGAGCCATGAAGACTGCGGAGAAGTTTGGCGATGAAAAGGCTCAGATTCAGAAGGCCATGGTCAAGGTTTATGTGAACGATGCCTTTAATCGGATAGAAAGTTTTGCGAAACAGGCCTTTGCTGCCATTGCGGAAGGCGATATCCTCAGGACACAGTTGTCCGCTCTCAAGAAACTGACCCGGTTTACTCCTGTAAATACGATCGGGTTGAGACGGGAAATCGCAGATTCCGTGATAAAAATGGGAAGATATCCGTTTTAATGAGACCCGCCTCTAACAAGCCCTAAACTTATAGAGCACAGAGCAGGCGGACCGTCCTTTCTATTAGAAACAGTGCCCCGTCGTTAGGCAACGGGGCATTATCTTAAATACTTCCAACAGGGTCTCATCTTCGGTTTCGAGTCCCGAGATAGCGGGGCTGGATTTTCTAACGGGGTTTTAGCCGGATCGAGGTCACCACGCTTCTTCAAACTCTATGAACGTCTTGTCATCCCTTTTTTCTCCTATCAAGATAAAATCGTTGGATCTGGCCAACCGGGCGGTCGTGCCTCCCATGGGGACCAACCTCGGGAATCCGGACGGCACGGTCAGCGAAGCCAACCTTGCTTATATAAAACGCAGGGCGATGGGAGGGGCTGGCCTGATCATCACCGAGATTACATCTGTTCATCCCGGCGGTTCGGTCATACCCAATCAACTGGGAGTCTATGATGATCGGTTTATCCCTGGGCTGAAAAAGATGGTCGATGCGGTGCATGCTGTCGGCAGCAAGGTGGCCTTGCAGCTCCATCATGCGGGTCGGGAAAGCCTGTATCTTCTCCAGGAGAAAAAAGCCATCGCTCCTTCGGCGATTAGGTCTTTGGTTTACGGTCTGACCCCGCGGGAGATCACCCGCGAGGAGATTCATGAACTCATTACCGCTTTTGGCGCTGCCTCGGCTCGGGCTCTGGAGGCCGGGTTTGACGCCGTGGAAGTGCACGGTGCCCACGGATACTTGTTAACCCAATTTCTATCGGCTCTTTCCAACAAACGGGACGATGAATACGGGGGCAGTCTCAGCAACCGCAGTCGCTTCATCATTGAAGTGTTGCAGGAAGTTCGCAGAAAGGTGGGCGAAGATTTCCCCATCTCCCTCCGTCTGTCTGTCGAAGAGTGTATTAAAGATGGTTATGCCTTCGAGGATATTCAGCCCATCCTTCCCAATCTGGTTGAAGCCGGGGTCGACATCCTACATGCTTCTCTTGGAACGCACGGAAGTCCGGGCGGCATTACCAGCGCCCCCTTTGAGTATCCACCCGGTTTCAATGTCTGGCGGGCCAAAAAGTTAAAAGAGGCAACTGGCCTTCCGGTGATCGCCGTCGGACGATTCACAGACCCTTCACTGGCGAACGAAGTGATCGCTCGTGGCGAAGCAGACCTGGTGGCCTTTGGCCGCCAGTTTTTAGCTGATCCGGATTTTCTAATCAAAGCGCGGGAAGGCCGTCCTGAAGACATTCGCAAATGTGTTGCCTGTAATCAAGGATGCATAGAACGCTTGATACTGGGGGAAGGAAAGATCCGTTGCGCCCTCAACCCCGAGACCGGGCAGGAAATCATTTACCCAAAGGGGCCAACCGGAGTCCGTCGTCATGTATGGGTTGTGGGATCCGGCCCCGGGGGTCTGACCGCAGCGTATGAGGCTGCGCGTCTTGGCCATCAGGTGACCCTCTACGAAAAAGAGGAGGAAACGGGCGGACAGTTGCGCTTTGCTCGAGAGGCTCCCCATAAAGACCAGTATGGAATGTGGACTGCCTGGCTTACCTCCCAGGCTAAAAAGATGGGAGTCATCGTACGGACAGGGATTGAGGTGACTGAACGTATGATTTCCGAGGGGAACCCGGAGGTGGTCATTCTGGCGGCAGGAGGAGAACCGATCAAGCCTGACATTCCCGGGATTGATCTTTCCCTGGTCTGTCATGCCTGGCAGATTCTGGAGGGGGCGGTTCCGCCCGGGAGACATGCAGTGGTGATCGGTGGGGGATTGATTGGCATGGAAACAGCAGATTATCTGTGCCAAAAAGGAACGCAGGTCACCCTGGTTGAAGTCCTTAAACGTTCGCCGGTTCTCAAAATCACCTCCCATGGCTATATGTTGCACACCCGGCTCAAAGAAGCCGGGTGCCGGCTCCTTTTCAACACAGTTGTAAAGAAAATCGAAGAATCTTCTGTAAGAGTTCTTATTGAGGGTACAGAAGAAAACCTTTTTCCAGTCGACCAGGTCGTCATAGCCGTTGGACTTAAACCCCACGATAAACTCAAAGAGATCTTACAGGCCAAAAAGATCCGTCACTTTATCATCGGGGATGCTCTCCAGCCTCGCCGGATCATCGAGGCTACAGAAGAAGGGGCTCGTGCCGCCTGGAATCTCTAAAACATAGGGAATCCAGGACTCCCATCGTCGCCCAGCTTAAATCCGACCGGACTAAAAAACAATTTGATCCTCAAACGCTTGCTTTTCAGCCGGGCATCCCTTTTTCCTTGTAGGATTTCATTCGTCGAGCCAGGATCTCTGCCGATGGGAGTTGCCATGACAATGAATGTAAGTCGGACATAGAAAAAGGGACGGCCGTCACCGTCTCGTTTTAACGAATTTCTATTACAAACGAGCAATCTCCCACGGCGTGGCTCTTCTTCGTAAGTTTTCCGGGGCGGCTTGGGCGGTTGGAGCTTTCTACATCAATTCTTCCCTAAGGATTTTCCTGAGGACCTTGCCCGTCTGGCTCTTGGGTAGCTCCTTCACGAGCCGGATTCTTCTTGGATACTTATAGGGTGCGACTCGTTCTTTGACGAACTGACGTAATTCTTCGGTTGTCGTTCGGGTCCCTTGGCGAAGCACAACCACTGCGGCAACTTCTTCTCCCAAATCGGAATGGGGGACACCCACCACTGACGCTTCCACCACGTCGGGATGAGTGTACAGGATCTCCTCAACCTCCCTGGGGTACACATTATACCCTCCCCGAATGATCATATCCTTCTTGCGATCCACAATGTAGATATATTTCTCTTCATCCATGCGGGCTAAGTCGCCCGTGTGTAACCATCCTCCCCGGAGAGTTTTGGCGGTGGCTCCGGGTTGGTTAAAATATCCTTTCATGACTCCGGGTCCACGGATGATAAGCTCTCCTACTTCTCCAATTGGGATATCTTCATCCTGATCGTTCACAATACGTGCCTCAAAGCCAGGGATGGGGAGGCCAATGGATCCAGGCCGGGTTTTGCGACCGAAAGGGTTTTCCACACACACAGGCGAGCACTCGGTAAGCCCGTATCCTTCGTAGATGGTGGTATGGAACCGGTCCTCGAATCGGCGAAGCACTTCCACTGGAAGAGAGGCGCCCCCTGAGACACAGAACCGAAGCCCGGATCGCCTCGGCGGATGAAGATTGGCCAGTTCCACCAAGCGGGTCAAAATGGTGGGTACCGCGATCAAGATCGAGCTTTCCTCCTCTTCAATAGCAGCAAACAACTCCCCAGGATCGAAATGAGGCCACAGCCGGATGGTCAAACCCAGATAGATGGAAGAGTTGAAAACACTCGTCTGCCCAAAAATGTGGAAAAGAGGTAAGACGCCGAAGACCACATCATTGGGGTCGGTTGAACGCATGTTCGCCACGGTCATGGCGTTGTTTGCAAGATTGTAGTGGGTG
>Ga0316613_10003183_pt1 | contig 10255 bp, 7 predicted proteins | sample OWC_soil_day10_C_2_FD_207647 | JGI IMG/M metagenome (GOLD analysis project Ga0316613, IMG submission 207647) | Wetland soil microbial communities from Old Woman Creek delta, Ohio, United States - OWC_soil_day10_CT_b | ecosystem: Environmental > Terrestrial > Soil > Wetlands | place: USA: Ohio... | reverse complement strand
CGCATATGCTGCTAAGCAAGCTATATTCCATTCTGCTCTAAACCTTATACATAAACTTATACCCAAATGAAAAAAGAGCCTGTTGCTGACAAGCCTTCTGTAACCCCAGCTACGCTCTTTTATTAGCCAACAGACTGCGCCTCCGTCGACCTCACTCCTTCTCCTCTACCTCGGAAAAGCCCATAACCGGACGCTTTACCTCCCATATCTTCTCCAGTTCGCTTCTGCCCACCCGCTTCTCGTAGACACCTCTATCCACCATTTCAAGACCAAGCTCCTTATACTTATCATGAAACAGCCCATAGTCCCCAGAAGAAATCTCTACTTTGCCATCCTTTTTTTCAATAGCCTGAAACTTATAGCCTTTATACATAGCATAAGTCGTAACCGTATAGGCGGTAGTAATTTGATCCCGGTCTACAACCTTTTCATATACACCGAAATTTTCTGGATCAGGCGTAAAACCGTTGGCTACTGCCTTTGCGACGCCCTCCTCCCCCGCTCGTAAAAACAACCGATACCTGCCATCCTCCCGTTGAGAAACATGATAATCGCTGCCTTTGTAAACTGCATACCAACCCAACCGAATCATTTAGTCTCTCCTCCTTTTATTGGAATAAATCTATGTTTACTTTCATTATACCGTGCCAACAGTGTTTCCACACCTTCTTTGTTTATTTCAAACAATTCCGCCCCCTCCAACGGGGTAACTTTGTCTTTAAGCTTATACTCAGGAATCGCTAAGCCTTTTTTTCTCGCCGCTGTAAACCCAGTGCCAAGAAAGGGCGGCTCGTCGGTAACCGTTCCACCCATAGTCGGCGAATAAGCCACCTCCGCCCTATCCGAATCCCCCGTCTTAAAGCGTATAATCCCCATCGTCCGGTTTGCTTTCGGATTATACTTAGAATCAGGATAATCCAGTCTTAGCTCACGATACAGAGCCTCATACCTGTCTAGCATAGAAACATCCTGCGCCCGTGTAATAAAACCCTTAATAGTTTCACGATCACCCTCAAGATACTTGGCGATATCTTCCTCCGGAATAACCTTTTGCAACAGCGTTTCCTGCGTCGGGGGCGGTATCGAATCCCGTATTGTCCTCATTGTCTTCCGCTGCTCGGTCGTAAGCTCCTCGGCAGACAGCCTTCGTAAACTATCGAAGTCCCCCGGCGTCAGCCCGTATTCCCCGACAACCTTATGTACCCCCTCCGAAAAAGGCGTACTCAAGGCCCCCCGGTGATACCTGCCTGCAGTCGTACGGCTCCCCCTCAACGAAGGCGGCTTATGCTCCGCCTTGACATACTGCAGTAAATCTCGTATATTCATAGTAGAACCTGACGGAGGGGCGTTGCTAAGAGATTTATTCTCTGACGTGGCGCCAACTACCACGTCAGGTTTTTCTATTTTAGATGCTTGGTGGTCGTACAATATATGACCATCCATCGTTTCTTTTGCAACAATCTTAGAGATAAAAGTTTTATCTGCAATTTGAAAAGGTGCATAAAATGTATGTACAGCTTTAATATGCTCATTTGCAGGTAAATTGTCTCTTGAATCAATTTTAACTGCTTCTCTTATTAACTCCGGAATAGCAACAATAGATCTTAACTGTTCAAAATTCTTTGCTGTTGAAATAGTATGTTCAAGCCCTCTTCCCCCTACTGAAATATCCCATCCGGTATCGAGGTTTTCATATGATCCCCGGATATTTTGCTTAGCCCATGTCAAGGTATCTTTCCTTGCCTTTTTAAAATCATTGCTTAATGGAATATCCGTTCCAGTAATAGACGTAATTTTAACAGGAGGCTTATCAACCACCGACTCCTCCTGGTTAAATTGCATGGTATCTTTTTCAGAATGGTTCCAGCGAGGCGTGCCTGAGGCTTCAATCACCTCTTTATCCGGCACTGATTCATCCACGTTTTTAGATTCACTTGGCTTAGCATACTCTAAACCTTCTGTATCCGGTTGTGGAGTATTTATAATAGTGCCTTCATTCTTACCTTCCACAGGAGTTTCTGCAGCTGATCTTTCCGCTTCCGCGCCACCTACGGCCCGATTGTTTTCTACCGACCGTTTCCCGGACGTTATTTCCGCATCTATTCCGTAGTCATCATAGAGTACCGGTCCAAACGCATTAGCCCCTTCTTTGCCAACTGGTTTAACCCCTTCGTAGTCTTCTACATCAGCGCCAACCGGAGATTTTGGTGCCGGTTGGCTGATCTCATCGGGTGGCTTATCGTATGTATCAGCGGCAGCCAATATTTCTCCCGGTGTTTTACTTAATACTTCCTTCGGTATTTTTATACTTCTTACTCCCGCCCTAGCCATAGCTAAAGGCGCTACCGCTTGCATACCGGAAAATGCAATATCGCCGAAGGTACTAAGAGGCTTATCTCCAAGCTTTTTCATTAAATCAGGGTCGGTTAACGTATCCGCCAACGGGCCATATGTAGCCGTTCTTACTCCTTCTCCCGCTATTTCGAGCGGAGTTTCGCCTCTTTTAGCGGCTTCTTCCATGGATGAATTAACATTTTCGCCTAAACTAAATAATCCGGCCGCACCGCTTAAAGCTAAAGAACCTCCGCCGGTAAATGGCGCGCCTAGTACCCCAAGAACCATAGCACCAGGATATAATGTTTCATTTCTAAATGCCGAACCTGCTTTTTTCACTTGTTCCTCTGCAAAGTCCACATCGTTTTGCGTATATCCTTCTTTAGGTGCATATCTCCCCGTAGCGGCATCATATTCAGCTACTTTATCAAAATTATTTCGAGCATCAGCATACGCTAAATATCCGGCTTTAGCCCCTTTAAAATAATTAACGGTCGAATTGATAGCATTTTCTCCTATCTTTTCGGCCGCTTTTTGTTGAATTTCATATGATGTTACGTTTCCCCAAGGAGTAGCCTTCTCTAAGTTATCCCAGTGTTCAGCCTTACCTAATACGCTATTATTCCATTCTTCCTGTTGACGTTTCTTTTCCGCTTCTTGTTTAGCTGCTATTTCCCTTTGTTGTCTAGCCTTTTCTACTTTGTTTTCTAAATCGGTTGTGATCGCTTGACTCATTTCTTGCAATTGCGGCTGCGGTTCAAACCCAAACGCTTCGGAATACATGGCATCATTATTGGCAGAGTTTTGTATAAAGCCGCTACCAACAGCAGTTGCTATATCACCCAAAATACCCATCTACTCCACCTCAAATCCTGCCAGTACATAAATCAGTCATAAATAAACTGCGCTTTACCCTGTTATACTCGATACCGCACTCATTACTGTTTATGCTGCGTCAATAGAAACCAGGCATCGCAATAAAGCCTTGCCCTGCCAGCTTCACACAGCTTTTTCAAAAAATAAAGCCAACAGACTATTATCTCTGTTGACTTTCACTTTGGATGTTCAGTTCATCTCGAAAAAAGTTAACCTAGTTTAATAATTTTGCCTTGATAGTTTATCTGCTTTTTGCTTACATCAACAGCAAGTTCTCCTAAAATAATCTTATCTAAATGCCACCACCAATATTCAAGAGGAAGATTATTACCCCAAACCCCTACTGGTTTTAAGTAATCATAAAACTCTCTAGCCCTACTAAATAAAATTGCATCAAAATATTCGAGTTTTTCTTTGTCTTCACTATCAAGTAACTGGTAGTTTTTAGCCAAATACTGCCTAGTTTCAAATGTGTAATTAATTTCAAATGGACTGGCATCTTTTAAAAATTCATCTTCAACATCTATACCATAATTTTTTATTAGTTTTTTTAAATCTTCATTCATAACTATCTATCCCCCCTTATTTTATTCGGCTAACTTTTAAACCCTGTAAATATCCTGAATATCCTCCATTAATTGCATCAGGTGGAAACGCAGTTTCCATTACTCCATTTTCCCCTACCATTACTATCCATTTTCCATCGCCATATATGTAATATTTCTGGTCAAATGGTTGCCCTGTCTTTTCGTTTCTAACATACTCATACACTTCAAGATTTTTCTTGCTCAAAACTTCTTTAATTTTATTGTTATAATCCTTTGTCGTCCAATTATCTGGAATATGTTCTTTTTTGATACGCTTGGCCACATGCCCATCAAGAGTAGTATCTGACTTCCATTTTGGTCCATTTCTCATTATGCCATCTTTAATAGTTTCAAATTCCGCCCTACCCGGCTCATCAACCATTCCGCCTGGTTCTCGGCCAGCAGCAGGCTTATCCACTACACCTTCATTATCCCCCACACTAAATTCAGATTCAATACCCAAATTCTTAGAATTACCAACAAACTCATTAGCCCCTTCTTTTCCAACTGGTTTAACCCCTTCATAGTCTTCTACATCAGCGCCAACCGGAAGCTTTGGTGCCGGTTGGCTGGTCTCCGCGGGCGGATTATCGTATGCACTAGCGGCAGCCAATATTTCTTCCGGTGTTTTATTTAATACTTCCTTCGGTATTTTTATACTTCTTACTCCCGCCCTAGCCATAGCTAAAGGCGCTACCGCTTGCATACCGGAAAATGCAATATCGACGAAGGTACTAAGAGGCTTATCTCCAAGCTTTTTCATTAAATCAGGGTCGGTTAACGTATCCACCAACGGGCCATATGTAGCCGTTCTTACTCCTTCTCTCGCTATTTCGAGCGGAGTTTCGCCTCTTTTACCGGCTTCTTCCATGGATGAATTAACATTTTCGCCTAAACTAAATAATCCGGCCGCACCGCTTAAAGCTAAAGAACCTCCGCCGGTAAATGGCGCGCCTAGTACCCCAAGAACCATAGCACCGGGATATAATGTTTCATTTCTAAATGCCGAACCTGCTTTTTTCACTTGTTCCTCTGCAAAGTCCACATCGTTTTGCGTATATCCTTCTTTAGGTGCATATCTCCCCGTAGCGGTATCATATTCAGCTACTTTATCAAAATTATTTCGAGCATCAGCATACGCTAAATATCCGGCTTTAGCCCCTTTAAAATAATTAACGGTCGAATTGATAGCATCTTCTCCTATCTTTTCGGCCGCTTTTTGTTGAATTTCATATGATGTTACGTTTCCCCAAGGAGTAGCCTTCTCTAAGTTATCCCAGTGTTCAGCCTTACCTAATACGCTATTATTCCATTCTTCCTGTTGCCGTTTCTTTTCCGCTTCTTGCTTAGCCGCTATTTCCCTTTGTTGTCTAGCCTTTTCTACTTTGTTTTCTAAATCGGTTGTGATCGCTTGACTCATTGCTTGCAATTGAGGCTGTGGTTCAAACCCAAACGCTTCGGAATACATGGCATCATTATTGGCAGAGTTTTGTATAAAGCCGTTACCAACAGCAGTTGCTATATCATCCAAAATACCCATCTACTCCACCTCAAATCCTGCCAGTACATAAATCAGTCATAAATGCATAAACCTTATCGTCCGGCCAATCTGGATGAGCGTCCTTCACACTTCTCCATGTTTGGTTATACCATATCCTCCCTGCCTCTTGGGAATTACCTTGCCCAGGCTGTTCCATTCCGTTAGGTTGTTCGCCTTCTTGTGACTGCCCAGTGACCTTTCTATATCTATTTACGTTATATGCCGCCAAATTGTATGGCATTTGCTGTTGTGGAGTTAATTCCGGTAAATTACCCTCTTTTATCCCTTGTAAAACTAGATAGTACTCACTACTTTTCTCTAAATCTCTTTGCAATCCGCCAGAAACTAAATAGCTATTCGCCCACTTTTCGTCATCAGTAGCCAATCCGTTTGATACTTTATTCTGCGTATATGTGGCTTTAGTAATAAAATTTTGTATTGTTACTCTTTGGCTAGGGAGTACACTGGAATTATCTAAAATACCTTGTGCAGCGGAAATACCCCCACTTTTTAGCGTGTCCATAACCCTACCGAAAGTATCCTCATATGTTTTTGTTTGGTTCTGATATTGCCAATGTTTTTGATCCGCAACGTCGCTTTGATATTGTTTTAAATATATGGGTAAGTCTGGGCTGTCTTTAAATTTGTCCATTAATATTTTTACGCCTTGTTGTGCTCCGTCAACGCCCAATTGATCTATTAAAATTTTAGAAGTATCTCTCGCATTCATTTTGGTTAATTGAGGATGGATCTTTGCTTGTAACTTATCCCAATCTTCAACGGTGAATTTATCCTGATAGCGTTCTGCTATTTGCTGCGCCGACTTAGGGTCTGTTAAAGCTACCTGTTGCACATAATCTCCAACCATATTAGCGGTAGTTGCCGCCTTATTTACGGTTATTGCAGTATCGTCTAATCCTTTTTGCTTACCATTTGCTTCTACTTGCGCTAAAGCGGTTCTAATCGCTTGGTCCGCCCCATTTATTAACGGAGTTCTAGTGTCTTCATCCGTCATTGAACTAGCCAACGACCAATTTACTGCAAAACTGTTTTTTAGCGCGACCATTTGCGCTTTATTCGCATTGTCAAGTGCAATGTTCTGCTGTACCGTTTGATGCTTTAATGCCGCCTCAAAAATAGGCATGTTGTGTTGCGTTACCAATTGAGCGAATTGGTCTTTTTGCACATCGTTGTCAAGAGTACTCCCTACTTTAGTGGCAACGTCCATTAAACCGGCCTTTGTTGCATCATATATTCCAAGAGTAGGTTTTCCGTCTTTATCTTTACCTGGAAGCGCATTTAACCCTTGCCGTGAAAATTGTCCATTGTCGCCATATAAGAATGAGCTGGTTTGGTTCATATAATCAGCTGCTTTATTTTGCACATTGATCTGATTCACTTTTAACTGTTGCTCAACTTGCTCCCGGTTTATCTCCTGCCCAAGACCACCAATCGCACCGGCAAGGTTTTTACCGGCTTGGGCTACTTCGGCAATAGCCATATTACGTTCCGGAGTTGAAGTTACCTGTACATTCGGCAAAGTATTATCAATGATTTGTCGCTCATATCGTGGTACTTGCATAATGAATCACCCCTTACCATTGCAAGAAACTTTTTGCCGACGTTCCTGCAGCAGATTTATACTGACTATACTGAGTAGCCAAACTTGTAGCCCCGGTCAAAACACTGCCGATCGCGTTAAGATTCCCGGCCTTACGCGCATTGCTGGCGGCAACATCATAGTTCTTAGCCTGATTATTATAATTCGTCGCCTCAACCTGATCCGCCCAGGATTGATTCGCGGCGTTCCTTCGTGCCTGCAGAGCGTCCATCAGATTATTATAATCGGAAGAATTTATTACATCTGCGGCACTGCCGCTCGACGTATCAATATTGCTTGCCCCAAAGGCAGCTGTTTGAGTACCTATGATCTGCTTCCCTTTTTGCCTTATGGCGTGCTCCTCCTGCGCTCCGTTATAGGCGGCATTAGCAGCCTGTGCCTCCTGGTATAAAGCATTTTGCCGCGACACCTCTGCCTGCTGCTTATAAGCCGCCGCCTGGGCTTTACCCTGCTGTACGCTCGATACCGCACTCATTACTGTCGATGCTACACCTAGCGCTGCTACACACAATTTGAATCAATCCTTTCTATATGAAATCTGCGAACCGGTACATGATTAAAAAGTTCCACCGGGCCAATAGAAAACCCCAGCCAAGTTAACCATTTTAAAATGAAAGTATTGGCTGGAGCGGTATAATTACCAATATATTCGTATGTATTTACCATAACCTGCACCCGCTTCCGGCTCTCCCGGAAAAATGACATTGGCAACCGTTCAACATCATTTGTGAACATCATCCAAAGACAACCGGGAGGCACCACACCAAAGATGCTAACCAGACGGCCTTCCACTTCCACCGCATAAGCCTCCTGTGATTTCCTATAGGAAACCGCCAGCGCGTCCCTTCCCGTCATACCCGTAATAGCCAGGCACTCTTCCCAGTCTTCCTTACGCATGTTCACGGCGAAATATTCAACATCCTTCCAAGTAGCAGGTCTAACCTTCGTCATCCTAACTCCACCTCCGCCACCGTCGCCAGCAAAGTAACCGGCAATGGATCTTCCACTCGGACGCATATCCGGCCCTTCGTATTAGAGCCGTTATTAAACGTCATTTCCCTATCACCCGTATAAAGGGCAATCGGCTCCCCATACGCCTCGTTGGACCGTTCCTTAAACTCATAAAGCGTATTAAAAGTAGGCCCCGCCTTAGCTCCCCTGGAATACTCAAACCGAAAATGCACCTTGGATATTTTCTTATACCGGGTCTGAATAGTTCCGTCCTGCGCCTGAAAGTCAACATCCAGCGTTTCCAGGTCACAGGTATACGGAAGTCCGATATGCACCACCTTAGCCGCATAATCCAGCGTCACCGAACCACCGGATACCGTTTTAGTCGGGTGTACGTTGCCATCTGCCAGGATGGACACGGTTTTCCCCTCTAAATGGTCAAGCCCTGTAAAGATCTTAGCCGCAGTAGTTAAGGAATACGTTATACCGCCATCCACGAAATACTGCTCCGCCGGGTCAAACACAATAATCGCTTCTCCATCATCGTTAGTGGAATCCACCGGGGTAGTCGTACGCGCCGCCATCATCTCCACATAGCGAACCGTCTTTCCATCGACCGTTCTATTTACCACAAACCAAACCTGATCCCGGTCGGTTCCCGGTATCACACATACACTTTCGAACGTACCGTCCGTTTCATGCCGGTGCCAGGCGCATATATTTTGCTCCTTGAGGTACGTCAACCCTAACAAAGTGCCATCATCACACACGCACCAGACAATACCGTACGGATCTTGCGCATAGGCCCACTCACTTACTGTGCGATCTTTAAACAAATGCTCGGCATATAGAGTTAAGTCAACGGCAATGTACGCCTCAGACTGAATGTCGTATCCCATATCGCGGACAACAGACCCCTTAGAGCCAGCGAATAATATCCGGTTGCCGATAATAACCGGGTCAAGAGAAGACGCGCCAAAATATCCTTCTGCGCTTGCCGACTGAGAAGAGGGAGTAAACACAGAACCCGAATCCCCCGCGCCTATAATCCAATATCCTCCGGCAGTAAGACCAATGATCTTAGACAAGGCCTTCAGCGATTTTATAGCGTTTACCTTATCCGATACCAACGGCGTAGTAATCGCGTCACTGTCAACCACCGACGCCGACACTCCGAAATTAATATAGTCGCCGGACTGAGACGCCCAAAGCGTTTGTGGTTCGCTTGTAGTAGCGCCAAACACTAGTCTATTCTGATAGAATACAACAGCCGAAGGCCATCCCCGGCTTTCCGACCATGCCCCTTGATACCAGTATTTCGTCGAAGCTGTTGAACCGAATTGCTGTTTAACCGTTCCCTTTGCCACAGTCCCGCTTGTTACTGAGGTTATTTTAGCAATTCCATAGGCTGTAAACGGTTCGAACTGCAGATCCACATTGCAAGTGCCAGACGTATAGGAATACATCCTAACCCGCAGCATAACAATATCGTCCTCCTCTGTCCCGGAGTAGTCCACATTGTATTCCGAATTAGAAGAAAACTCCCGAACCTTAGTCCATGTTGTTCCTGCATCCTCCGAACGCTCCACATAGATCTTTCCGGCCCAAGTTCCATGTGTGGTCATAATCCACGGCCCCCAGCCAGTAATAGGATTTGTCGTATTATTCGGCGCAGCGGTTGCTGTAATCGTTGACACCGTATTCGTTGCCGTCGCCACGCAACTTCCGCTCGAAACCCCGGTAATATATAGCCTGTAATAGGTTGATGTTGCCGTGGTAAAAGTGAAGGTTCCATTTGCTGTATAGTTATAAAGTGTTGTCCATGTGCTAGAATCGGATGAATACTGCAACGCAATATTGGCCCCCACCCAAGTCCCTGTAATTGTCGTTGTCATGGTGTACGCGGAATCAGAAGAAGCCATTGTCGAAGAGGTCGCTGATCCGGTACCGCTTGATAAACTGGCCGACACCGTCTGTGCCTCAATATCCTGGTCCAGCCGAAACAACGCCCCTACATGATCCGAAGTGAACACGTCGGCAGACGCAGTCAAGGTTACTGTGCCATCAACCGTTAATGTTCCACTTGGTGTTATCGTGGTCGTAGTGGTATTCATCGGGGCAAACGGCCCCAGCTTAAAAGCGAAGTCAGCCATGGTCCAGTTGGTGTCACCATACCGCGTTAATGTTTTAGGCTTATACGAAGAATGCGCCAGGAATAGAACGTCGGCCGACTGCGTAAATTTCAAATCGGCTACATCATCAGCGGCATAGGGGGTAACCACTTCATAAATGGCGCTTTGTTCCCAATAATCAGCCCAATCCGCTCCTGTCCCCGGTGTATCCGCC
>Ga0316613_10003182_pt1 | contig 10258 bp, 6 predicted proteins | sample OWC_soil_day10_C_2_FD_207647 | JGI IMG/M metagenome (GOLD analysis project Ga0316613, IMG submission 207647) | Wetland soil microbial communities from Old Woman Creek delta, Ohio, United States - OWC_soil_day10_CT_b | ecosystem: Environmental > Terrestrial > Soil > Wetlands | place: USA: Ohio... | reverse complement strand
AGATCGACACGGTAATAATTTGTTCCTCAACTGATACTCACGCGCAAATTACTATCGAAGCTGCGCAGACGGGTAAAAATATATTTTGCGAAAAGCCTATTGATTATGATGTGGAGCGTATTCATCAAGCTCTTGCTGCTGTTGAGAAAGCGGGTGTTAAGTTTCAAGTTGGCTTTAATAGACGGTTTGACCATAACTTTAAGAAGGTTAGGGAACTTATTGCTAATGGTTCAATCGGTGATATTCAAGTTGTAAAGGTGATTTCGCGCGATCCGGCCCCGCCTTCACCTCAGTATGTGAAAGTGTCTGGGGGTATGTTCCTGGATATGACAATTCATGATTTTGATATGGTGAGATATTTGACTGGCAGCGAAGTGGTGGAAGTTTATGCGAATGCTGCTGTGCTTGTCGATAAGGCAATCGGCGAGGCGGGGGATGTTGATACCGCGCTAATTAGTTTAAAGTTTGAAAATGGTGCCATAGGTATGATTGATAATTGCAGGCAGGCAGTTTATGGCTATGACCAACGGGTAGAGGTCTTAGGAACCAAGGGAGCAATTTCAGTAGCCAATGATACTCCGACTACTGTTGTGGTAAGCACTGAAAGCAGTGTAACATCAGACAAACCTAAGTATTTCTTTTTGGAACGCTATATGGAATCTTTCCAAGAAGAAATGAAAGATTTTTTTAATAGTATATCCAATAATACGGTGACTCCTGTTACTGGTGTTGATGGATTAAAACCAGTGTTAATAGGCTTAGCAGCTAAACGGTCATGTGAAGAAGGAAGACCTATACGGCTATAGTTCAACTAAACCTTTGGGAGCTTTGAGTAGTATTTAGGGCCATCTAGTAATGACGCAGATTACATACGGGGCGCATTGCTAGATGGCGGTAATAGATCTCGATGAGCGAGAATAACTAATAGCAATTTTGATGCAAAGAAAAGTATACTTACTATTGCAAATTATTGAAAAATACAAACTAGTCAAACGAAGCATATACAAGTTCTACACTTATGGTTTTACTATTGGGCAATATTAATAAAATTTTTGTAATCGTTTGATTTGTCCCAAAGGTAGGTAACTCTGATTTCAGTGAGCTGAAATGATATTTATAAGGAAGTGGAATTATGAATTTGCTTAAATGGTTCTTATCAGGTGATCCTAAACCTCGCATTCAAGATGAAGCAGTTGTAAAAAAGATGTTCACAACGGCGCGGTGGCAAGGAATGACCGCGATGATCGTTGGTTACGGTATGTATTACATACTCAAATTGACCCTAGGGGTTGCCAAGAAACCGATGATTGATGCAGGATTTACTGCTTCTCAGTTAGGTCTAATTGGTGCGGGATTGCTGATTGCTTATGCCATAGGCAAATGCTTGCACGGGTTTATTGCTGATCGATGTAACGTGAAAAAAATTGTTCCCCTTGGTTTGTTAGGCTGCGCGATAGTAAATGTGATTTTAGGATTTACGCCTTACTTTTATGTATTCTTAGTTCTTTGGTTTGTTAATGGCTGGTTTCAATCCATGGGTTCTGCGCCCTGTATAGTCTCGATTACGCAATGGTTTTCTAAAAGCGAAGTAGCTACTCAATACGGTATATTTAGTATAGCTCACTATATCGGTGAAGGTGCAACCTTTATAATTTCAGCAATGCTAATAGTTCATTTTGGCTGGCAATCTGCATTTCTTTATCCGGGACTAGTTTGTTTACTTATGGCGTATGTGATGTACAAATTTATGTATGATCGTCCTGAAGCTTATGGGTTGCCTTCGGCCAATGAGTATAAAGGGGAGCTAAACGAAGAAAAAAAAGAAAAAATAAAGTCTACTAAAGAAGCTCAAATTGAGGTAATAAAAAATCCATATATTTGGTTAATTGCTTTGAGTGCGGCTTTCATGGGGATCGCCCGTTACTCGGTAAATAGCTGGGGAGTAATTTTTCTACAGGAATGTAAGTCCTATGATTTAGTAGCGGCTGGTAGTGTTTTGGCAATAACTCCATTGATGGGAGGCTTAGGTTCTTTTGTATCAGGGTTCGTTTCAGACAAAGTGTTTAAATCCAATCATTCGTTAACAACCATAGTTTTTGGCTTAATAATGCTAGTTGGTATCTTAGGATTATGCTTTACTCCTCCTGGCCATCCGTGGTTGGATATCGCTTCCGTTGCAGTTTTTGGTTTTGGATTAGGTGTTATCCTTTGCTTTATCGGCGGGATGCTGGCAGTAGATCTTTCCTCACAAAAGGGAGCCGGTGCGGCTATGGGTACTGTCGGACTTTTAGCTTATGCTGGTGCTGCGATACAAGACGTAGTTAATGGCTGGATGATGGATCTTGCAAAAACCGTTGTTAATGGTAAAGTAATATATAATTTTGATAATATTATGCTGTTTTGGATTGGATCAGTTGTAATAATGGTGACGTTAATTGTACCAACCTTATGGGCTAAGAAAAAAGACAAAGAAGTTCTGGAAAACCCGAGCTGTGAAAAGTAGATCAGGACAAGTGATTTTAGGTGAGATCTAATTTTGAGTTTTAAAGAGCCGTGAATACCATATGTTAAAATGGGAAGATGAGAGGCAAGTATCGCTTACAATTTCAAGGAGGGAAAACAGTGAAAGTAGTACGCGTTTTATACAACAGATGGAGAAAAGTGATATGAACGGTCCGTTTTTACTTGCACCGACTTCGACAAGTATTATAGTTGCATGGGAGTTAGAATCTTCGGCTGCAGCAAGGATAAGGTATGGGGTTAATGAACGGCTAGATTATCAATTAGATGTACTGTGTACACGGGGGAGTCGTTGGCAAGACAATTTAGAAGGAATTTGTCTCTACCGAGCGGTTCTTAAAAACCTACAGCCGGATTCTTTATACCAATACAGAGTGGAATTAGCCACTGGAGAGAGCCAAGAAGGAAGTTTTACTACGCTAAAGGCAACTCCTGATGAAATTAGGTTATGTGTGGTTAGTGATTCGCATGCTTTTGATGCGAATGGAGTGGTTGCTGCGCAGGTGTTGAGAGACAAGCCGGATTTCATGATCCATTCCGGCGATATTGCCTTGGGTACCGGATATCAGAAAGATCAGTATGAAGCATTGTGGTTTGATCGGGGTAAAGATTTTCTCAAGAATATCCCTGTGGTGTATATAGATGGAAATCATGATGACGGACCGTATTTTGAAGATTATTTTATGCAAGTGCAAAAGAGTATATACCATGCCTCTCCTAATGGCTTACATTATTCTTTTTCCTACGGGAATGTCTATTTTGTATTTATGAATAGTAATCCCTGGGGACTTTTTGAGATGAACGCTGTTAATTCAGGGTTGCCGGTTGATGTAAAAATAAGGCAATGTGTCAAAGAGTCGATGGAATGGTTGGATCAAGAGTTAAAATCAGATGCTGCGAGGCAGGCGAAATGGCGAATCGTAGTGATGCATCATCCTTATACCGATCATTTTACGCAAAAACATGTCGTAAATATAGTTGAAAATAACAACGTAAATGTAATGATTTCCGGTCATCTTCATTTTTACCAAAAGAACGTTTCCATTGATCCGAATGTAGGCGCAAGAATTTTGTATATTACGCAGGGCAGTGCTCAGGATTTGGTCGGGGAAATGGATTTTGGAACTCAAGATGAAAGAATACTCTCCGAATATCCTGAGGTAGTCGCAATGGGGAAATCCATATATAGTACTTTGGATATTTCGGATGAACAGTTAGTATATAGAACCTATGGAGTTTCTGAAGGGCATGTCCCGCCGCAGTTGCTGGATGAAACAGTATTGGTGCAGGAAAAGCCTCAATTAAGGTTGGCGGATGTTGCTATTTGGAATGATGAAAATGACACTGCGATGCTTTGTTTTTCCGGCATGATGAAGAATGAAGGCCATGGGCTAGTTCAAGCCGTGGTTACCATACACGACAATGATAAGGACACATTGGTAAATCTGTTTGGTAAAAAGGGTAAAGAGCGGGTCGTTGTCATAGATGCCGGTGAAACGAAAATAATTAGCGGCTGTATCAAGCTGACTACCCCGGGAAAGCATATTGTGCGGATTGGGGATGCGTCAAAGAACGTTGAAATTGCTGAAATTGCTGAAATGTTCTATTTAAGTAACATGATAACGCGTGTAGGACAGGGAGAAGATTCTAATGCTGTTTTTGTTTCTGTGGAAGTTATTAATCCTCATAAGGTTAAACAAACAGCCTGTGTTGATTTACATATAAATGATAAAGTTGTTAGTTCTCAAACAGTTGATTTAAATCCGCTGGAAAGGAAACTAATCCATTTTGCACACAGATTTGTTCGTGGGGGTACTTATTATGTAAAAATAGGCGAGCTGGAGATAAAAGAGGTATATATTGAGGGTACAATAAAAGGCACTCCTCTTGCAAAAGATCTTTCTGGGCATGGGAACGACGGTATTATTAGGGGAACCCCTAGGATCAGTGGCAACGAGGACGGTTCAATATCGGTAGCTTTGGATAACTACGGTGATTATATCGAAATTCCGGATAATTCAAGTTTGCATGTTCAAGACGGGTTTACCGGTATGGTTTGGGCCAATATGAGCCGTTTGGCAAATGTTGAGGAAAAAGGACATAATCCACTTATGGTTAAAGGGCCGTCTACCGGATGGGGGGTTAACTATTTAATCAGGATGGCGGTAAAGAGAATTGGAATAGCCACTTGGGGCACTTGCTATGATACTACGGAATATGCCTGGGATGGAGGGGCAGTACCTCTGGGGAAGTGGGCGCAATATACGTCAACCTTTAATAGGGAAGCAGGCGGGGTGTCGTATATTAATAGTCAAAAAGTCGCTGAGATTACAGGCATCAGCAAAGAGGCTGAATTGAGATGCTGGAAAGGATATCCTATATTTGTAGGTTATTCAGGGATAGGACATATAATTAAAGAGCTTCAAAGAACCAAATACTTTACTCATTTCCCAGGGGAAATCGGGCAGATAAGGTTTTACTCGGCTAAACTGTCGGCGGAAGAAAACCAATATATTAAGGAGCATCCCTATGAAGCTGGGACCAAAAAAGAAGATATGCTTGTTTGGTTAAGTTTTCATGATATTGAAACAGAAGGAAAACATACAACCGAGTGGCGGAGGCCAGCACATTTTCAGCCTTTGTATAAAGCACATAAGCAGTATTGGAAATTTAATTGTTTGACTTCAGAAACTAAGATACCGGAATCTGCGAGTCTAGCAGCAATAATTGAAGTGTCTGACGATGAGGAAACGGTAAAAGGATCAAAAACAATTGTTCTGCTAAGAGGAAAACAAACGTGGGATATTTCGGATTTACCGCCAGGTCAGTACATTCGTATTGTAAGTAAGTTTAGTTCTGTGGTTGGTCCCAAGGGGTGCGATATACCTGAACTTGATTTTTATGCAATTGAAGCTGTTTTTGGGAATGAAAAAGTTACGCTGAAGTGGGGAACGCGGGCCGACTGGGAAAAGGGACTCATGGAAGGGGCTGTAGGCTTTGAACCGCTAAGGCGGACAGAGGTGATTGAGGAGTATACCGACGTTATCCATTAAGGGGTTTATCAGTAAATAATATTTTTATGAGGAGAGTGTTTATGCGAAACATACTAGTTGGTAAAAGGTATTTTCTTGTCAGTTTGTTTATCATTTTACTTGTTTTTCAGGCCTCAATATTGGTAATGGCAAATGAGAATACCAATGCTCCGGTTTTAAAAATTGATCGCGAAGATGTTTTGCAATTACCAAGAAACTTTAGAATGGGAACTGATTCGTTTCAACGAACATTAAAAGACGGTACCGTACCGTCGCGAATTGGCATGGATAAGTTAAGAGTGTCGGGGAGCAGTATATTTTCCGAGCTGGAGTTTACCAAAATGTTGGACACGCTTCCGGTGCAAAGTAAAGATGTAATTGTCGTTGATTTGCGCCAAGAATCTCATGGGTATATAAATGGAACAGCGGTAAGTTGGTTCGCGGCTAATAACTGGGGTAATGATGGAAAGACTCTCGATGGAGTTGTAAAGATTGAACGTGCCTTGTTGGATCAAACGTTAGCAGATTCGCCCGTTAATATTTATAATTTTGATGATGAGAAAAATGTTACTACCACGAGTAAGAAAATGATTGTAGATAGCGCGCGTACCGAAGAAGAAATGGTTAGAAGCCATGGGGCAGGGTATTATCGGTTGGCTTTGTCTGATCATTTTCGACCAGAAGATAAGGATGTAGATGAGTTTGTTAAATTTTATAAGCAGCTGCCGCGAAATGCCTGGCTGCATTTTCACTGTTTTGCTGGAGAGGGACGTACTAGTATATTTCTTGCTATGTATGACATATTGGCTAATGCGAAGAAAGTTAGTTTTGACGATATAGTAGGGCGGCAAGGCTTGATTGGTCCGGTTGATCTTCGGAATATTCCAGCATCTAAAATGAATTGGAAGCGAAAAGCTTATATTGAGCGACTTCAGTTTGTTAAACATTTTTATACATATGTGAAAGAAAGTCCGGCTGATTTTCTGATAAGCTACTCGGAGTGGGCGAAAAAACATGATTATTAATAGTAAATATATAAATGAATAGGGGATGACATTTTATGAATAAAGGGACAACTACTAAAACCATAATTTTTATGATTCTAGTAATGATCCTGTCATTTTGCCCAAATTCCTTGTTTGTGTCGGCTGCCGAGCCTGCCCCGGGAGTGCTTATTCTGAAGGTTGACAGGGACGATGTTTTGCAATTGCCAGCTAGATTTAGAACAGCAAAGGATGTCTTTCAAACGACTCCTTCAGATGGAAAAATCCCATCGCGTAAAGGCTTGGAAAAATTGAATATTTCCGGTAGTAGCTTTTATTCGCAGTTGGAATTTGTAAAATTGTTAAGTAAATTGCCAACTAATCGGTTAGTGATTTTGGATTTGAGAGCAGAATCCCATGGTTATTTAAATGGGATCGGAGTTAGTTGGTACAGTGCGTATAAAAGAGCAAACTGGGGTAAAAATACCGCGCAAGTGGAGGCAGCGGAAAGAAAATTATTGGATGCTTCGTTGAAGGGCGTTGTCAAGTTAGCTCATCTTGGTGACGATAAGTCTATTGTTTCTGAGAATGAATTAACGGTTGTTAGTGCTACCACTGAAAGGGACATAGCCGACTTAATGGGAGTAAAGTATGTCCGTATTCCGGTTACTGACTATACAAAGCCGACTGATGAAAATGTCGATCAATTTTTGAATTTTTATAAAGCTCTCCCAAAGGATGCCTGGCTGCATTTACATTGTGAAGCTGGCGAAGGACGTACTACCATTTTTATGGCAATGATTGATATGATACACAATGCCAAAAAGGTCAGCTATGATGATATCATGATACGGCAGTGGTTACTTGGGGGACAAGACATTCGCACGGCGACTTCAAAAGATCCGTGGAAGAATGACGCATATAAAGGACGTGCCGCTTTTACAAAACATTTTTATGAATATGTGGTAGAGAACCCGGAATTGTCGATATCTTGGACAGAGTGGGCGAAACAACATAATTACTAGTAATTTTATATTTTAAGACTTACAAATAAGCTATCCCATCGTAAGCTTTGCCGCTTACGGGGGATAGCAGTCTGACTATAGGGGTTGCGTTATCTATCAGTACTTTATAGGGAGTGAAGTAGACTATGCGGAAATCATTACAATTGCGAACTAAGTTATTACTTATGCTTATAGTTCCAATGCTGTGCATTCTAGGCGGAATGACTTACTATACATATCATGAGATACGCAATACACTAGACGCCCAAATAACGCAAACTGCCGGTTATATAGTGGAGAGTAACAGTAATATTATTTACTCTTCATTAAAAGAGAAAGAAGTTTTAGTTTCGACAGTTGCTCAGGTGCTGGGGGAAAAAGCTGTTACTCAACCGGCAGAAGTAGATTTTTTGAGGCAAGTAAAAAACGCTTGGCCGGGTATCAAGTCTGTGTATACTGGCTATGAAAATAAGACTTGTGCTGATTCTCAAGGTGTGACTGAAAAAGAAAAGCCTCAAGGGTACGATCCGCGAACAAGAGATTGGTATAAAGTTGCTTTAGCGACTGACGAGATAGGGTATACAGAAATCTATGAGTCGACTAATAAGCAATTATCAGCCGGGGTGGTAAAAAAGATTTCGCGTGATGGAAAGGTGCTCGGCGTAGCGGGTATTGGAATCGATATTCAGTTAGTACATGATTTAGCGGAACAATTCAAGATGGGGAAGACTGGGTATGCGATCATATTAGATGCAAAAGGAAACTTTATATATCATCCGCGCTATGGATTACAAGATAATGTTTTTCAGGTTGAAAATGGTGCGCTTGCCGAATACGGAAAAAATCTTATGAGTGGAACAGCTACTATACAAACTGGTGCCGTAGGCGGAGTAGAAATGTTGATGGCTTCTTCTCCTATCGGTAAAACCGGGTGGACCTTTATTGTTTTTGTACCTAAAAGTGAGATGCTGAAACAAGCAAATGTATTAGGGGCACATTCGCTTATTTCTAGTTTAGCGGGACTTGGGCTGCTTGCGATTATTATCTTGATTACTACTCTAAAAATAGTGCAACGAATTAAAAAAGTAGAAGCTATGGCTGATAGAGTGGCTAACGGTGACTTGACTATGGAGACTGACCGTATGCTGGGTTTTGAATCCGGGGATGAAATTGATAAATTGATGGATAGTTTTCTTCATATGAAGGAGAATTTACGTGGAATAATTTCTCATGTATATATGTCATCAAATAAGGTAGCTACTTCGGCTGAGCATTTTAGCGGAAATTCGCGGCAATCGGCAGAAGCGTCTTGCAGCGTAGCATCTTCGGTAGCAAGTATTACTCAAGGATCTGAAGAGCAGGTCAATGCATTGCACGAGGTTACAGCGATTATCGAAGAGATGTCGGCTAGTATTGAAGAGGTTGCAGCAACAACACAGGGAATGTCATTAGTTGCGGATACGGCAACTAATGTTACTACTGTTGGGCAGCAGGCCATTGATAAAGCGATAAATCAAATGGAATGTGTAGTTGGCGCAGCAAGGACGGCTAAAGAGACATCGAATAAATTGGAAAATAGTTCGAAACAAATTGGAGAAATTGTAGAATTAATATCTAATATTGCGGGACAAACCAACCTCTTAGCTTTAAATGCGGCGATAGAGGCAGCACGAGCAGGTGAGCAGGGGCGCGGGTTTGCAGTTGTAGCCGAAGAGGTAAGAAAGCTTGCTGAGCAATCAGAGCAGGCAGCACGACAAATTACTACATTAATTCAGAGTAACTATGACGGCATAAAAAATGTTGTCGAGTCTATCGAGAATGCTATTTCAAACGTTGACCATGGAGTGCATGTAGTCAGTTCTGCAGGCGAGGAATTTAATAAAATTACCCGCTTTGTAAATGAAGTTGTCAGTCAGGTAAATGTAATTTCAAAATCGCTGGAACAATTAACGCAAGGTAGCGAAAAAATAGTGGTTTCGGTAAATGGGGTTGAAATAAAATGCAGGGATGCATCTGGCGAATTGCACAATGTATCAGCGGCAGTACAAGAACAATCAGCGGTAATGGAGGAAATCGCTGCAACCAGCAATACTCTTTCTAACCTTGCGGATGAATTGCAGGGACAGGTTCAGAAATTTAAGCTTTAGAACATTTTTGAGTAATGTGTTCTAGACATTTTTCTGGGTAGAAGGTTATTTAAAATATTTGACTAGTATCCACTAACTTAAAAACATAGGCAGTACAAGGATTCAATGGTCTTTGTACTGCCTTATTTTTGTGCTCTAGAGAGCCAATTTATGCAAAATGTTGCTGTTTTGTTGCTACGGCAGTTTGTTAGTACTGTAGAAAAAAGAGCAAGCGCTTTCGAACTTGAGCTCCTACCTAAGCGTAAAGTTCGCTGAGGTAGGAGCTCAAGTTCATATAGATAAGGGATATTCTATTTTGCTTTTAATGAATTACTGATGTTTCTTTAAAAGCCAAGAACCGTATTGAGTACTTCCGGATCGCTATGAAAAAGCGGAGCTTGAGGACTAGCTGATATAGCTGCTTTGCATGTAGTGAAAGGAAGAGTGTTGCTGTTTCTATGATCCAATTTTTCTGGTAATCGCAATATATCGCAATTTCTATGGTATTATAATGACAAAACGCAAGTAAACGCAATTCGTAATGTTTGCTTTTTCAAGATATACTGAATATAGAAAGAGAGAAAAGTATGAAG
>Ga0316613_10003180_pt1 | contig 10264 bp, 8 predicted proteins | sample OWC_soil_day10_C_2_FD_207647 | JGI IMG/M metagenome (GOLD analysis project Ga0316613, IMG submission 207647) | Wetland soil microbial communities from Old Woman Creek delta, Ohio, United States - OWC_soil_day10_CT_b | ecosystem: Environmental > Terrestrial > Soil > Wetlands | place: USA: Ohio... | reverse complement strand
TGGAGCTTACCGAGCAGGCTGGAAAAGACATGATAGATGCCATTTTAGATGATGTGGAGAGCCGTTCAGAAGATGTGATGAATGTGGAAACCATTCAGGACATGATCGAAAGCGGTCTTGTAAACAACAATAAATATACATTATCTAAAAAGTATATCATTTACCGTTACCAAAGAGCATTGTTACGGAAAGCCAATACAACGGATGAATCAATTTTAAAACTGATTAAGAATGAGAATAAAGAACTGGCTGAGGAAAACTCCAACAAAAATACCATTCTTGCATCGACTCAGAGAGATTACATTGCAGGAGAAGTATCCAGAGATTTAACAAAGAGAATGCTTCTGCCGGAACGGATTTCTCTTGCCCATGAACAGGGTTCTATTCACTTTCATGATGCCGATTATTTTGTTCAGCCGATTTTCAACTGCTGTCTGATTAACATTGGCGATATGTTAGACCACGGCACTGTAATGAATGAAAAGATGATTGAAAGCCCCAAGAGCTTTCAGGTGGCCTGTACCGTCATGACCCAGATTATTGCGGCTGTTGCCAGCAATCAGTATGGAGGTCAGTCTGTGGATATTCGTCACCTGGGAAAATATCTGCGGAAAAGCAGTAATAAATTCTACAAACAGATCAAAGAAGAATTTGGTGATTCCGTATCGGAAGAGATGATAGAAAAGATGGCTTCCATTCGTTTAAGGGATGAACTAAAGTCTGGTGTTCAGACCATTCAGTATCAGATCAATACTCTGATGACCACAAATGGACAGGCACCCTTTGTGACACTGTTTTTATGCCTGGACGATCAGGATGAATATATTAATGAAAATGCCATGATAGTGGAAGAGGTTCTCCGCCAGAGACTGGAGGGCATCAAGAATGAATCCGGTGTCTATGTAACTCCGGCATTCCCAAAGCTGATTTATGTTCTTGATGAGCACAACTGCTTAAAGGGCGGAAGATATGATTATATCACAAAGCTTGCAGTACAGTGTTCCTCCAAGCGCATGTATCCGGATTATATTTCTGCGAAGAAGATGCGGGAATACTATGAAGGTAATGTATTCAGCTGTATGGGCTGCCGTAGCTTCCTTTCTCCCTGGAAGGATGAGAACGGAAACTATAAGTTTGAAGGCAGATTCAATCAGGGTGTGGTTAGCTTAAATCTTCCTCAGATTGGAATCATAGCAAAGGGAGATGAAGAAACCTTCTGGAACCTTTTAGAAGAACGGTTAAGTCTTTGCTATGAAGCGCTGATGTGCAGGCACAAATCCCTGGAAGGAACCGTATCTGATGTAAGTCCGATTCACTGGCAGTATGGAGCCATTGCAAGGCTGAAAAAGGGAGAGACAATCGATGCTCTGCTTCAGGGCGGGTATTCCACCATTTCTCTTGGATATATTGGTTTGTATGAGACCACAAGGCTTATGAAAGGGGTCAGCCACACCACACCGGAGGGTGAGGAGTTTGCCCTTCGTATCATGAACCACATGCGGGAGACGGTTGACAGATGGAAAGAGGAGACAGGTCTTGGTTTCGGTCTTTACGGAACTCCGGCAGAATCTCTCTGCTACCGTTTTGCCAAGATAGACAGAGAACGTTTTGGCAGTATTCCTGATGTAACGGATAAGGGTTATTATACCAACTCTTATCACGTAGACGTAAGAGAGCATATTGATGCCTTTACGAAATTTAATTTTGAAAGTCAGTTCCAGAAGATTTCTTCCGGCGGCGCTATTTCCTATGTGGAAGTTCCAAACATGCGGCATAATTTAGAAGCCATGGAAGATGTGGTTAAGTTTATCTACGATAACATTCAGTATGCGGAATTCAATACCAAGTCAGACTATTGCCAGGCATGCGGTTATGACGGAGAGATTATTATTAATGATGACATGGAATGGGAATGCCCTCAGTGCCATAATAAAGATAAAAACCGCATGAACGTAACAAGAAGAACCTGCGGTTATTTAGGTGAAAATTTCTGGAATACAGGAAAGACGAAAGAAATTAAATCCCGAGTACTGCATCTGTAGGAGGCCGCCATGTACTATGCGACAATAAAGCCCACCGATGTTGCCAATGGACCTGGCGTGAGAGTGTCTCTGTTTGTCAGTGGGTGTACCCATTACTGTAAGGGCTGCTTTAATGCAGAAGCATGGGATTTCCACTATGGAAAAGAGTATACAAAAGAGACCAGTGAGCAGATTATCCGCAATTTAGATCACAGCTATATAACAGGGCTTACCCTTTTGGGAGGGGAGCCCTTACATCCGGAAAATCAGGCAGAAGTCCTTAAACTGGTAGAAGAAGTACGCCGCCGGTTCCCGGATAAGACCATCTGGTGCTATACAGGATATGAGTTTGAGACGGATATTTTGGGAGATATGGCTAAAAACATTCCTCAGACCCGTCAGATATTAGACTGCCTGGATGTATTGGTAGATGGTAAATTTGTGGAAGAAAAAAAAGACTTGAAACTTCGTTTTAAAGGGTCCTCTAACCAGAGGATTATAAAGGTCCCTGATTCACTGACTCATCAGGAAGTCATATTGTGGGAATAAAAAAACAGGGTGCCACCCGGTGTCGTAAGGACAGTGGATGCGCCCTGTTTTTGACAGTTATGAATCTGCTTTTGGCTGGAGGACACTGCCTGTAAGATTGTACTCAAGGCAGACTCTGCGGATTTCGATGATGCCGATGATAAGAGCAAATAATCCGGTGCATATATTGCTGACGGCCATGACCACACCAACGCTGGAGCTTCCCATTTTCGTAAAGTTTTGCAGATACCACAGAACCGGAATGCGGAATACGAATACCCGGCAGAAATTAATGGTCAGTGTGATTTTTGTCCTGCCAAATCCGTACAGCAGTGCAAGAACGGATGCATTAATACCAAGAGGTATTGCTCCACAGGCTTCAAACCGGTAAATCGATGCAATCATATCTGCGAATTCTCTGTTGTCACCTGCAAAAAGTCTGCTGATCTGTCCTAAAAAAATCAGGGATAATGACATTAAGAAAGCACCCAGAAGCACATTGATTACAAGAATACAACCAAACGCTTTCAGGGCACGTTCAGGCTTGCCAGCCCCCATATTCTGACTGATAATGGCGGAACCGCCCTCCTGAAATCCGTTTTGGGGCATGGTAGTGATTCCACCGATGTTATTGGAAATTCCAAGAGCTCCCACAGTCAGTGCACTGTAAATCGTACTCATGGAATTAATGACAACCTTTCCAAGAGAAAAAGCGATTTTTTCTATAATAACCGGTATGGACAGTGTAAGCATGGGTACAATCACTGCAGATTTTAAACTGATGCTGTGAAGGGAAAGGCCAAATGCATTGTCTTTCTGGTTTAAATTTTTTATTGCAGCTGCCAGGATAAAAATCTGGGAAATAATGGTTGCAACGGAGATCATATTGATTCCGCCGCCCATTACATAAATGAAAAAAGCAGTTAAAGAAAGCTTAATTATAATGACACCCATATTTAAGTTTAAGATCCTGCGGGAATTTCCTCTGGCTCTTTCAATGGCAATATAGACGTTGTTAAAAAAGCTGATGACCATACCGATCAGTTCCAGGCGGAAGTACTGGATGCCTTCTGCAATGAAGCTCTCAGGTGTTTTGGCAAGTTTAAGAAACTGGGGAGCAGCAGGCATCAAAACAAGAAGAATGACTGCCCCTAATAAGCCACACATTGCAAACAGGCTGCTGACTCGTTTTTTTACCAGGTTAAAATCTCCTGCACCGTAAGCCTCACTGATTTTTATACTGGATCCGATCGCAAGACCACCGCCCAGTGCAGAAAGTGTTAAGCCGATCTGGGAAAGATAGGCGACTGCTGAAACAGAAGTTGCGCCGATATGGGCAGCCATCATGGAATCAAATATTTTAAAAAGCTGATTTAAGCTTTGATAAAGGGCCAGGGGTGTTCCCACATAGAGAACCACCCTCCACATGTTGGCATGAAGTGCAAAGTCACGGAATTTTTCATCTTTTGCAGATAATGTTGCTTTCTCTGACATGGTATATCTCCTCTTCTGTTTAATCATTTTTCGCGCTCTATTAGCATAAGGCAAAGAAAAAATAAAATCTACTAATTTTATGATATATTTAGCCAATATTACAGATTTTTTGTTCACTTTCGGCTGCTCTTTGTTTTCAAGCAGAAAAATATGTGATATAGTAACTTTGGAAAGGCAGGCGATGGAACATGTTCCTGAATAAATTGGAAGGACAGATGTCGGAAGCTGTGTCAACGGGAATTATACTTACGTTGTCCGGTGGTTTGCAGGATGCATATACCTACTTTTACAGGGGGAAGGTATTTGCTAATGCCCAGACAGGCAATATTATCATTTTCTCCCACAATATCATGAATGGAAGCTGGCATACAGCGTTTCGCTATCTTATGCCAATACTGGCGTTTGTTGCAGGAATCTATGTTTCTGAGGTGATCAGAGGAAAATACAGAGACAGTGAGAGGATACACTGGAGGCAGATTGTAGTAGTTGCGGAGATGGTGCTTTTGCTTCTGGTGGGATTTTTGCCAAACTCTATGGATCTGGCTGCCAATGCCATGGTATCCTTTGTTTGTGCCATGCAGGTAGAGGCGTTTCGGAAGATGAAGGGCAGTGCCTTTGCCAGTACCATGTGTATCGGCAATTTAAGAAGCGCAACTGAAATGCTCTACCGGTATCGTCAGACCAGAGACAGGGAGAATCTTGAAAAATGTCTTCGTTATTATGGTGTGATCCTGTTTTTTGCCGTGGGGGCTGGGGCAGGTAGTTTTCTGGTACCTTTATTTGCAGAAAAAACCATTTGGTTTTCCTGTATCCTTTTAGTTTTCGCATTTGGTATTATGTTTGTGAAAGAGAATCATCATGAAACAGTTGAAGCAGGTGGAACGACAGGAGGTAAATAGATATGGAATACAGAAAATTTGAACATACATTTGTAATACGGCTGGATCCGGGAGAAGAGATTTTAACCAGTCTGATACAGCTTTGTAAAAAAGAAGAGATCAGGCTGGCATCGGTTAACGGTCTGGGAGCAGCAGGAACCATTCAGCTTGGAGTTTATGACACGGAAAAGAAACAGTATTACAGCCATGAGTACAAGGGACTTTATGAGATTGCATCTCTCATGGGCAGCATTACTGAAAAAGACGGAGAGCCTTATCTCCATCTTCATATGGTGATTGGAAATCCACACAATGGAGAATGCCACAGCGGTCATCTGGGACGTGCAGTCATCAGCGCGACAGGAGAGATCATCGTTACGGAAATCCCCGGCAGTGTTGGCAGAAGAGCGGATGAGACAGTGGGATTAAATTTATTTGAATTTATGAATGAGGATTAATAACCCCAATATTCCCCGGCCAATCGGATGAAATACTTAGATGCTCTGGTTAAGTAGCTGTTTTTCCGGTAAGCAGCCACTACATCCCATACGGGGTGGGAGGGAAGTGAAAAGCATGCAATTCCTTCTGGCTTCGTCCGGAAATAGGACATGGGAATCAGTCCGCAGCAAAGGCCGGCCTGAATCATGGTGATAATTGCACTGGTGCTGGAAGTCTCAAACAATACGTTGGGGATAAAACCTGCTTCCTGAAAGATCCGGTCTATGAGATAACGGATGGTGGATTCCTGGTACATGAGAACGAATGGGTCTTCTGACAGAAGTTTGATATCCAGTTCCGGATAAATCTCTTGGCTGTTTTCTTCCAGGCTGCTTAAGGGGTGTTTTTTGGGAAGAGCAAGAAGAATTTCTTCTTTTCCCAATTCTATATATTCATCGCCGGTTCGCTGGCTGGGACATAATGTCTGAAATCCGATATCCAGTTCTCCTTTTACAATCATCTCCTGCTGGTTTTTCACACTGCGTTCCACAGGAATGATATGAATGCCGGGGAACTTTTGGTGAAATTTGGAATACACTGCGGAAAACATGGCGATTCCTCTCCCTGGTGTAAGTCCTACTGAGAGAGTGCCCTCTTTATCTGACACCATATCGCCGATCATGCGGTAGGTTTCCTGTTTAATCAGGAGCATTTTCCTGGCATTTTCAAGATAGATTTCTCCGGCCTGAGTGGGCCGCCAATTGGTCCGTGAGCGGTGAAAAAGCTGAGTGCCCAGCTCTTTTTCCAGGCGAAGAAGCTGCTGGTTTAGGGCGGGTTGGGTGAGAAAAAGCTTTTCTGCCGCTTTTGTGATGTTGTTTTCTTCTGCAATTTTTAATATATATTCAATCTGTTTGGTATCCAAGCATTTACCCTCCTGTATCAATGTCGTATTGTCAGTATAGATTATTTCTCCCAAAAGCACAACGATTACTCAAAGAAAAAGTTAGAGAATTCTTAAAACTATTAATTTTACAAAATCATACTGTGTAATTAAAATAATAGTAAGCAGAAATAGCCTGTTTTTTGTGCAATATAACAAGGGAAAGGATCAGTGTGGAATGAGTAAACCGCTGTTTGTTAAAATGAAAGAAGAAGATAATGTGGCAATTGCAGTTGATGTTATTAAAGCAGGGCAGGAGATTATGCCAGGCGTGGTTGCCAGACATGAGATTCCACAGGCACATAAGATTGCGCTTTGTGACATTGAGAAGGGCGGGTCTGTCCTCCGTTATGGCGTCGTGTTAGGCTATGCAACAGAGCCGATTCAAAAAGGAGACTGGATTAATGAACATATGCTGGAGCTTCCTGAGCCGCCGGATGTGGATCATATGGTGTTTTCAACCAATGTGGTAACAGATCTGCCACAGCCCCCTGTTACCACGTGGGAGGGGTATGAAAACCCATGGGGAGGTCCGGGAGGAACCCGTAACATTCTTGGAATCAGCACAACGGTTCAATGTGTGACCGGTGTTTTAAACGTAGCGGTAGAACGCATGAAACGGGAACTCCTTCACAAATATCCCAATGTGGATGATATTGTACCCATCAATCATGCATATGGCTGTGGAGTTGCCATCAACGCGCCGGAGGCAAAGGTTCCGATCCGCGCCCTTCGGAATTTATCCAAACATCCGAATTTTGGCGGGCAGCTGATGGTGGTAGCATTAGGCTGTGAAAAATTTACAGTAGAGATGCTTTGTGATTCCGCTGATATTAACCCGGACAATGTGATCATTCTTCAGGAAAAAGAGGGCTTTGAAGATATGATTTTTTCCCTGATGGAAATGGCAGAAAAAAAGCTTGAGATTTTAAATGAAAGAAAACGGGTGACACTCCCCCTTTCTGATTTGCTCATTGGAATGCAGTGTGGCGGAAGCGATGCGTTTTCCGGTGTTACGGCCAATCCGGCAGCAGGCTATGCCTCTGACATGCTGGTAAAAGGCGGAGCAACTGTTTTGTTTTCTGAGGTGACTGAGGTAAGAGACGGAGTCTATCTGTTAGCGGAGCGGTGTATGAATGAAGAGGTTGGAAAGAAGCTTGCCAGTGAGATGAAATGGTATGATCATTATCTCCAGGAGGGTGAGGTAGACCGCAGCGCAAATCCGACTCCAGGAAATAAAAAGGGAGGGCTTGCCAATATCGTGGAAAAAGCCATGGGATCCATTGCAAAATCAGGAACTTCTCCCATTGTGGAGGTGCTGTCGCCTGCTGAGAAGCCCAGCAAAAAAGGGTTAATCTATGCCGCAACGCCGGCAAGTGATATTGTCTGCGGTCCCTGTCAGCTGGCAAGCGGAATCGGGCTCCAGGTATTCATGACGGGGAGAGGGACTCCTTACGGCCTGGCGATTGCTCCTGTTATCAAGGTCTGCTCCAGAAACGATATGAAGGCGCAGTGGCAGGATTTAATTGATATCAATGCAGGCACCATTGCATCAGGAGATTCCACCATTGAAGAAATTGGAACTCAGCTGTTTCATGAGATCATTGATGTGGCCAGCGGTCGCAAGCAGACCTGGGCTGAAAAATACCGTCTCCACAATGATTTGTGTATTTTTAATCCTGCGCCAATCACCTGATAAGATTTTCATCAGCAATATTCACAAAAAGCTCCTGCTGTGATAAAATAGAAAGCAAATATACATGACAGGAGCGGAACATGGCTGATTATCCCAACAAGAGTGAAAAGACAAAATACCGGCTTGCTGATTCCATCAAAGACTGCATGAAAACCAGACCGGTAGATAAAATCACGGTTCAGAATATTGTAGACGGCTGTCAGATGACGAGGCAGACTTTCTATCGGAATTTTAAAGATAAGTATGATTTGATTAACTGGTATTTTGATAAACTGGTGCTGGAATCCTTTGCCCAGATCGGCGTGGACAAGACTGTCTGCCAGAGTCTGAATGAAAAGTTCCAGTTTATTCAGACAGAATCTGTGTTCTTTACCGGAGCATTTCGTTCTGATGATTATAATTCATTAAAGGAACATGATTTTGAACTGATCATGGGTTTTTATACAGATTTATTGATTCATAGAAGTCAGGAACCTTTATCGGATGAGATTTTATTTCTATTGGAGATGTATTGCCGCGGGTCTGTGTACATGACTGTTAAATGGGTTCTTTCCGGAATGCCTCAGGCACCGGCAGAGATGGCCAGAAGTCTTGTAGAGGCCATGCCTCCTAAACTGTTTGCAGTTTTTGAAGAAGCCAGACTGGTTTAAAATATGGTACTTATGCACATAATTGAAGTTACAGTTTAAAGCCGATGTAACATATGTTACAAAAGCTTTAAACTGTAACTTTATTTTTTTGGGTTTGGTTGTTAAAATTATAACAGCATGAAACGGCTTCCTTCTATGGGAGAAAAGAAAAGGAGAGATTACCATGGCAAACAGAATTATTTTAAATGAAACATCTTATCACGGCGCAGGTGCGATTCACGAAATTCCTGGTGAAGTGGCAAAAAGAGGGTTTAAAAAAGCATTTGTCGCGTCTGATCCTGATTTAATTAAATTCCAGGTAACATCAAAGGTGACAAAGATACTGGAAGAGAACGGTCTGGAGTATGAAATTTATTCTGATATCAAGCCAAACCCTACCATTGAGAATGTTCAGACCGGAGTAGAAGCATACAAGAAATCCGGCGCTGATTATATTATTGCAATTGGTGGCGGCTCCTCCATGGATACCTCCAAAGCAATCGGTATTATTATTGCAAATCCGGAATATGAAGATGTAAGAAGTTTAGAAGGTGTTGCACCCACAAAGAATCCCTCTGTACCGATTATTGCAGTACCCACCACAGCTGGTACGGCAGCAGAAGTAACCATTAACTATGTAATTACTGATGTGGAAAAAAGACGTAAATTTGTATGTGTTGATCCTCATGACATTCCTGTTGTTGCAATCGTAGATCCGGACATGATGGCCAGCATGCCAAAAGGACTGACTGCAGCTACCGGTATGGATGCGCTCACCCATGCAATAGAAGGTTATATCACAAAAGGAGCCAATCCCATTACAGACATGTTTAATTTAAAAGCGGTGGAGCTGATTGGGAAAAGCTTAAGAGGTGCTGTTGATAATACTCCGGAAGGCAGAGAAGGTATGGCTTTGGGACAATATATGACTGGTATGGGATTTTCAAACTGCGGCCTTGGAATCGTACATTCTATGGCTCATGCACTGGGTGCCGTATATGATACTCCTCATGGCGTGGCCAATGCAATTCTCCTTCCTGTGATTATGGAGTTTAATGCAGAAGCGACGGGAGAGAAGTATCGCGATATAGCAAAAGCCATGGGAGTGGAAGGAACGGAAGCCATGAGTCAGGAAGAATACAGAAAAGCAGCTGTCGCAGCTGTTAAAAAGCTTTCTGAGGATGTAGGTATTCCTGCAGATTTAACCAGCATTGCAAAAAATGAAGATATTCAGTTCCTGGCTGAATCAGCAGCAGCAGATGCCTGTGCTCCTGGTAATCCAAAAGAAGCCAGTCTGGAAGATATTGTCCGGTTATACCAATCCCTTATGTAAGCTTTTAAAGTCTGTTGTGGGGCTGTTGCTCCAATAGATGAGTAATCTATTGGAGCAACAGCTCCACTTTTTTTTACTTGAAAATAGAAAAAGGAAGTTATTGACATTTGCTAAGCAAAAAGATACTATTTAAAGAATCAGATGTGATACAGAAGATAGATTGATGACATTCACATACATATTCTTCAGTTTTTAACTGATACTGGATTATAGATCAGCTTACTGCAAAAGGAGAACTAATATGGAAACATTTGATTCAAAAAGCGTTCAGGCACTGCTGAAGATGCAAAAAGATTTTTACCGGCAG
>Ga0316613_10003179_pt1 | contig 10265 bp, 9 predicted proteins | sample OWC_soil_day10_C_2_FD_207647 | JGI IMG/M metagenome (GOLD analysis project Ga0316613, IMG submission 207647) | Wetland soil microbial communities from Old Woman Creek delta, Ohio, United States - OWC_soil_day10_CT_b | ecosystem: Environmental > Terrestrial > Soil > Wetlands | place: USA: Ohio... | reverse complement strand
GTGGGTGCCGGCGATGAAGCTTTCCGACTCGCCCTCCAAGATCCCCAACCCCGGCGACAAGCGGGTCTGGCGCCTCTACGATCGCCGCAACAAGGCCACCGCCGACCTGGTGAGCACCAAGGACGAAAACCCGGCCGAGATGCCGGAAATCGTTCTCCGGCACATGACCGAGGCGAGCCTGCAGCGCCGCCTGCACGCCAAGGACCTTCTCGCGATTGAGCCCCTGCTCGAGGACATCCTGCGGGAAGGCCGGCGCAAGTCCCCTTCGCCGGGCATCGAGGAGATCCGCAGCCGGCGCCGGTCCGACATGGAGCGGTTGGACCCGGGCGTCAAACGCCTGATGAACCCGCACATTTACCACGTCTCGTTGAGCGAGAAAATGTGGCAGATGAAACAGAAGCTGATCGCAGCCATGCGGGCGGGGCTTCCGCACGAAGAGCCATAGATGGTTGCTTCGTGGCGGGATCATGTCCCCCCGGCGCCCGGCGCCGTGGGGTCATTTGCGTTTGAAGACCGACCGCCAGCCCCCGCACTCCGTCGACAGCGGGCGGATGGACCGGCAGACGTCCCGCGCCATTTCCGTGATGTAAAACGCTTCGGGGTCCTCGGCGTTGACGATCTCGAGCAGTTTGCCCACGTCCCGCCGGCGGCAGGCGATGTAGAGCTCATCCACCGGCCCGCGCATGCCCTCCCCATGGAACACCGTCACCGGCTGGCCCATGGCCCTGAGCCGTTCGGTCATCGGCTGGCCGGCGCTGCGGGTGAAGACTCTCAGGATCATGAAACCCAGCGCGATCTTGCGCTCCACCGCAATGCCCACGATGTTGCCGGTGGCAAACCCCAGGGCGTAGAACACGGCCAGGATCGGCTGGTCTGAGACCTTCTGGACCACCGTGCTGACCACCGCGATCCAGATCAGGATCTCGAAGATGGCCAGAAAAAAGGCGATGACGCTCCGGCCCTGGACGGTGATGATGGTCCGGACGGTGCCGAGCGACACATCGCAGATGCGGGCGAGAAAAATCAAAACCCCCGTCATCAAGGTGTTCACTTCGAACATGCAGGTTACCTCCCGGTCGATCCAGCGGCCCTTCAAAAGGCGTGACTTCCGATGGCGACGTATGGCAAAATACGCCCAGGCTGTCAATTGATACCTGCGCCCGGTCGGGCGCGGAAAACGATCGCAGAGGAGCCAAGCGATGACGGGCCTGAATCACAGCGATGTGCTGGTCGTCGGGGGCGGGGTGGTCGGCCTGGCCTGTGCCCACTACCTGGCGCAGTCGGGCCGCACGGTGCGCGTCATCGAGCAGGAGACCGTCGGCGCCGGCGCATCGCACGGCAACTGCGGGCTGGTCTTCGTCAGCGACCTGGTTCCCTTGTGCGTTCCCGGGGCGGTGCGCAGGGAGATCTTCGGCATGCTGCGCCGGAACTCGCCGCTGTACATCAAGCCCACCCTCGACCCCGCCCGCCTCTCCTGGCTGCTGCGGTTCGCCGGGAGGTGCCGCGCCGGGCACCTGCCGCATGCGGTGCGGGCGCGCGCGGATCTTCTGCAGAGTGCGGGGCTGCTTTTCACGGAGTTGGTGAAGGGTGGGGCGATCGAAGCCGAGTACGAGCGCCGGGGCGTGCTGATGGTCTATCGCACCGAGTCGGCCATGCAGGGCTACGCGTGGGTGAATGCGCAGCTGGAGCCCTACGGCCTGGCGGCGGAGCCCCTGGTGGGGAAAGCCCTGCAGCGGCATGAACCGGCGCTGCGGCCGGATGTCTACGGTGCGTGGTTCCATCATGCGGACGGCCACCTGCGGCCGGACCGGCTGCTGCGGTCCTGGAAGCGGACCCTGCTGGGCGCCGGCGTTGCCATCGAGGAGACCTGCGGGCTCAAAGGGTTCCACCTGTCCGGCAATCGCATTGAAGCGGCGGCCACCGGCAGGGGCGACGTTTCAGCGGAGCACTATGTCCTGGCGGCGGGCGCCTGGTCCGCCGCCATCGCCGGGCAGCTGGGCCTCCACCTGCCCGTCCAACCCGGCAAGGGCTACAGCATCACCATGGAAAGGCCGGCCGTGTGCCCCCGGACGCCCTGCTATCTGTATGAGCGCCGCGTAGTGGCGACCCCCTGGCCGAGCGGCTACCGACTGGGCGGGACTATGGAGTTTTCCGGATTCAGCACTGCCTTGGATCCCCGGCGCCTGGCAGCGCTGACCTCGGCCGCCGGCGAGTACCTCAAGGATCCGGTCGGGGATCCGGTGGTCGAGGAGTGGACCGGCCTGCGGCCCATGACCTACGACGACCTGCCCGTGATCGGCCGCGCTCCGCGATTTCGCAACCTCACCCTGGCCACGGGCCACGGCATGCTGGGGATCACCGCGGCGCCGGCCACCGGCAAGCTGGTGGCCGAGATCGTCTGCGGCGCGCCGCCGCACATCGACCCCGATCCGTTCAGCGTCGGTCGGTTTCAGTAAGCACCTCCTTCGGTTCCGATTTCAGGTTCAGGAGATGGAAAGATGACGTTCATCGCCGGGTTTCAAGCACAACTTCCGCCGGGAGGCTCTGCGCTGAGCTTTGCCTTCCAGGACAGCAAGCTTCTGGTGAGGATGGAAGAGGGAAGGCCCCGCATCCCTTCGCTGCAGGATGTGGCCTTGACCGGCTCAGGCCTATCGTGGACGCACTACTTCGGAACCTGGAACGACATGAGCTGTTACGCCGTTTGCCTCGCTGAGGATGTGGCCCCGGTCGACGGGTATGAAACGATAGGTTTGCGGGGGCTGTTCGGCCGGATGGATGAGGATCTGGTCTGGGCGGCCGGCCGGGCCGGCCAGCTCGTGCACTGGCACCGCAACCATCGCTTCTGCGGCCGCTGCGGGGCGCCGACCGCGGATGAGATGAAGGAGCGCGCCAAGCGCTGCCCGGCCTGCGGCCTGCTGAACCACCCGCGGGTGTCACCGGCGATCATCGTTGCCGTCGTCAGGGGCCGCCGGCTGCTTCTGGCGCACTCCCAGCGCTTCCCGTCGAAGTTCTACAGCGTGCTGGCCGGTTTTGCGGAGCCCGGCGAGACGCTCGAGGAGTGCGTGCAGCGGGAAGTCTTCGAAGAGGTCGGCGTGCGCGTCAAAAACATCCGCTACTTCGGCAGCCAGCCCTGGCCGTTTCCGGACTCGCTCATGGTCGCTTTCACCGCCGAGCATGCCGAGGGGGAGATCCGCGTCGACCCGGCCGAAATCACCGACGCCGGCTGGTTTGCCGCCGGCGAGTTTCCGGAAATCCCGCCGCCCATCAGCATCGCCCGCCGGCTGATCGACTGGTTCGCGATGGAGTTCAGATAGAGCCAAGGACCGCAGCGCCGGGGCCGCATCTACTTGATCTTCCGGATATCCTCCTCCTTGCCGATGATCACCATGACATCGCTGTCCTTGATGATGGAACTGGCACGCGGCACCAGCTGCAACTTGTTGGCCAGCACGTCCCGGATGGCGATTACCTGCAGGTTGTATTTCTTGCGCAGATCCAGGTCGGCCAGGCTTTTGCCGATGAAGGCCGTCGGCGGCGCCAACTCGACGATGGTGTATTCCTCCGAGATCGGGAGGTACTCCAGGACGTTGGGGGAAATGATGCTCCGCGCCACCTTGTTGGCCATTTCGCGTTCGGGGATGATGGCCTCGCTCGCGCCCACCTTGAGCAGGATCCGCTTGGAGTCCTCGTTCGGCACCTTGACGATGATCGTCTGGACCTTGAGCTCCTTCAAATGCAGCGTGAGCAGGGTGCTGGCCGAGAGGTCTTCTCCGAAGGAAATCACGACCACGTCGTCCGGGGTGATGCCGATGTTTTCGAGGACTTCCTTGTCGCTCGCGTCGGCCAGCACGGCCTTGGTGCTGTAATCCTTGATTCGCTGGACGACATCCTTGTTCTTGTCGACCGCGATGACGTCCAGCCCGCTTTCATAGAGTTGCCGGGCGAGCTGCGAGCCGAAGATCCCCAATCCGATCACCACCACGCGTCGTTTCATGACAACATCTCCTTATCCCACCATGACCCCTTCTTCCGCATACGTGTAACTTCTCCTGGCCGTGATCCGGGCGAGCGAAAAGGCGAGGGTCAGCGGCCCCACGCGACCGGCGAACATCATCAGGATAACCGCCAGTTTCTGGGGCGTGTTCAGGCTCGGGGTCAAATTCATGGAGAGCCCCACGGTCCCGAACGCCGATACGGTTTCAAAGATATACTCTACGAAAAGATGCCGGCTTCCGGCCGGGGGACCGCTGTGGTCCGCCGACAGGAGCAAAATCGACATGATGAAGCAGACCGAAAGCGAAGCCGCCAGGATGATGGAGATCGTGCGCTGCAGGAGCTCTCTCGGGATGGTGCGGTTGAAAACGTTCACCTCTTCGCGGCCCCTCAGGCGGCTCCACATGATCAGAAAAAGCAGGCTTGCGCTGGTGGTTTTAACGCCCCCGCCGTTGGAGCCCGGGGAGGCGCCGATGAACATCAGGGTGATCATCAGCAGGATGGTTTCGTTGGCGAGCATCCCGATGTCCACCGTGTTAAAACCGGCAGTGCGCGGGGTGATCGACTGGAAGAGGGATGCCAGCACGCGGTTCTGCCACGGAAGGTCTTTCAGGATCCGTTCGTTCTCGAACACGAAAAACAGCACGGCGCCGACTGCGATCAAAACGCCGGTGGCGAGCAGGACCACCTTGGTGTGGACCGAAAGCCTTCGCTGCTTGCCGAAAACCCGCATGTGCAGCTCGTAGTGGACGATGAACCCGATCCCGCCGGCCACGATGAGCCCCATCACGGTGAGATTGACGACCGGGTCCCCCTGATAGGACACCAAATTGTCGCTGAAGAGCGAAAACCCGCAGTTGTTGAAAGCGGAGACGGCATGGAATACGGCCTTGTACAGGGCCTCGCCCCCGGTGAAGTCCTGGGAGAACCTGGCCCACAGCAGCAGGGTGCCCGCACCTTCGTATAAAAAGGTTGAAAGGAAAACGAATTTCAGGATGGACCCCAGGTCCCGGCGCGGGGCACAAAGGAAAACGGACTGCATGATGTCGTGTTCCTTCGAGGCCAGCCCGCGGCCGAGCATGACGAAGAACACCGCCGAAAAGGTCAGGATTCCCAATCCTCCGACCTGGAACAGGCAGATGAGAACGACCTGACCCGCGGTACTGAGATCTTGCCCGACGGCGATCGTTGCCAGTCCGGTCACACAGACTGCCGAGGCCGATGTAAAAAGGGCGTCCACCCACGGGAGCGGGGTCTTGTCCGCCGAAAAAGGAAGCCAGAGCAGGAAGGCCCCCGTCAATATGAGCCCGGCAAAGCTCAAAATAAAGATCCGTTCGGGCGACAAGTGGCGGGTTACCATCATCCTGGGGCGCCAGGAGCGCTTGGCGTCTCGACCCGAAGCGATGCGCTGTCTCATGAAGGACGAGGGGCTCAACGCAGATTTTAACCAGTCCGGGCGGTGTTTGTCCATGGAAGCCACATTTTTTTTAGAGGCAGCACTTTATCAAGGCGTCCCCTCTGCGTCAATCCGGACGCTGTGTTCCGCAGGCGCGGCTGCGGGCTACAGGCGAATTTGGGCCCCCAGCTCGACCACCCGGTTGGGCGGGATGCCGAAATAGCCCGCCGGGTTGGCCGCGTTGCGCGACATGAAAGCAAAAAGAGCCTTTCGCCAGTAGCGCATGGACGACTTGCCGTTGATCAGCAGGGTTTCGCGCCCCAGGTAAAAAGTTGTTTTGGTGGGTTCGAGGGGCAAGCCGAAGCAGGCCGCCAATCGCATGACTTTCGGCACGTTCGGTGTCTCCATGTAGCCGTACCAGGCCGCCAGCCGATAAAACCCCGACGGCAGGTGTTCGATGCGCAAGCGGTCCTCGTCCGACACCGTCGGGACGTCGGCCGCCTGGATGGTCAGCAGGACCACGTGTTCGTGCAGCATCTGGTTGTGCTTGACATGGTGGAGGAGGGTGGGCGGCGTGCCCTCGACGGATATGGTCATGAACACCGCCGTCCCGCGCACCCGGTTCAGGGGGTGCCGTGCGATGTCGGCCAGGAATGCTTCCAGGGGCAGCAGGCCCGCGAAGAGTTGACGCTTCAATTCTGCGCGCCCTTTTCGCCAGGAGGTGAACACCGTCGTGACCAGAAGGGCGACGAGGAGGGTGATCCAGCCGCCGTCGAAAAGCTTGAAGAGATTGGCGCCGAAATAGCTCACATCGAAGAGCAGGAAAAGCGCCACTGGGGGTAAGGCTTTCCACAGCGGCCAGCGCCATACGTAAAGGGCGGCCAACAGATAAAGCACCGAGGTCAGGCCCATGGTGGCGGTCACGGCCAGGCCGTAGGCGCCGGCCAGCCGGCTGGACTCCTTGAAGGACAGGACCAGGACCAGACAGGCGATCATAAGGGCGTAGTTGATACCGGGGATATAGATCTGTCCCTTGACTTCCGCGGATGTGTGAACGATGTGGACACGGGGGCTGAATCCGAGGTGGATGGCCTGCTGCGTCAGCGAAAAAGCGCCCGAAATCAGCGCCTGGGAGGCGATGACGGTGGCGATGGTGGACAGCGCCACCATCGGGTAGAGTGCCGCGGGCGGAACCAGTCCATAGAAGGGGTGAAAGCCGGCTTCCGGGTGATCGAGCAGCAGCGCGCATTGTCCGAAATAGTTGAGCAGCAGGGCGGGGCAGGCCAACCCCAGCCAGGTGATACGGATGGCCCGGCGGCCGAAATGCCCCAGGTCGGCGTAAAGTGCCTCGCCACCGGTGATGCACAGAACGACCGAACCGAGCACCACAAACCCATGCAGGTGGTTGGCGCGGAAAAACTCCCAGGCGTGCCAGGGGTTGAGGGCCCGCAGGATGCGGGGCGATTGCAGGATTTCCCAAGTCCCCAGGGCCGCAATGGTCAGGAACCAGACCACCATGACGGGTCCGAACACTTTGCCGATGCCGCTGGTGCCCCTCTTCTGAACAACAAAAAGAACGATGAGCACGATGCAGGTCAGGGGAACAATGAAAGGTTTGGCGGCCTCGGTTGCGACTTCCAGCCCTTCCATGGCCGACAGCACCGAAATGGAAGGCGTGATAATGCCGTCCCCGTAGAGCAGCGCCGCGCCGAAAATAGCCCCCAGGGCGGCGGCGGAACGCAGGCGTGGCGTCATCGGAGTCCGGGAGCCCAGGATCAACCCCAGCAGCGCGAAAATGCCGCCCTCGCCCCGGTTGTCGGCCTTGACGATGAATCCCACGTATTTGACGCTCACCACGATGGTCAGGGACCAGAACACCAGGGAGGCGACGCCGAAGAGGTTGACGTCGTTCAAGGCGACCGCGTGCGCTCCGTTGAAGCACTCGCGCACGGCATAGAGCGGGCTGGTGCCGATGTCTCCGTATACGACGCCGAGGGCCGACAAAGCGAGCGCGGCGGTTTTTTCGTGAACCTTTCTAATGGGGGGTGGGCCGGTTGGCAGGGATGCCGGACATGCGTCCGCGGCATCGCCATAGGCATCGGACATTTTGTTGGCCTCCGGAAGTTGGATGCGGGAGAAACCCCCCTCCGGTTTCCTCCGAAGGTTCTCCTCATCGATGCCGGCGAGGTTAGCTGAAGGGATAGGGCCGAAGAGGTTGCCCATCGCCGAAACGGCGATTCGCCCCAGAGATCTGGTTCCCCCGCTCCCGGATGATACCGGAATTAGGCGGCGCGGAGATTAGACCCGAACGCGGGGCGTGTCAAGCATTTCAAGGGGCCCATGCAGGCAGGGGGTTTACCCGTTGGATAGCGGCCCGGGCTTGGGCTTCCTGCGGGACAGCTGCATGCGGATGAACTCGACGGTGGCCGGGATTCCCGGGATCAGCACCAGGGCGATGATCACCATGCTGAAGTTTTTCCGGACGATGGGGATGTTGCCGAACCAGTAGCCGGCCAGCACGAACAGCAGCACCCACAACACCCCGCCGAACACGTTGAAGAAAAGGAATCGCGGGTAGGTCATGCTGCCGATGCCGGCCACGAAGGGCGCGAAGGTGCGGATGATGGGCAGGAACCGGGCGATGATGATGGTCTTGCCGCCGTGCTTCTCGTAGAAGGCATGGGTGCGGAGAAGGTATTCCTTGTTGAGGAAGCGGCTCCGCTCCTCGTGGAACACCTTGGGGCCGACGTAATGGCCGACGGAGTAGTTCACCGTGTCGCCGAGGATCGCCGCCGCCGTCAGGACCAAAATCACCCCGGCCACGTCGAGCGCGCCGATGGCCGCCATGGACCCGACCGCGAACAGGAGCGAGTCGCCCGGCAGGATCGGCGTCACGACCAGGCCGGTTTCGCAGAAGACGATGACGAAGAGAATCGCGTACACCCAGAGGCCGTAGTCGGCGCAGAGCACCTGGAGGTGCTGGTCGATGTGCAGGACGAAGTCGATCAGGAATTTAATTGCTTCCATCGAAAGATCATACCACGGTGCAACGGCAAATGAAAGGCGCGGGGGCTGGGCCGGCGGCGGGCGCCGCGCTCCGTCTCCACCCTGGCACGATGGGGCCGTCGACCGGTCGCACGGGTGCGGATTGACCTTCCCCGACAAGACGGGTATGGTCGCGAAACGTACGAAGAAGCCTACAGAGAGGAGCGATCATGATTCACGTCGTTGCCACGATCAAAGTCAAGCCCGGGACGCGGGAGAAGTACCTCGGGATCCTGAAGGCCAATGTGCCCAACGTCCTGGCGGAAAAAGGCTGCATCGCCTATGTGCCGGCGGTGGATGTGGAGTCCAGCATCCCGGTGCAGGTGGCCCTGCGGCCCGACGTCGTCACTCTTCTCGAGATCTGGGAGAGCCTCCCGGATCTCCAGGTGCACCTAAAAGCGCCCCACATGCTCGCCTACCGGGAAAAGGTCAAGGACATCGTAAAGAACATCAGCCTGCACGTGATGGCGCCGGCCTGAAGCGCGCCGCCATGCCGAGCTCGAACCCGCCCCCGCCGCTGGCGCGGGCCGCCACCCTGATCCTGGTGCGGCAGCACGCCGGCGAGCTCCAGGCCTATCTGCTCCGCAGAAGCCCCGCGAGCGGCTTCATGCCCGGCCTCTTTGTTTTCCCCGGCGGCCTGGTGGATGCCGACGATTGCGACGAGGTTTTCTGGAGGGGTCGCCAGGACCTGGCTCCTCAGGCGCTCGGCGAACGACTGGGCAAGGGGCTCCGCTTTTCGGAGGCCTTGAGTTATGCCGTCGCCGGAGTCCGGGAGACCTTCGAGGAGGCCGGTGTTTTGCTGGCCGCGAAAGCAGGGTCCACCGATGAGGAGCTGAAGAGGGCCGGCGAGCGGCGCTTTGCGGAAAGCGGACGGCACGGCTGGTTTCGAACGCTGGCGGAAACCGAAAGCTGGACCCTGACCCTGTCGGCGCTGGCGCCCTGGTCCCACTGGATCACGCCGGTCGGCATGCCGCGGCGGTTCGACACGCGGTTTTTCGCGGCGGCCCTGCCCGAGGGGCAGGACGGCCGGCCGGATATGCGCGAGACCACCGAAGGGCTCTGGGTCAGCCCGCGGCAGGCCCTGGCGGGCAACCGGGCCGGCCGGACCCCTCTCAGCCCGCCGACCCTGGTGACGCTGCATGAACTCTTGAATTTCCCGACCCTGGACGCGCTGAACCGAAACCTGGAAGGCCGGGGGTGGGGCGAGCCCATCTTCCCGCGGCTGGTCCCACTGGGAAAAGGCGCGGGGGCCATCATCGTCGAACCCTGGGACCCGATGTACGGGCGGGAGGACCTGCGGGTCGATGCCGGCAGCCTGCCGGGCCGCCTGCTGCCGCCGGGGGCGCCGTTTTCGCGGCTGTGGAATGACGGGGGAATCTGGAAGCCGGTGGCGTGAAGGTCGATGGCTTTCTCGAAATCGATTCCCGGCTATGGGCGTGTGGGAGCGGCTTCCCAGCCGCGATTCATCCGGCGTCTGGACATCGGGTCCGAAAACGCGCTCAAAGAAAAATCAAGTACGCTGCGAAGCGGTTATACTTGTGGAAGTGGCTTCCAGCCATGATGATCGCTGCAAGATGCCGCTCCCACAGGGACATCCAAAATAACTTTTTCAGATAGTCCAATTCTCTTTTTCAGACAACCGTTACTTTCACCGCGTGCTCACGCACGCCATTGTTGCCGTAGCCCAACGAATTCCAGGCGGCTTGCATCGGCTGCAGGCGCCCCTGCGAGTCCGCGGCGCGCGACAGGATCAGCCGCTCCCCCTTTTCCTCCGCCTTCCACAGATACTGCCACTGCCGCCAGGCATGCGGTTCGTGCGGCCCGATGAATT
>Ga0316613_10003176_pt1 | contig 10267 bp, 8 predicted proteins | sample OWC_soil_day10_C_2_FD_207647 | JGI IMG/M metagenome (GOLD analysis project Ga0316613, IMG submission 207647) | Wetland soil microbial communities from Old Woman Creek delta, Ohio, United States - OWC_soil_day10_CT_b | ecosystem: Environmental > Terrestrial > Soil > Wetlands | place: USA: Ohio... | reverse complement strand
CAGCATAGTGGACGGGTGATCAGTTACAGTATAATGGTAATTACCCACAGTAATGTCTGCATGCTCAGCCTGAGTTCCAGCCAAGGTATCTGTATCAGGATGGTAGCTGGTATATAAATAAGCGTCAGCTGCTTGACCTGGACGGCCAAGGTGCGAACTGTCTACTACCCGGAAGCCCAGGGCGGAAAGTTCGTTAGCCAGTTTGTCATTATAGTGGGCTAACGCAATTGTTTTTGACATGAGGAGCACCCTTTCTACAAATGCTAATGTCAGACGTAACATTAATATAACTGGGTGCAGCACTAAATATGCAGGAGGGATGTAAATGATTAACCGGAAACGGATACTTGATGAATTTTATGAACTGGTACGGATTCCATGTTCTACTCGCGCAGAGCGCCAAGTGGCTGATGTCATTAAGAAAAAGCTGGCTGACTTACATATGGAGGTGACGGAAGACAATTCCGGCAGCAAAATTGGTGGCAATTGCGGCAATGTGCTGGCCTTTCTTACAGGTACAGTAGCTGGGGCTGGGGCGCCTAGCCTGCTTTTTACCGCTCATTTAGACTGCGTAGAACCTTGCGGCAATATTCAACCTGTCTTAAAAAATGGCATTATTACTTCAGCAGGTGATACTATCCTTGGTTCGGATGACAAATCTGGGGTAGTGGCTATCCTGGAAGCTCTTCGCGTGATTAGAGAACAGAATATACCTCATGGCAATATCCAGATCATTTTCACGGTAGCCGAAGAAGGCGGTCTCAAGGGTTCCAAAAGTGTTGACCCGGCACTACTCCGAGCCGATTTTGGCTATGCGCTGGATGCCGGGGGCTCACCAGGAGAGATTGTCACCATGGCTCCTGGCCAGAATAAGCTGGAGATTTTCATTTACGGAAAGAAAGCCCATGCTGGCGTTGCACCTGAAGACGGCATAAATGCTATCATATTGGCAGGCAAAGCCTTAGCCCAAATTAATGATGGTCGTATTGATTCGGAAACTACGGCCAATATCGGCACGATCCAAGGGGGCTCAGCCACGAACATCGTGCCTGATAAAGTGGTAATACTGGCCGAGGCTCGTAGTCGTAACGAGAAAAAACTAGCCGCTCAGACTGAACATATGTGCCAGGTATTTAAAGAAACCGTCAAGGCTGCTGGTGGCAAAGCGGAAGTCAATGTAACTAAAGAATATGACGCTTATATATTGCCAGAGACAGCACCTGTTGTACGACTGGCTTGTCAGGCTGTCGAAAGTATTGGGCTCAAACCAGTCATTAAGGCTACTGGTGGCGGCAGTGATGCTAACTACTTTAACAGCTATGGTATTCCGACAGCCGTACTTGGTACAGGCATGTCTAAAGTGCATACCACTGATGAGTTCATCAAGGAAGAAGATCTTTATACTATTGGTGAGCTGGCTTTAGCTATTATTAAGGCTGCCGGACAGGCTGAGCTATAGAAATATTAAAACGAGATAGCCACGGCATACCTCGTCGCATGGCCTAACCTTTTTTTCAGCCAGTGTGAGTGTTTGCGTGGCAATCTCGCTTTTAAATTGGTGCTACTATTATAGCATATGTCTTTTCCGCAGCAAGCGGCAGAGACCATACATAAGGCGGGGATACCAACCAGCTGAGTGCAGCAGACTGTTGCGGATGGTGCGTTCTGCAGGTGGCATAGTTTTCGGATCAGACAGGTACATAGCCAATAAACCGTCAACCACAGTTCGGACAAAAGCTGTCTCTGGCAGCGAATTGGCTTGCGAGCGGGCTTGATGAACAAAAAGAGTCAGTCGTGACAGGATTTCCTGACTACTCCCATAGTAAGAGACAAAGTTTAGGTCGCCGCCCTGACGGTCTTCGGCTTCATCAATAAAATAGTCCAACAAAATATGCAGACCATTGATCCAGGGGAAATAGGCATGACCAATTGTCTCAGCCTCGCTTGCGGTGAGGTTAGGTTTATGAGCGGCTGCGCATAACATGAACAACCCTAAGGTTGAACCAGTGGCAGCGGCAAATTCCCAGGCGGTAATACCCGGATAATGAGGCAGGTGGGGATTAATCCAGGTTAGCATTTTTTGTTCTCGCACCAGGGGGTCAAGGTGCTTATAGGTTTGAAGTTCGCTATATAATCCGGCCTGGCGCAGTGCCTCTGGTTTAACAAGACTGTAAGAGGGTAATTTAGCGATTTCCCGGCGGCAGGTCGTGACAAGCGCCGGTAAATAACCGCCGTCGTCTTTATATGGATAAACGGCATAATAATCGCTTATTGGCCGATCCGGATCAAGGGCGTCAGTCATGGCCAGATGCAGCTGGCGAAAGGCTGCTTCATCGGCAATGCCGGCCCGGTCACAGAGATTGTCAAGGTAATCGCTGATGGTTTGTAATGCGACTACCAGCCGGACAAAATCACTGGTAGGAATGCCCTTATATAAGCTATAGACGCTGCCGCCCTGGCAGTGAAATTTTTTGGCGTGGATACTGGCAAGTGCTTGCTCTGATAGTTCGCGCATGCCATGTGTGGCTGCATAATCCCGCCAACAAGCGAGCTCCCTGTCTACAAGTGGAAATACTTCCCGCACAAACCTGATTAAAAGGATAAGGCCTGAGGTGGAAGCGGTCAGAGACGAAACCATAGCGTCCTCCTTTGTCCTTTGACGTACTTACTCAATAATCAGTTCAAATCCCAGCTCTTTCTTGAACCATTTGCGGTGATTGGATGCCGCCTGACGTTCGATACTTACAGGATCATTGGTGATTAGCTTCAGTAAAGCCTGACTGCCAGTGATGGATGGTTCAACATCTTGTACTAAGCCAAGCTGGGTTGTTTCCAGACTTTCTGCCAACGCCAGTAAAAGCGCCAGCTTGCGGGCTGTTTGCCAGTTGTGTTGATCGAGAAATTCATTATAGATTTTGTTGCGGACGTATTTAGCAGCTGGTCCATTATGCCAGCCAGCCACAACAGCAATCAGCATTTGTTCACGGTGAGTCAGGCCGAATAGCCGGGCATTTTCAACAAGATAGGCGCTATGACGGGCATGATCGTAGTAGTTGATGGTAATGCCAATATCATGCAGTAAGGCGGCTACCCGAAGGAGATGCCGGTCACGACCGGTCAGGCGTAAAATGGGCTGCCATTTTTCAAACATAGTATCCGCCAACTTAGCGACATGATCGGCATGGGGTTCATTGCCCTTGTAGAATAGCAGCATATTACGAGTTGAGTGTAGCAGAATATCAGGAATAATGGCTGAAGACTGTTGTTTGGATAAATAGTACTCCAGGAACATTCCTTCCCGGACGCCACACCCGCTGACGATTATGTTGGTGGTCTGTGATATATCTGCCAATGATTTAACAATGGTGGTCCCAGCTATAATAATGTCAGCGCGTTCACTGCTGAGACCGGGGTATTTGCGGCGTTGGGTCAAATTGGTCTTAGTCAATTCCCGCCACAACTCCTCGAAGGCCATCAGACCAAACCGGTAATTGTGCACCTTGGGAAAGGGGTAGTTTTTGTGCTTTTGATCCATCTTGGCAATATTACGGGCAGTGCCGCCTACACCTACAAGGGGTAGCCCTAACCGCTTAAGCCAAGGTATCTTTTCCAGATGATTAATAATATATTCCCGCATGGCGGTTAATTGCGAATCATTTATTTTATCCTGCGAAGCAAATTTTTCCGTAAGATTGACAGCGCCAAATGGGATACTAAAGATCTCAACTGATTGGCGGTTTTTAACTAATGTAATTTCAGTACTACCGCCTCCCAAGTCAAAAAGCAGCGCATCTTCAATATCAATTGTATTGATAATACCAGTATAGCCAAAATGGGCCTCATTTTCACCGCTAATTACTTTAAGCGGAATACCAGTATGTTGGTGTACCAAATCAATAAACTCTGCGCCATTTTTCGCATTGCGCACAGCGGCAGTGGCTACTGCCAGGATCTTATCCACCTTCACCAGTTCACACATATGAGCAAAGACCTTTAGCGTGCCAACGGCGCGCCACATAGCATCACGGGTGAGTATTCCCGTTTCAGCCATACCTTCGCTTAACCGGACGGTTTCTTTTTGGTTATATACTAGATTATACGCGCCATTATGATAAATAGTCATCACAATCAGGCGGGCCGAATTCGAGCCTAAATCAATGATTGCTACCCGTTCGGTCAAAATGTTCAACTCCTAACTACTCCTCATGTAAAGAAAACACGGCTTGCGCTGAGCCTTTTTGGCGAAAGCGCAGGTCGATGTTGCCCTTATCCTTTTTTAAGAAAGTTATACTTTCTGTTGGGATAAAAGATTACTACTGTTTTTCGTTTTTTTTTGCAAAATCCTGCTCATATTTATTATGAAGAGATTTTTTTTGCTTTATTACAGCATAACTACCTATTTTTCATTTAAGATTGTGTTAATTTGCAGTTAATTTAGTATTAAGTCATAGCGAAACACAGGATTTTTTGCTCTAGTCGTCGAAACCATGGATACAATATCATACTATAATCATGACACGATAGGGGGTTCTATATGGGCAGACATGCACCTGACAGGTTTGCCGCCATTCATGTCGGCTCAGAACAAATTGGTATCCAGATAGTCGAATATACCAACTTGGATGACGTCAAAACTATAGAACAGAGTTATCGCCAGGTAATGCTGGGTGAAGAGACATTTAAAACCGGGCGGATTAGCTTTGGGGCTGTAAGCGAGATTTGTGAACTCTTGAAAGGATACCGCCGCTTGCTTGGCGAATACGGGGTGCGCGATTACCGCCTTGTGGCCACTACGGCTATTCGGGAAGCACAAAATCAGCCTTATATTATTGATCAGATCAAGGTAAAGACTGGTCTAAATGTTGAGGTTGTTGATATGCCGCAGGAGATATTTTACAAATATGTGTCATTGGTTAAAACAGTTAATGATCGTGGCTTGCTCAATTCCCAGGATGGCATGCTGTTTGTCGATATTTCCTCAGGTGGTCTTGGGTTTACGCTATATAAAGATGGCAATCTCAGATATCAGCAAAATATGCATATTGGAGCGCTTCGCATCAAGGAAAGCTTTGATAAAAACCAACGGGACTCTGCCCATTTTCAACAAGCGTTGTCGGAATATATTGGCAGTACAATCGAACCGGTAGAAACGGAAATGAGCCAGCACAATGTCAAGCGTTTGGTATTATCAGGTCCGGAAACTAAACTGCTGCTAAAAATGCTGGGCAAAGAATCGGGGCGGATTAACTTTGTCAGCCTGTCTGAGTTTAACAGCCTGTATAAACAAGTAAGCTCGCTCAACCTGCCGCAGCTAATAACAACCTATGGTTTGACAGAAAATAAGGCTGAGATCGTATTGCCGACCATCGTGCTGTATAAGAAGATAGTATCGCTGACAGGCCCTGAAGAAATTGTTGTCTTAAGTGATCAGTTTGCTGACGGTGTTATCATTAAACATATTTCCGAAAAAACATCGCATGCACATCAGAAGCTTATCGAGAGCCAGATCATAAGTTTATGTTGGGAGATAAGTAAAAAATACTACTATGACCCAACTCATGCGGCTGCTGTGGAAACGTGGTCTATGCTGCTATTTGATAAATTGGCACGGATTCACGGTTTGAGTGAGCGCCATCGGCAATTATTGAAAGTAGCTGCCATTCTTCATGACATTGGCAAACATGTAAATTTACGGCGGCATTATTTCTATTCTTACCGATTAATCATATCTTCAGACATTTTGGGTTTTTCTAAAGCGGAAAGACAGGTAATAGCCAATATCGCTTACTATCATTCCAAAGGTGTACCCTCTGACGCAGATGCCAACTTTGCTGATTTGACACCCAATCAAAAGGTTGCTGTATCAAAGCTTTCAGCTATTATTCGGTTGGCTGATGCGATTGACCGCAGCCATCGCCAAAAAGTTAGTCAGGCAGAAGTCGCCCTGCGCGGGGATGAGTTAATTATTACTGTAACCAGCAGGGAAGATATGTCCTTAGAGGGGTGGAACTTTGCTGATAAGGCTGGCTTTTTTGAAGATGTTTTTGGGATAAAGGCGATATTAATCAGACGAGCGGGGTGATAACAATGGCAAACGACACAAGCTGTGAGATACATGATAATGTTGATTATTTCTTTAACAGAGAATTGAGCTGGCTTAAGTTCAACCGGCGTGTATTGGGAGAAGCCGATGTTAAACATAAGCCACTGTTAGAACGTCTTACCTTTCTTGCTATTACTAGCTCTAATCTGGATGAGTTTTTTATGATTCGGGTAGCAGGCCTCAAACACCAACTGGAAAGCGGGGTTAATAAAGTAGATGCGGCGGGTTTGTCAGTGCGACAGCAATTAGTCTGCATTACCGAGGATGCTCATGAACTGGTTAAATTGGAATATCGGTATTTAAAAATTATCAAGGCTGAATTGGAAAAGGTCGATATCTGTTTTTGTGATATTGCCAGTCTGGATGAGTGGACGCAAGAGTGGCTTGAAAACTTTTTCAAAAATACCATCTTTCCGGTCATTACCCCTATGGCAGTGGATGCCGGGCATCCATTCCCTTTTTTGGCTAATCGCAGTCTAAATCTTGCTGTGCTTTTGTGCCGGGAGAAGGGCGATGATTGTGCTGCTGTTATTCAGGTTCCGGCAGTATTGCCACGGATTGTAGAGGCACCTGGCAACGGTGCTAAACGGCAGTTTGTTTTTCTTGAAGATATTATCAAACACTATTGCGGTCATATGTTCCACGGCTATAAGATAAAAGATGTTGTACCCTTTCGCATAACAAGAAATTCCGACCTTTCCATTGACGAAGAAGATGCCGAAGACCTTTTGGCGGAGATTGAAAAGTCGCTGCGTCAACGGAAACATGGTCAAGCCGTGCGCCTGGAGATCGGGAAAACCAGTAACAGACCGTTACGTGAGCTGTTGGTATGCAACTTAAATATTGACGAGCAGGATATCTACGAAATACCTGGACCACTGGATACTACCTGCTTTTTTAAGTTCAGTGATTTCCATGGCCTCGGGCACCTAAAACATACGCCGGTGTCGCCCCAAACGCCGCAGGAGCTTATCGGCGTAACTGATCTGTTTGATGCGATTAGGGAGCGCGATATCCTCTTACATCATCCCTATGAATCCTTTCAAACAGTGACAGATTTTGTGCTTCAGGCTGCGGATGACCCCCAGGTACTGGCCATCAAGCAAACACTATACCGGGTCAGTGGCAACTCGCCGATTGTAAGAGCCTTGGCACAAGCCGCTGAAAATGGCAAGCAGGTTACAGTGCTGGTAGAATTAAAAGCCCGTTTTGATGAGGAAAACAATATTATATGGGCCAAACGCCTGGAGGAAGCGGGTTGTCATGTTATCTATGGTTTGGTTGGGCTAAAAACCCATGCTAAAATGATATTAGTGGTACGGCAGGAGCAAGACGGCATTAAACGCTATGTTCATATGGGTACAGGTAACTATAATGACACTACCGCCAAAATGTACACAGATATGGGTCTGTTTACGGCTAACGACCAGTTTGGTGCGGATGCTTCCGCCTTCTTTAATGTGCTGTCAGGCTACTCAGATCCACCGGTATGGAATAAAATTGTTGTGGCACCGCTCGGACTTCGGGAAAAAATTAAAGAACTCATCGACCGTGAGATTGCATTTGTTAAGGCCGGTAAAAATGGACGAATTATTGCCAAGATGAACTCACTTGTGGATAAAGATATTGTGCTCAAACTGTATGAGGCTTCTTGCTACGGTGTTAAAATTGATCTTATTGTTCGCGGCATCTGCGTGCTCAGGCCAGGTGTGCCAGAAGTAAGCGAGAATATCTCTGTACGCAGCATTGTCGGGCGGTTCCTTGAGCACCATCGTATCTTCTATTTTGGCAACGGCGGCGACGAACGGATTTTCTTATCAAGTGCCGATTGGATGCCACGTAACCTCAATGAACGTGTTGAACTCTTTTTCCCAATTGAGGATTCTCGCCATATCGTGCGAATTAAGAGGATACTAGATATGACACTGAGTGATAACCAAAAGGCGTATAGTATGAAAAAGGATGGTACCTATCGCCGGGTTGACAAACGGGGTAAAGCGATTACCTGTCAGATGGAATTCTTTGCTCAGGCCCAGATGAATGGGCAGGAACTTGATATCAGTATTGAACAGCGTTTTACACCTCTCTACCGGCGGGTTGAGTAAAACTTGTGTAGGGGAGACGAATCGTCGTATAATATTGACGGCAGTTGAAATAGTTTCTAGAAAAGGGGCGATATTCTTGCAGGAAAACGTTAAAGTGGCAGTTCAACATAATGATGAGATCGGTTATGTGGAATATGAACAAGCAAGCAAAACAATTAAAGTTGTTTTTGATAATGCAGCCACCCACCAAATCATTGAATCGTATCTGGCATCCGAACATCGTATCAGGGTACCTGGTGAAGGACTGCTTGATTTCAAAGAGGTAACTATCAGGCCGGCCGAGAGTGTGGATAATATGAAAACAGCACTTACCCGGATGTGGGAAAAAACCGGCGTGCATGTAGATTGGAGCCGCCCAGTAGCGTGACATAATGTCACGCTTCTTTATTTGTCCACAACATCGAAGTTATCAACAGAGTTATCAACAAAACGCCTTAAAATGTGGATAACTCGGGAAGATATTGTGGAAAAAGAGTTGACTGACGTTTATAAGACTATGAATATAAGCTTTTTGTCTGTGGATAACTACTAATGGCAAGTATGTGGATAAAGTTCACCTAAGCTTTGGGTGGGTTTTAATCCGACTGTCTAAGAGCGGCTTGGTCCTTGGATAAAATAAAATTAGCAAAAAGCCACAGGTGATTAACCTGTGGCTTTTTGCTAATTTTATCTTGGATACAAGACAAGAGTCCTTCCTGAAGGATCAATGTTCGGCTTTGCTGATGAGTTCACTTGACAATGCCATATAAAATATAGCATTATATAACTATATTAGTGAAATATTTGGTTATTTTATAAAAATGGAGAATTATATTATGATGACAGTAGATAGCCATGATAAAGCCATTCTGAGTGCTTTACAAAAGGATTCCTCAATATCCAATTTAGACTTATCCAAATTGATTGGGTTATCGCCTTCAGCGTGTTTGGCAAGAACAAAAAATCTGAAAGAATTAGGCGTTATTAGACAATTCACAACCGTTATTGATGAAAAAAAGCTGGGAATGGAAACTCTGGCGTTTATTCTGGTAAATTTATCACCGCTTAATCGCGAAACGGCTACTTTTTTTGTCGAAGAAATTAATCGACTGCCCCAGGTGCTGGAATGCTATACCGTTACAGGCAATCATGACTATCTTTTGAAAATTGTTGCCAAAGATATGCAGGCTTACCGGGATTTTGTCATTGATTCGCTGATGGCCATACCAGGAGTTAACCGGGTAGAAACTAGTATTGTAATGAGTACGGAAAAAAGAACCTTATCACTACCAATTGAACAATAAAGCGGGGGTATGACAATGGAAGCAGGAGTAAAAATGACAGCCCTAAAAGCGGCCTTTCCACACACCCTGCCAGTTTTGACAGGTTACCTATTTTGGGGTACCGCTTTTGGCGTACTGTTGGGCAGTAAAGGATATTCTCTAGGATGGGCAATTTTAATGAGTACCATCATCTATGCGGGTGCAGGACAGTTTGTGGCCATTGGGCTGCTTACAACTGCTTTCAATCCGCTGTATGCCTTTATAATAACGCTGGTGGTCAATGCCCGGCATCTGTTCTATGGCATCTCTTTGCTGAATCGAGTCAGTGGAATAGGCAGAAAAAAGTCTTATGTGGCTTTTGGGCTTACAGACGAAACCTTCTCCATACTCTGCTCGACAGAGGCGCCTGACGGGGTAGATCGGAGTTGGTTCATGTTTTTTATAACCCTGCTGGATCATGGGTATTGGATAGCCGGTTCAGCTTTGGGGGCTGTTTTAGGGGCAATGGTGGACTTTAACGCTAAAGGTATTGATTTTGTTATGACCGCTTTATTTGTTGTGATTTTCATCGAGCAATGGAAATCACAACAATATCATGGCCCGGCTATCATTGGTGTCGCCACTTCGTCAGTATGTTTGCTACTCTTTGGATCGAGTAACTTTATTATTCCGGCCATGTTAGCCATTGTCTTAGTTTTGATATTGTGTAAAAAGACCCTGAAAAGGAGAACGGCAGTATGACACTAACAATACAGCAGTCCTTGATTATTATTGCGGCAGTTACTCTGGGAACCATC
>Ga0316613_10003172_pt1 | contig 10273 bp, 6 predicted proteins | sample OWC_soil_day10_C_2_FD_207647 | JGI IMG/M metagenome (GOLD analysis project Ga0316613, IMG submission 207647) | Wetland soil microbial communities from Old Woman Creek delta, Ohio, United States - OWC_soil_day10_CT_b | ecosystem: Environmental > Terrestrial > Soil > Wetlands | place: USA: Ohio... | reverse complement strand
GATTTAATATGTCAATCTATACTTTTGGTTAGATGTAATCATGATGATAATCATCATGGGGAAAAGCATACTGCGTCAATGGAAGAGATCGCTGCTTCTAGTAGGAACTTGGCAATGTTAGCGGAAGAGTTAGGTGTTTCTGTTAAACAATTTAAAGTGTAGGTTTGGATATAAAATCTCACAATTAATAAAAAACATTCTTACTCCTGCAAAGCAGCTTATGCTTGCAGGAATTTTCCTTTTTATGGTAAATAAATTTAACATATGGGAACTTATTTCTAAACAGAAGCCAAGCAACTATCAAGATCTTTAGCGGAATACGATTGCTCATATTATCGTAACAAGATGTATATAGTCTCCCTGAAAGATCAAATATAAAAGGGGGGTGTCAAACTTGACACTACCTGGACAAAGTAAGACGGTTGGATATGGGCCAAAGGAAATGAAAACAACAGGCGGCATAATTGTCGCAGCAGGAAAGACATCAGCCCGAAATGGACCAGATCCACTATTGAAGATTGGCTCCATTACGGTAGTAAAAAGAATTGTTTTAACCTTTCAGCAAGTTGGAATTTCGCCTATTGTGGTAATTACGGGGCATAGGGCTGAAGAAATCGAACATGATTTAGCAGATTATGGAGTGATATTCTTGCGTAATCAACAGTATGAAAATTCACAGATGTTTGATTCCGCAAAAATCGGACTCCATTTTTTACAGAATAAATGTGATCAAGTAATCTTTAATCCAGTAAATATTCCGATGTTTACCCCAGATACCATTCAAAGGATGATGGAATGTAGCGAGAGGCTGCTTTCTCCATCGTATCAGGGAAAAGTGGGGCATCCTCTTTTACTGTCTTCTGAATTAATTCCTGGGATTCTAAAATATGAGGGGAATATGGGAATGCGAGGAGCCATTCAAGAGTTGGGAGTGGAAAGGCAATGGATCGATATAGAAGATGAAGGTATTCTTCATAATACGGATGCTATTGATCGATTAGATCAACTTTTAAAAAAACATAATCACCATATTCTACATCCTTTTGTTAGAATCAGTATTGAAAAGGAATCTCTGTTTTTTAATTCAAGAACAAAATTACTTTTGATTTTGATTCAGGATACCCACTCTGTACGAAGTGCATGCAGGCATATTGCGTTGTCTTATAGCAAAGCCTGGAATATGCTTAATGAGTTGGAACAAGAGTTAGGGTATGCTGTAGTAGCAAGAAAACATGGTGGCAGCAAGGGCGGAAAAACGTATTTGACCAAGGAAGGTATTGAATTCTTGGATAAATATCAGCAATTTGAAAACAATATACGCCAGTATGTAAAAAACGAATTTTACAGATTATTCTAGAATTTGAATTTAATAGGAAGCAAGTTCTTTTGATAAAGAATTTGCTGGAAAATAACTTCCATTTTATAATAAATTTAACAATAAATCGTTGAATTATTATAGAATAGGAGGTTATTTATGTTTACCTTACATATTAATGGTAACGATGTAGTTTCTCCGATTGATAAACCTTTATTGGATTTTTTAAGAGATGATTTGCGAATTACTTCTGCCAAAGATGGCTGCAGTGAAGGAGCCTGTGGAACGTGTACGGTGTTAGTGGATGGAAAAGCAGTAAAGGCCTGCGTGCAAAAAGTTTCAAAATTTGTGGGTAAGCAGATTGTAACTGTGGAAGGATTAAGCGAGCGGGAAAAGGCTGTTTATGAACACTGCTTTGGTGAAGCGGGTGCAGTTCAGTGCGGCTTTTGTATTCCAGGTATGATCATTTGCGCAAAGGCATTATTGGATGTTAATTCGAATCCCATGATTTCAGAGGTAAAGAAAGCAATCCGAGGGAACCTTTGCCGTTGTACCGGTTATAAGAAAATCGAAGAAGCTATTTTGATGGCAGCGGCCTATTTCAGGGATACGCTTTCCATTCCCGCGTCTCCAAGTGAATTGAAAGTGGCGCAGAAATTTAAGCGTGTTGATGTAGCGGAAAAAGTAAATGGAACCGGTGTTTTTGTCGATGATCTTAAAATAGCTGGCATGCTTTATGCCAAAGCAATTCGATCCAAATATCCAAGAGCGATTGTCAACAAAATAGATATCAGTAAAGCAGAAGCTCATCCGGATTGTGTGAAAATTTTACTGGCGAAAGATGTTCCTCATAATGTGATCGGTCATGCAAAGCAAGACTGGGACGTAATGATTGCTGAGGGTAAAACGACCCGTTATGTGGGAGATTCATTGGCACTGGTAGCAACGTATCATAAAGACAAATTGGATGAAGTATGCAAACTGGTGGAAGTAGACTATACAGAGCTGGAACCAGTTACCTGTCCAACCGATGGGTTAAAGGCAGACGCACCTTTCATCCATGCGGACGGAAATGTTATGAGTCGTGCGAGTCTGCAGCGAGGCAATGCTGATGAAGCCATTAAAAATTCTAAATATGTTGTAACCAGAAAATATAAGACTCCATTTCAGGAACATGGTTTCATGGAACCAGAATGCGCTATTGCTATGCCCGAAGGAGAAGATGGTATTTTCTTATATTCTGGTGCGCAGTCGGTATATGATGAACAGCGTGAAATCGCATTGATGCTTCAGATTTCCCTGGAAAAAGTACATTGTCAAACGCAGCTTGTGGGCGGTGGATTTGGCGGCAAGGAAGATATGAGTGTTCAACATCTTGCTGCATTAATGGCATGGTATACGAAAAAGCCAGTCAAAGTAAAATTTTCACGGCAGGAAAGTCTAGATTATCATGTTAAGCGGCATGCAATGGAAATGGAATTTACGACAGCCTGTGATGAGCAGGGTTATTTAACTGGTATGAAGGCGGTTATTATTGCGGATACAGGTGCCTATGCATCTCTTGGCGGGCCTGTATTGCATCGTGCCTGTACTCATGCTGCTGGGCCATATAATTATCAGAATATTGACATTTTTGGCATGTCGGTTTATACCAATAATGTTGTTGGGGGAGCATTCCGCGGCTTTGGTGTAACGCAAAGCTGTTTTGCTACGGAAAATAATATCAACTTATTGGCAGAAATGGTGGGTATTTCGCCATGGGAAATGCGTTATCGCAATGCAATTAGGCCTGGACAGGTATTACCCAATGGTCAGATTGCCGATGAAAGCGTTGCTATGGCGGAATGTTTAGAAGCGGTCAAAGATGTATATGAATCCAATCCCTATGCAGGGATTGCCATAGCATTTAAAAATAGCGGCACAGGTGTAGGGAAGAAGGACATTGGCCGCTGTATTTTATCTATTGAGCAAGGCAAGGTTCACATTCGAACTTCGGCAGCTTGCATGGGCCAGGGGATTGCAACCATGTGTGCGACGGTGTTCTGTGAGACAACCGGGTTAGATCCAGCCTGCATTGTACACGAAAGAGCTGATACGGTTCGTACGCCTAATTCAGGAACGAGTACGGCTTCGCGGCAGACGGTAGTAACCGGTGAAGCGGTTAGACGAGGAGCTGAAAAACTGAAAGCCGAAATGAAAAAAGGATTCACATTGACGGATTTGGAGGGCCAGGAATTTTATGGAGAGTATTCTGCTCAGACGGATCCAATGGGAGCAATTAAGGAGAATCCTATCAGTCATGTCAGTTATAGTTATGGTGCGCAGGTTGTCATTCTTAATAAAGAGGGAAAGGTTGAAAAAGTAGTCGCGGCATATGATGTGGGAACACCTGTTAATATCCAGTCTGTTGAAGGGCAGATTGAAGGTGGCATCATTATGGGATTAGGCTATGCAATGACGGAAGAATTTAAAGTGGAAGGCGGTTATCCGAAGACGAAACTTGGTACATTAGGGCTTATGAGAGCAACGGAGGCTCCTGAACTAGAAACGATTCTTGTACAGGGGAAGGGCAAAATTCCTGAAACTTATGGAGCAAAAGGCTGTGGGGAATTATGCTTGATTCCGACGGCGCCAGCTTGTTCCCATGCTTATTATCGGTTAGACGGTAAATTCCGTACGCAGCTGCCGTTAAAAGATACCTTTTATAAAAAGTGAAAATAAGTAGAGTGTAAAAGCAAATGATTACAAGGGTAGTCGATGTTCCTGTTGAGGATGTGGGCTGCATGTGATGCAGATACAACGGCAGATTATGCTAGGCTGTTACACTACATGGAAAATTCAATTTCATTCTGAATCATTTGTTAGACAATGCCAAAATGTGTTGGCGTTTTTAAAAAGTCTATTCATGGAATGTATAGGAGGAGAGGTATGGAAAGGATTAGTAAATCCATAAAGAAAAAAGACCATGAATCAAAAATTAATGGTAGTGCTCTTTATGTAGATGATCATTTTATAGATGGCTTGTTGTGCGGTAAAATACTGCATTCTGCGAAGGCAAAAGCACGTATTGCTAAGATTATTCTGCCTGAATTGCCTGACGGCTATTTGGTTGTTGATAAGAACGACGTAACAGGTATAAATCGTGTTGCCATTATAGTTCATGATACGCCGGTTTATGCCGAGGATACGGTAGAGTATGTAGGTGAGCCAATTTTAATGGTTGTCGGCCCGAAGGATACAGAAGTTGAGAAAATTATCAATAAGATTGTTGTCGTATATGAAGAGCAAATTCCGGTTCTCGATGTGCGTAAATCGGATACTGCTTTCTTTCATTACAATTATGCAAAAGGAGATATGGATAAGGCATTGGCGGAAGCAGATCATATTTTGATCGAGACGTTTCAGACTGGCTATCAGGAACAGGCTTATTTGGAAACGCAGGGCCTTATTGCTTATCCTCAGGATGGACGTATGACGGTGCGCGGCTCGATGCAGTGTCCATACTATGTGCATAGTGCAGTTGCCAAAGCAATCGGCTGTGATGGAAAGGATGTTCAGATTATCCAAGATGTCACTGGCGGCGGCTTTGGTGGTAAGGAAGCCTTCCCTTCCATTCTTGCTTGTCAGGTTGCGGTAGCGGCAAAAAAGGCAAATAAGCCAGTTAAGGTCATATTTGATCGACGGGAAGATATGGAGTTTACTTCGAAACGCCATCCGTCCGTGAGTACTTATAAAGTAGCGATTAAAAATGGTGAAATTACAGGTATGGATATTGATGTGCTATTTAATAGCGGTGCCTATACTACACTTTCGGCAGTTGTGTTGCAACGCGGCTTGATTTGTGCAAATGGTGTATATCGTATTGAGAATCTTCGCGTTGCCGGACGTGCAGTTAAGACAAATACAGTACCTTGCGGTGCCTATCGTGGTTTTGGTGCACCACAGACTTTCTTTGCAGTAGAAATAATGATGGATCATATTGCCAAGGAGATGGGAATTGATTCTCTGGAACTGAAAGAAAGATATATGGTTAAACAAGGGGATGCTACTTCCACAAGCGGCAGCTATCATTTTCATGTACCTCTGCCTGAAATGATTCAGCGGATTGATGAGCTTACTGATTACCGTGCTAAGCGCAAGCTATACAAGAATCAGATAGGACGATACCGTAAGGGCATTGGGTTGTCCATGTTCTTCCATGGCTGTGGTTTTACTGGCAGCGGCGAGCGTGACATTATTAAAGCTGTGGTCAAAATTAGAAAAAATGCCGACAATACGGTAGAGATTCTTGCGAGTAATGCAGATATTGGTCAAGGTCTTAAAACTACATTTTGTAAAATTGTTGCAGATACCCTTGGCATTTCTTACGGCCAGGTGTATATTCATAACCCGGATACGGATCGTGTACCTGATTCAGGTCCTACTGTAGCCAGTCGTTCTTTAATGACCGTTGGCGGATTGCTGCAGCGCGCAGCAGAGAAACTGAAGAAGGAATGGCAGGATGGAGAAGAACAAGTGGTAGAAGAACATTTTGTTGAACCTGATTTTGTAATTCCTTTTAGTCTTACAGACTTTAGTGGTGATGCCTATCCAACTTATTCCTGGTCTGTAAATGCGATTGAAGTGGAAGTCGACACACTTACTGCAACGACAAAGATTCTTGGGGCATGGGGTATTTTTGATGTGGGTGTTCCCATTGATATGAATATTATTGTGGGACAGATGGAGGGTGGTTTCCTGCAGGGAATTGGTTATGCCTCCATGGAGCAGATGGATTATAACGATAAAGGTATGATTCGCAATAATAGCTTCAGCGATTATATTATTCCTACCGCAGTGGATGTGCCAAATCTTGTGACCGAAATCATGAACAATCCATATACCCATGGCCCATATGGAGCAAAAGGGGCAGGTGAACTCCCTCTTGTTGGTGCGGCCCCTGCTTATGTGGAAGCGATGGAAAATGCTCTTGACGCTAATTTGTATAAGGTACCATTCACACCAGAAGATGCTATGGAAATCTTACAGGAGGTGAATAAATGATGATAAGTTTTATTCTGAACGGTCAAGAGGTTGCATCGGCTGCCAAAGCAAATGAACGTTTGCTCGATATACTTCGTACTGAATTTACTCGCACGGGGGTAAAGTGTGGCTGTAAAGAAGGGGAATGTGGTGCCTGTTCTGTCATTCTTGATGGTAAATTGGTTAACTCTTGTATGGTGGCGATGGGGTATGTAGAAGGCAGTACGGTCATGACTATTGAAGGTTATCGTGAAACGGAGCGTTTTGCAGCTCTTGATAGGGCATATGCCTCTGTCAGTGCTGTACAGTGCGGTTTTTGTATTCCGGGTATGATACTTGCATCCGAATGTATCCTTGCCAAGAATCCAAAGCCTACTGAAGCAGAGATTCGTGCAGGGATTTCCGGTAATCTTTGCAGATGCACTGGTTATAATGCCATTGTGAAAGCGATTGGCTTGGCAGCAAAGGAGGGCGAAGGTTTATGGTAAATAGTTATCGGCCAACATCTTTGCAAGAAGCATTGAACATTCTTGCCAAAGAAGCAGTGACTCCTTACAGTGGAGGTACCGATTTGATGATTAATCCGGATGTAAATGCGACATATTTATTCCTTGCGAAAGTACCAGAGATGAACCAGATAGTAGCAGACACGGAACATATCCGTATTGGCGCCGCATGTACATTTACTGATATTATTGAGAATGAGCTGGTACCCTCTATTTTAAAGGAAGCAGCACTGCAGATTGCGGCGCCGGCAATCCGCAATCTTGGTACAGTGGGCGGTAATATCTGTAATGGCTCGCCTAAGGGGGACAGTGCACTGATCTTGTTTGCGATAGACGCTAAACTGCGCCTTGTTAGCAGCAGGGGGGAACGTGTGCTTCCGATTACTGCGTTCTATCTTGGTAGAAAGAAGACTGCCCTGCAGGCAGATGAATTGCTTGTTGAGATTCTAATGGATCGAAAAGGTCTTAATAATTACTATTATAAGAAGGTAGGGGCCAGAGATGCGTTGGCAATTTCTCGAGTCTCCTTTGCTGCCATCCTTAATGTAACAGATCGTAAGATCCTGAACTGTATAACTGCATTCGGTGCAGTCAGCGATGTTATCATCAGACGGGCAGAGATTGATGCAATGCTTATTGGTAAGACGATAGAGGAGGCCAAGGCTGCCAAGGAAGAGTATTTTGCGGCGTATGATCAGAAAATTGTTCCCATCAAAGGTAGAATTTCGGCAGAATACAGAAAAGCTGTTTGTATGAATTTACTTCGTGATTTTCTAAAAAGTAACGGAATTTGATTTCAAAAATTCATTATTTAAATTTGCATGAAATAGCTATATTTCAAGTAAGGAGCGTAGGTATATGTTGAGGACACAAGTATCGGAAAATCAAGGCAATGTACAACTTTTTTTAGACCAATATTTCAAATTATCGCAAAGAGGAACGAATATAAGGACTGAAATGTTAGCGGGTTTAACTACCTTTATCGCTATGTCCTATCTGATTTTTGTCATTCCGGGACAATTTTTAACCGCGGCTGGTATGCCCCATATGAGTGCTGCGGCGGCTACCATTCTTTCCACGGCGTTTGCCACTTTGCTAATTGGCCTTTACGCCAATATACCGATTGCGATGGGACCAGGGTTAGGTCTGGGTGCTGTATTTGCTTTTGTTATGGTGGGCAGTATGGGCTTAAATTGGCAAACCGCATTGGGCGCGGTTTTTGTATCAGGAGTGTTATTTTTTATACTGGCGATAACGAATATTACCAAGGCGGTCATTGAAGCTATTCCTACCATGCTTAAATCCGCCATCGGCGTAGGTCTTGGCTTATTTATCGCCTTTATTGGTTTTAAAGGCGCCGGCATTATTGTTTCATCTCCGGGCACGATCGTAACATTAGGCAGTTTAAAACAGCCCGGCGTGTTCTTGGCGATTATCGGTCTGATTATCAACAGTGTTTTATTGGCGCGCAATGTAAAAGGCGCTTTTCTGATTGGTATTTTATCGACCACGGTCATCGGTATGTTTATGGGTGTTGCCAAAGTGCCAACAAGCATTAATGATTTAATTTCCTTTATTCCTCCTATGCCGGTTGAAACCATGGGACAATTGGATATCATGGCGGCCGTTGGCTATGGCCTGGTATCCATTATTTTCACAATTACTATTGTGGATTTGTTTGACAATATTGGCACATTAATCGCTATTTCGGGTAAGGCCAATTTACTGGACAAAAGTGGTAATTTGCCCGATATTAACAAAGCTTTGCTGGCTGGTTCCGTGGCGGCTATGATGGGGAGCTTTTTCGGCTCCTGTACAGTTACTTCTTATCTGGAGAGTGCAGCTGGTGTTGCGGCTGGCGGTAAATCAGGATTGGCATCCGTTACTACTGGTGTATTATTCTTAGCCACTCTCTTTATAACGCCTCTGGCTGCTCTGGTTCCCGGGGCTGCTACTTCCTCTATCCTTATTATTTTGGGAGCTTTAATGATCGGTGAAATTGTACATATTGATTTTAGCGATTTTACCAATGCCCTGCCGGCATTTCTAACGATTATTTTAATGCCGTTAACGTCTAGTATTGTGGAAGGCATGGCCTTCGGCTTCATTGCTTATACGCTGCTCAAATTGGTTGCCGGTAGAGTGAAAGAAATTAATCCGTTGATGTATGTTTTATCTATTATTTTTGCAATCCACCTTTGGATGAAGTAGTGGTGGCCTGTAATATTGATTTGGTGAGCGGGATAATCAGTAAGTAGAGGTGGACCAATATAATGATGAATAATGACGTGATGATTATTAAAGGAAATCTTATTTTTACACCCAGCTTTGGTCAGTTAACAGTTCTAGAACATAGTTATATTGTAATTGAAGGAAAACGTGTTAAGGGAACTTATGCTGACCTTCCTGAAGAATTCGCAGGGCTGCCTATCACCGATTATGGAAATGATCTGGTAATGCCTGGATTTGTGGACTTGCATTCCCATGCCCCGCAGTTTGTTAACCGAGGTCTGGGGCTTGATCTGGAATTACTTCCCTGGCTGGAGAAATATACTTTTCCGGCGGAAGCTAAATTTAGCGACTTGATGTATGCAGAAGCAGTTTATAGGGAAGTGGTTTTAGAATTTTGGCGATGGGGAACAACTCGCACCGTGTTATTTGGTACCATTCATAAAGAGGCTACTGCTAAGTTGTTGGAACTGCTGGCCCAGGCAGGTCTGGGAGGATATGCAGGAAAAGTCAACATGGACCGGAATTCTCCGCCGGCGCTGGTAGAAGCAACGGAGAGGTCGCTAGCCGATACGGAAGAATTTCTGCAAGATAATGTCAGCCGATATGCTTTGGTGAAGCCTATTGTCACACCAAGGTTTGTGCCTTCCTGCTCACCGGAACTGATGACTGGACTGGCTTACTTGGCCAAGAAGTATCAGGTGCCGCTCCAGTCCCACTTATCAGAAAGTGCCGCTGAAGTGAACTGGGTGAGAAAACTGCATCCGAAGTACCAGAACTATGCGGAAGTTTATAATCAATTTGAATTATTCGGTCAGCAGCCAACTATTATGGCACACTGCGTTTATAGTGATGTTGCAGAAATTGAGCTGATGGCGAAGAAAAATGTATATGTGGCTCATTGCCCTTATTCCAATGTTAACTTATCCAGCGGAATAGCACCTATTCGAAGGATGGTCAGTCAAGGGGTCTCGGTTGGATTGGGTTCCGACATTTCGGGAGGACATCAGGTGTCCATGGCTCAGGTGATAGTTGCAACTGTGCAAGCATCCAAATTAAAATGGCTGGAAACGGAGAAGACAGAAGATTTCATCACTGTGCGGGAAGCTTTGTATCTAGCAACTAAGGGTGGCGGAAGTTTTTTTGGTCAGGTGGGCAGCTTTGAGGAAGGATACGAATTTGATGCATTGGTCATTCAAGA
>Ga0316613_10003170_pt1 | contig 10279 bp, 4 predicted proteins | sample OWC_soil_day10_C_2_FD_207647 | JGI IMG/M metagenome (GOLD analysis project Ga0316613, IMG submission 207647) | Wetland soil microbial communities from Old Woman Creek delta, Ohio, United States - OWC_soil_day10_CT_b | ecosystem: Environmental > Terrestrial > Soil > Wetlands | place: USA: Ohio... | reverse complement strand
AACGCCAGCTGGTGAAGAATTCTTTAGATTAGCCGAACAGTGGAGTTTTATTTGGCAGGAAGCCAAACTTTTAAAAGCGCATGGCCCTAAACTTTCCTTAGTGGCAGGTTCAGTTGACAGCCTTAATGCTTTTGTTTTGCCCCAAGTATATCAGGCTTTAAATAAACATTATCCACCAATAAAAATGGAAATTCGTACATCACATTCAATCGAACTTTATGCCGAAGTTGAAAAAAGACAAGTAGACGTAGCTTTTGTTCTACGTGAGCTGGTTCATCCTAATGTTCATGTCACGAAATGCTTTTCATCGCCAATGGTGGTTCTTCGTCTGTCTACAACTGACGAGCAAAAATCCACAACAATTACACCAGCAGAATTAAACCCCGAGCATGAATTATTTATGCCTTGGGGGCAAGGATTTCAATCCTGGCATGAACGTTGTTGGGACCCACTTTCTCCTTCAAAAATTAAACTTGACAGCGCACATTTACTCCTTAACCTTTTGCAAGATCCTGCTCAATGGGCAGTTGTTCCTATGTGGATTGCTAACGCAGCTTTAAAACGTGGTAATTACCATATTTATCGTCTTACAGACGCACCTCCTAACTATACCTGTTATAAACTAACTCATAAACACCCTACAAGTCTGATTTCACAATGCTTAGATATTCTCGACCAATATTTTCAGTTATTCGTGCCTGCTTTAATTCGATGACGCATAAGTACAAGAGGAATAAGAATTCACATACTGCACATAAAATGAAACCAGATTTTATACAACAAAGCAAACTTAACTAGTAAAAAATGTTAAAAGCCGCTAATTCTGCCTTAAAAGGCAGATGATTAGCGGCTTTACAACTATAAGAATATCCCATTCCTTTGGATCAATGAAAAACCATTGCACCATTTATGGATTACATTATTTCACTAAACTAAACTAAATTCATTCAAAATCATTTCGACCATTGCCTGAATAACGCACTAGATGTGAAAATCCTTTTGCCTCAAATTTGAAGATGATTAAGTCTTCATCAAATGTTTCAGGACAGGATTGAACTTTTGAAACTAAAAATTCTAAGCCATATTGGGAGAAGATAGTCCATAGCTGGCAAGGAAGTTCTTCTAATTCCTTATATGATGCCAAAAACTGCTCATGATATTGCCCTTCAAAAAGCCTCTTTCTCCATAGACTGTCTTGGCTAATTTCCATCGCCACCTCTTCAAGATACTTTTCGTGGAATTTCTCTGCTATCGCAAATTGCATTGTATGATTTCCTACTTTCTTATTCATAATAAATCTGGCATTATGACAATTCTATCACGACTTCAAGCATTTATCCTCTTTTTTATTGATCTCCTAATTGGAAATGCATATTACGACCGCGAAAAATTCACCATAAAAGTGGTCCCAGCGTCTCCCGTCTTAATATCGATTTTTGCATTATGCCGATTCGCTATGCTGAAGCAAATTGGCAATCCCAGACCAGTACCATTTTCTTTCGTCGTCAAAAAGGGGGTACCTAATTTTTGTTTTATTTCCATCGGAATTCCCGTACCTTGGTCTTGAATGGATAAAACCACTTGCTTGCCTTCCACAAACGTACCAATCGTCAATTGACCTCCCGGCAGCATGGCTTCCAAGCCGTTCCTGACAAAATTGAGGATGAGTTGGCGCATCTCTTGGGCATCCAAAAGTAAAGGGGGAATATCAGTCAATTCCGTAACAATCCACTTTTCATTAAGCAGCGCATCAGACTCCATTAATGGCAGGATATTTTTAATAATCTCATTCAGGTTCTGGGGGGATTGATCCAGGGGCTTATTCTTCGCCAGGGAAAGATATTCCGTAATGATGGAATTGGCTCGATCTAGTTCGGTGACCATCAAATTGAGCTGGGAATTAAAATGTGCAAATTCCGTTCTCCGCATAAAGGACTGCAAGAAACCTCTTACCGTCGTCAAAGGATTCCTGATCTCATGGGCAATACCAGCAGCCATTTCCCCAATTAAGTTTAACCTTTCCATCCGAGACATCTCTTTTTCCATCAGCTTACGTTCAGTAATATCAGCTATAATCGACCTGTATTTTGATCCATAATCGCCAGCACCCGGCAGCGGCATACTAATAATTTGAGCATGGATCATCCCAGCGTTTCGGGGTACAACTCCTAATTCAGTAATGACTTTTTTACCAGTTATCCGGCATGTTCGCAGATGGTCAAAAAAAAGCTTATAACTTCCTTTCGCAAGAAAAACAGACATTGGCATTCCGAGTAGTTGGGGTCGTTCCATACCTAATAGGGCTGCGCCAGCAAGGTTAATCTCACTGATACAGCCCGTTTTATCGAAAGTCACATAACCCGCTGGCGCAAAATCATAAAGATCAGCATAGCGATTGCGCGACTCCTCCAACTCCCCTAGAGCTTCTTGCATCGTCCTGCACTGAATTTCTAAGTCCATATTCTCCTCCTATTGACCAAACGCATTGTTTCTCTGATCCTAGTGTGTCTTTTTACCGTTTTGATTTTACTGTTATCCTGTCTGCAAGGCAATCGTTTCAAAAGACATTAGAATCAGTTTTGCATGATCGTGCAAGTTTACAATCTGGCGGGCATTAATCACCATAGTTAAATTCCCGTTATCGGGCAAATCACCAGTGATCACAAAATCCTCGAATGTCGTGTCATGATCCAAAAGATCAGTCAACAAAGTGCACAATTCCAGAAGGTTCCACTGACTGTCCTTTATTTGAAAAATGGATTGACCAGTCAACTCTTCAGGCGTCATCTGAAAAGTTTGATAAAAAGCTTTATTGGCCGTTTTCAGGCACAGATCGGTGTCAAGAACCACCATAGGATGCCTTACAGTTTCTACAATGGCTTCAGCATATTCCCGAGCCTCCTGGATAACTCTAATGCTTCGCTTGATAGCGTCAATATCAGCAAAGGTGATGATAACGCCGTCGATCTTGTTATCCGTAGTCCAATAGGGACGTATCTGCATGGAATACCAGTGACCTGTTCGGTCTTGGACTTCTTGCTCCGTGCTGTTTAGAGTATCAATTACCTGTAAACTCGCTTGCTCCAAATCAGGAACATCGATGTTTGGTTTAATATTACCGATCGGTCGTCCTACATCAGCCCCGATCAAATTGAATACCTTTTCGGCAAGTGAGTTGAAACGTCTAATGCGTAAATCGCTGCTGAGTATAAGAACAGGGAGGTTGATGCTCCGAAGAAGATTGATCATATCATTGTTAACATGATTCAATTCCATATTACGGGTTCTTAGTTCTTCGTTTAGGGTCATCAACTCTTCATTTGTCGACTGGAGTTCTTCTTTTGCCGTCTCCATCTCTTCATTTATACTCTGCAGCTCTTCGTTGCTCGATTGTACTTCCTCATTGGCGTACCGGAGATCCTCATTGACTACTTCATGCTGATCAATAATCGACTGCAAATATTCTTTTGTGGCAGCAACTTCCTGTTTTAAACGCCGTGCCTCCTCTGCAGCTCCTGATTGAAGAATTTCCTGTGAAGTGCCACTCTCAACTGCACTATAAAGCTCGGTATGGGATGCAACATCCTGAAACAATACCAGAAAGTATTCGCCTCTTTGAAATGGACCATTAATAGGAACAACATCAACATTAATCGAGAATGAATACCCATTTTTAAAAAGGTGCAGTCCTTCTTTTTTGACTATTGCATTTTCTTTTTTGGCTTGGTTAACGGCTGCCCGCAATCCGGCAAATAATCCATCCCGAGCCATCTTCAGTAAATTTACGCTAGGCATTCCCGGTGCAGGTTCAAGATACACACCAGTACGACCCCGAAACTGGATAATATCCAGCTTGCTGTTAATAATGACACCAGATGGAGCATATTTTCCGAGAACGATCCGATCAGCCTCTTTATGTACCTCCATCCAGGAATCGCCGCTAAATCCGTCTGCATCAGCCTTGCGACGATTTTGGATGGATGCCGCATGCTCAGCGGCAGAAAAATCAAATACCATCGGGGTGGTTACCGATTTTTTCGTGTAAACCCTATGTTTTTTATCCACCAAACCAAACAAATCAGCAAATACACCTATGGATTCCGACGAGCCTAACATCAGAAAACGATTGGGATTTAGGGCATAATGAAAAATCGGAAAAATTCGTTTATGCAATGCCGGACCAAAATAAATCATTACATTGCGGCAACTGATGAGATCCACTCTGGAAATAGGCGGATCCTGTCCGATGTCCTGCCTTGCGAATACACATATGTCCCGAATCGTCTTGCTAACCTGATAGCCCTGTTCCACCTCGACAAAGAAGCGGCTGATCTGTGCCGGAGAAACATCGCTTACGATCGTCTTAGGATAGATTCCTGCACGCGCCTTTTCGATGACCTTTTCATTAATATCCGTGGCGAAAATCTGAATTTGCTGGTCGACGTTGTTGTCCTCCAAAAATTCCAGTAAAGCTATGGCTAGTGAATAGGCCTCCTCGCCAGTTGAACACCCAGGCACCCATAATCGGATCGGCACATTGGGCAAGCCAGTACTCACTATGGATGGAAATACCACTTTTTTCAAGGTTTCAAATGCCTGCTGATCACGAAAAAAATTCGTGACATTGATCAGCATGTCTTGCTGCAGAGCAGTAAGTTCTGCAGCATTGCTCCACAGATGAGCGACATAATCGTCAATCCTTTCTATTTTGAGTAAAATCATTCGGCGCATAATACGCCTTTTTATAGTAAACTGCTTGTATTCAGCGAAATTAATGCCGCTGACTTTGCGTAACAGAGCGATAATTCGATCGAGTGCCTCGGCTCCATCAGGAAACAGTTCTGTACCTTCCGATATCGAGTTTATAATCATCTGGGATTGACCAAGACGTGAAAGTTCACCTGCAATTTGCAGTGGCTCCAGAATAAAATCTACCATACCGGTAGCAATTGCGCTGCGCGGCATGCTGTCGTACCTCGCTGACTGAGGAGTTTGGGCAAAGGCAATACCGCCGGCAGCCTTTATTGCTTTTATCCCTTGCACACCGTCTGCGCCGTTTCCTGATAAAATCACCCCAAAAGCCTTGTTCTCTCTATCCATAGCCAGCGATTCGAGGAAAGAATCGATTGGCGTATACCGACCCATACTGCTTTTTTGCAGTACGACGGTCAGCACCCCGTTCGAAACACGTAATTCCGTTCCAGGCGCAATAACATAAACTTGGTTTGGCTGTGCGACAGCATGATCTTTTACTTCGCTGACAGACATAGCTGTCGCCTTTGACAAAATGTCCGACAAGGCACTGTCATTGTTGGCATCCAAATGCTGAATAACGACAAAAGCCATGCCAGTTGTTTCCGCCACACCCTCAAATAACTGCACCAGAGCCTGCAGCCCGCCAGCAGAAGCTCCAATGCCGACGATCGGACAATCTTGCCGCTGGAATTGGTTAGCATCTGTACATCCTGTTGTCGAAGCAAGCCTAGCAGCTTTTTCCGCCGCCCCAGAAGATTGCCTTACAGATTGCTGGTTATGGGCTTTGTCACCGGAATTATTTTTTGTCAATATTCTCTCTCCTTTTACATAGAAACAGCATTATGCCTTCTACACAGTCTCGCAGAAATCCCAATTGATAAAATACTCCACAACTAGTCATCTTTATGCAACGTTCTACAACACTACACACTTCTCCTTTCTGGTAATTAAAAGCATTTTAGGAAAAATATAGTTCTATAAATACTCTTTCCCTATAAAAAACAATCCACAATAATCTTAACAAAATAAAGCAAAAAACCCGCTAAAATCGCGGGTTTTCCTTGTGGGCTAAATTTAATTGGCACAGTTGAATCGAAACAAATTTTTAATATGTGAATACCTTACTAATTGGCTTGCTTAAGCGCACTTCTCAAATCATCCTCAGGTGTACTGATTGGTTTTATAGCAAAGGTTTCCACGAGGTATTGCAGCACATTAGGGGATATAAAGGCTGGTAAACTAGGCCCTAAGTACATTCCATTGATCCCCAGTGATAATAATGCTAATAGATCAGCAACTGCCTTTTGCTCATACCAGGAAAGTATAATGGAAAGCGGCAGAGAATTGACATCAGTATCAAAAGCATCAGCCAATGCCGTAGCGATCCGAACTGCTGAATAGGCATCATTACATTGGCCGATATCGAGTAACCTTGGCAAGCCAGCTACCGTTCCAAAATCCAATTTGTTAAATCGGTACTTACCGCAAGCTAAAGTAAGAATGACACAATCCTCAGGAACCATTTGGGCAAACTCGGTATAATAACTTCTGCCTGGTCTTGCCCCATCACAGCCGCCGATTAAAAAGAAATGTCTTAATTTTCCTTCTTTAACTGCATTAACAATGGCTTCGGCATGGGATAATGTTGCATGATGCCCGAAACCAACGAGGATTTCTTTTTTCTCTTCTTCTTCTTTAAATCCACCCAGCTCCAGTGATTTCTTGATGATTTCACTAAAATCCTTAGTTCCGTCGCCAGAGGCTCCAATGTATTTTACTCCATCCCAGCCTACAACACTCGTCGTAAAGATTCTATCCTTATAAGTTTCTCTCGGTCTCATCAAACAGTTCGTTGTCATTAAAATACATCCTGGTATTTCATCAAATTCTTTTTGTTGATTTTGCCAGGCAGAACCATAGTTACCAACTAAATGCTTATATTTCTTTAGCTCTGGATATCCATGAGCGGGCAGCATTTCTCCGTGTGTATAGATATTAATTCCCTTACCTTCCGTTTGCTCAAGCAGCATTTCTAAATCCCTTAGATCATGACCAGATACAATGATAAATGGACCTTTCTTAACATTCACATTTACTTTATGGGGAGAAGGATTTTTGTACCTCGTAGTATTGGCCTCATCCAGCACCTTCATTACTTCTACACTCATGTTCCCGGTTCTCATTACCATACGAATCATCTCTTCAAGAGTTAAGCGATCATTGGTGGTTGATTCTAATCCTAAAAAGTAGAAATGATCTACTTGATCACTATTATATCCGATAAATCTTGCTTGGTGACCATAAGCACTTATACCCTTTAACCCATATAATACGGTTGATCGTAAGGATCGAATATCAGCATCCAGATCCTGGTCATACATAATTCCAGCTTTCACTGCTTCTTTTAGCATTTCTTCTTTGGTATCACTTACATTAAAAGTAGCTGCCTCTGGATATTGCCCTTCTGGTGCCAGATTTCTTAACTTTTCTTTTATCTTTTGTGATTCCTTTATTAATTTCACATGAACCTGGGCATCATAGTTTACATTTGTTAATGTTGTAAACAAACCGTTCTCTACAAACTTTACAATTTCTTTATCAATTATTTTCCCTTGCTCGATTAGAGGTTTTGCATAGCAAGAAATTCCTTTTAACTGATAAATTAACAAATCTTGCAAATTTGCAATTTCGGGTGTTTTTCCACAAACACCACTTTTCGTACATCCTTTTCCGCCAAATGTTTGCTCGCACTGATAACAAAACATTGAATTATCCATTTTAGTCTCCCCTTTTCATTCTGCTTGTTCAGCAATTGCTTTATCTCATATGAAGATCATAAGACAATGACCATTTCACAATCGATTGATATTCACTACCTTATTATTCCTTACAACTATTTTCTTATACTCATATGAATATTTTCACCATCCAATAGCCTAAATTTCAGGGTAAGAATATTGGGCGACAGCTAACAGCAAAATAGAATTGGAGGATAGAAAAAAACATTCCCCGAAAGATTCGATCTTCTGGGGAATGTTCATTCTTATATATAATGCATAAACGTATCAAGTAGCTCTTTATTATTACTATGACTCGATCCATCAAAGGCCAGGTCAAGTACAGGATGTTTGATCTCGTCTTTATCTCTATCTCTCAAGAGTTTTTGTATGGTAGCTGTATTTTCATACATGGAACTCACTGTCAAAATTCCATCCACATGCTCTGGGCAGCGAAAGATCTTGGCAAGTCGATAGCGTCCCGCCCCTCCGGCATATAGGGGCAGCCTCCCATCAGCCTCTCTCAATAACTCATCAATATCCCTATCAAAAGGACTATATTCTGACAAACCATCCGAAATATTCTTCATTACACTCTTTACTTTCTCCAGCTGCTCTTTGAATCCTTTCCGGTTCTTAGAAGTCTTCTTGAGGCTTTCATACCCTGTAAACAGTAGAACCTCAGATAAAGGCTGGTACATCATTTTATGATTTTCCTCTAAACCTTTTAATTGAGAATTCGTTAGATATTCATTGAATATAACGCTCCATTCTCCCAGAACAACGATCTTTTTATCATATGTGTTTTTCTGTAATTTTCGATACACATCTTGAGAAAGCTGAATCAGGTTCTGTTCATTCAGCCCACCGTGCCTGATTAAATCCAGCACTTTCAGCAAAATCATTTCCCGGTCGACTGGATCAGAAGCTTGAGCCAAATCAGTCGCTATAACCCCTAATGCAAAGTCATAGCCATACTCTTTGCTTTCCAATAAGTCTTCAATAAATGGAGAAACCACTTCCCCTTGATAGCCTGCGCCTTTTAATTTTTCATTTACCAGTCTTCCGTACTGGCCATACACCTCACTGCCTTCACTTTGGGGCAGCCACAGTTTAATTCTCTTCTCCTCAGATTTCTCCAAATAATAGAAGATGTCCCCCAATAAGGAAAACATAGATACATATTCCTTAGACTTGGTAAATCCTTTTCCCACTTCTAATGACCGTTGGCTGGTTGGAGGTAAAATATCTGCTGCAATTCCCTTGGATGTAAACCATTCACATAAAACTTGACTATAGGGATAAAGATTTGGCAATAACAGTTTTCCCTGGAAGATTTCTTCTTTACTCTGAGTGGTATGAGGTACTGATTTTTCTATCGCCGTTTTTGCATCATAATGATCCAAACTATTGATGAAAGCTTCTAATCGGGTAATGACCCCGACACTTGATGAGTGTTCGTCAACCTCAATATGCAAATATGGTTTCCCCTGCATTTCGGCATTGAAATAATGACTCAGCACCGTATCTGGGCCGCATCCATGATTGGTAATATAGATGGGATACAGATTGGGCATATCCCGTACAATTTTTGCTCCGGCTAAAATATGTTGTCCAAATGGCCAATACATATTGGGATGATCCTCTGAAACATCATAGTCAAAAGCCGGAATGTTAGCAAGGTTTAGTACCTTATAGCCCATTTCCCTTAAAGTTTGAGGAATCTTCATATTCAGTACAGGATCCGCTACATTATAGGTTCTGGTCATAATCACAAAGGCCTTTTCCTCATCTTGAAGACTCTTAACCAATTCCTGGCTCAAGACCTCCACATCCCGACCATATTCCTGCATCCTCGCCATGCCTTTCATAATGGCAAATACCATCTGCCCTTTATTTTTCCCTAATTCCTTTCCCATACTCAGTAAAGTCTTCATCATATACACTTTGCCGAACTTGAAGGAAAGGGCTGGAGCTAATAATTTCACACCTTTTTTCTCTAAGTCCATCACATGGGAAACAATCTGCGAGGCGGTCTGCATGTATACACAGGCATAATCTTCCCGGGATTTTGATGCATCATGCTTCATAGTGTACAGACTTGGCAGAAAAATATAATTCACACCTTGATTTAATAAAGAAGCTACATGACCATTGATCAGCTTAATCGGATAGCAGGTTTCCTCTAGAGAATACTCCTGACTAAGAGCCACAATTTCCTCATCGGTTGCTTTGGACAAAACTACATTAAAACCTAGTGTTTTAAATATTTCATGAAACATAGGAAACAATTTGTGCAAGAATAAGACTCTGGGAATACCAATTGTAAGCTTTGCAGCATCAATGGCTCCGGTATAACCTTTTAGAAATAACCCTTCCATCTCCTGATCCACGTTTCGTGGGATGGAACGACCGACCTCTTTGCTGACAATGTTGGTACTTTGCGCCAACTTCTCCTTAACCAAAAGTGCAGTACCTAATGCACCTGTCACACTGAAGAATCTCGGCAGGATGATATTACGTTTTAGAACCGCACGAAATGCGTTGACCACCGCCTGGTTATGAGCAATCCCTCCCTGTAAGAACACTTTATTACCAATGGCTCTATTTCCTACCACACGGTTTAGATAGTTGCTTACAATGGAGTAAGCCAGTCCTGCGGCAATATCTTCCTTACTTTCATTACTTGCCAAGGCTTTCGCAATATTTCCTTCAATAAACACCGTGCATCGATCTCCCAAATTCAA
>Ga0316613_10003169_pt1 | contig 10283 bp, 10 predicted proteins | sample OWC_soil_day10_C_2_FD_207647 | JGI IMG/M metagenome (GOLD analysis project Ga0316613, IMG submission 207647) | Wetland soil microbial communities from Old Woman Creek delta, Ohio, United States - OWC_soil_day10_CT_b | ecosystem: Environmental > Terrestrial > Soil > Wetlands | place: USA: Ohio... | reverse complement strand
CCAGTTCTGTCTGTACAATGTAAAACTACGCAAATGTACCATTCTCACATAGTTGCAATTATACTTTAATGTGGATTTACCCACAAGCCAGGGGAGGGGATATTAATTCCACTAATTTCATGTCAGCCGCCTCTAAAAAAAGAAAACCCGGAGTCTATCCACTCAAGGTTTTCTCAAAATTAATTTATTTGTGTTCCTTCCACATACATTCCGTGATATTCATCTGTGTAAACACTGCTTGAAAGGAGGAGTCTTCCGGGCTGCAGGCATAGATCCCAAAAGATATCTCTCCTGCACCTTCCCACATATGGCAGATTCGCATCTGCTTAAAGTTGACTCCGTCCAGACTGCATTCGATGCAATAATCAGACTCCCGCCTGCTTAACCGATACCACATTTCTTTTATAGAAGCATCAATATCTGTAGTTGCCCAATCTGAGTATCCATGGTTTGTGACAACACTACCAAGCCGCTGAAATTTATCATTTTCATATTCAACAGATGCCTTCAGCCAGTTCTCACTGTCCAGATACATGACTACGCCACACTGATCAAAGCGGTGGTGGCTTGCAAACTCTGTTTTTACAACAAAGGAAAAATACGTTTCTTTTGTCTTCAACTGAAGAACCGGAGCATTGTCATTCTGAAATCCATAATACGTGCGCTGCCATAAATCGGTTCCAGGCTCCGTAATCAGTTCAATTCTGTCATCAGAAATCTCGCAGGTTTTCAGTTCTCTGATCCAATAAAGATTACCATCCGTAAATTTCCCCTTAATTTTTGCTTTTTCCTCCACAGAAGATTCCCCCTCACTTATAAAATATTGAAGATAACCGTTTTTTCTTTCATGGATATCTTTCCTACCTGATATCCATATTCAGCCAGTTCTTTTTTATATGTTAAAAAAGAGTGGTCTAAAGGAATTCCTGCAATCTCGCCGATCTCATCAAACGTAAGTTTAAAGGACGGACTGCCATTCTTCTGAACATATTCCCATAAGGCATTATATTTACTCATTTTGTTTCACCCCCTCATACCATAATTTTGGACAAAAGTAAGCCTTGAGGCGCCTCACACCCAAGGGCTTCTTATATTGTGCTTTAACCGGAACATGGGCATAACCGGTTTAATCCCAGCAGTTTTGCTGCTCCGGCAACCGTTATTCCAAAAAATATGACTTCTTTTCCAATATTAAAATAATGAACAATAGTCCCATTACATAACGTGCTGCCTGTGCACAAAACCACATCTGCCCAGTCAAGCACAGCTTCTTTATAATCATCGATTCCGTGTTCCACTTCTATCCCATATCGGATCTGTCCTACATTTTTCGGATTTAAATCAAGGACACGAATTTTATAATCTTTGGATAAGGCTTCCAGAATAGATGGCTGATATCCGATAAGGGCAATTTTTTTATCTCTATAGTCTTTCTTTACTATTTTGAGAATTTCCTGAGCACAATTTTCCGGTTCCTCCGTACGGCAGTGAACCGTGTGTTCAACAAGTCCCAGCTTTGCCATGACTGCATTCATTGCAGCAATAAAAAGGCCGCGGCTATGGAGATCAGTGTCTAAATCAAGTGTAAGAATTTCCCTGAGTGTACCCTTAAACTCCGATGGTGCATCGGTAAATGCCTGTCCTTTGGCTCCCTGATATTCTGCCTGCAGCATAACTTCCTGACCGGTCAGAATTGGGAAGTCCTTTCTCTTGGTATTACCGATTGCTTCTTCCGGTGTCAGGCTTTTTGACAGAATATGTACCTCATCCATGGCAAGGCAGTTTTCGTCTACCAGTTCCTTAAACTTATTCTTTAACAAATTCATTAATTCCTTCTCGTTCATATACAATCTCCTTTCATGATACCAAAAAATTGATTTATTTCATCATTTTGATAATAATCAAACAGTTCATCACTGTTTCGAACTGCTTTTAAACATCCTTTGTCCATGATTCCGATTCTGCGGGCAAGTTTCTGCGCCTCTGTAAAGTCGTGAGTCACAAATAAAATCGCACAGTCAAATTGTTCATTGATTTTTAAAAGTTCCTTATACATGATTGCCTTGGTCACGGGATCTAAAGCAGAAAATGGTTCATCAAGCAGCAAAACACCGGGGTTTAATACCAGGGATCTGGCTAAAGCCGTACGCTGCTTTTCTCCTCCGCTTAATGTGTCCGGATACTGTTCCAGTATATGGGTTATAGACATGATCTCAGCCATGTGTCCTACCTTCTCTGCGATTTCCTTTTTGGACCTCTTCTGCGTTTTTAAGCCATAGGAAATATTCTTTCTTACAGTCATATGGGGAAAGAGTCCATAATCCTGATAAACAAATCCTATTTTACGCTCTGTCAATGGGATATCAAGAACGTTCTTCCCTTCCAGAAAGATGCCGCCTTCCATGCTCCGGTAAAACCCGGCTATTGATTCCAGAAGCAAGGTCTTTCCTGCTCCGGTTTTTCCAAGTATGGCAAATATTTCTTTTGGATGAATATCAAAAGATATATTTTTTAATTGAAAGTCACCCATTTTCAGAAAAACGTTTTTCACTTCAATCGCTGATACCATCACTGATTCACATCCTTTATACGTGTGTGCTGTTTTGAAATGCCTCCAAGCAAGGTAGTAACAGCCAGGGACATTGCAGAAATTACCAGTAAAATGATAGCACAGGCCATTGCCATGCCATTCTCTCCTGTAGATATATTTAAATAAATGCTGGCTGGCAATGTCTCTGTTTTCATTCGTGTTACTCCCACCAGCATCAGCGTTGCTCCGAATTCTCCGAGAGCGCGGGACCAGACAAGAACGATCATCATGATAATCGATGGCACGCACAGAGGAAGAAGTATGGTATAAAATCGTTCCCATCGGGAAGCCCCAAGCGTGCCGGCAATAAATTCAAGCCTGTTATCGATCTGAGACATGGCATTTTTCATAAGCCTTACTGCAAAAGGCAGGTTAACGGTCAGCTGAGCCATGATGATCCCTTTTCTGTCAAACACAACCTTAAATCCCAGATTCTTTAAAGCCTTTCCAAAGTCTGAGGAGAATACCACCAAAAGGCACAGTCCCAGAACCAGATAAGGAAGAGCTAACGGCATCTCGATGATGATCTGAGACGCCTTTTTAAACGGCATGGCTGTTCTGGTAAGCCCATATGCACATGGAATGGCAAGAAGCACACAAATACTGGTGGAAATGCTTGCTGTATAAATGCTCAAACCAATAGAAAACCAAACTTCCCTTGACCGGAGGGCTTCCTTTAAATAAGGTAATCCCCCGATTATAATAGAAAGGAGCGTAAATAAAATAAACAGCACAATGCCTGCTGTTATCATCATCGATAAAATATCAAAGATATTGTAGGAATGTCTGTTTTTCAATGTTTCTCCTTACGGTATTTAATTTTTTATCACTTCATAGCCAAAATCTTCCCAGATTGAATAAGAGGTATCAGAATCCAGAAAACCAAGAAAAGCGTTAAGCGCTTCTGTATCATCACAATATGAAAGGGAAGCGGCGGGAACGGTCTTAATGTATTTCTGCATTTCTTCCGTATCCACTATTTCCACAGACGAATCTGTCACATTTTCTTTCCAGACTATTATGGCATCGCATTCATCCACGGTAAGGGCATTAAAGATTTCCGGAGCAGTGGTTGTCCTTGCTACTACATTTACCTTATCAAGCACACCGGCATCTGTAAGTGCCTTATCTGAGATTTTTCCAATGGGTGTGGATTTGGCATCACCTAAGACCAGACGCACATCTTTATTAGCCAGATCTGTAAGCTTGGTTATCTTTAATGGATTTGAGCTCTTAACTGCAAGGACAGGAATATGTTTTACAAGATCTTTGCTGGCTGTTACCACATCACTCACCGGTTTCAGCTCATCTGCAGAACCTGCAATAAACAAATCGCCCTCTTTTGCAGTATTGATCTGCGTCTGAATCTGACCTGCATTAGCAAAAGTGATCTCCAATTCACATCCCGTCTGCTCTTTAAATGCATCGGCAATCTTCTGAAATGGTTTTGTCATTCCTGCACCGCAGTATACAGAGAGCGTATGCCCGCTTAAATCCGTTTTTCCTGCTTCTGTTACTGCCTGTGCCGTCGTCTCTGCTGCCTTTGCTGAATCAGATATCGAATTACTGACATTTTTGCCGCACCCGCTCAGGCTAAGGGAAATAAGTATTGCCCACATTGTAACCATACATGTTTTTTTCATATGATCTTCTCCTTTATTAAAATTTAATAAATTCCGTAAGTTTTTTCTCAGTGTAATCCCTGGCTCACTGCCTGTCAATATAAAAGACCCTTTTGGGGAAAAAAACGATGATTTTAATCCGTTTTCACCAAAAAGGTCTGCATATTCACTATCGCCCAATAAAATCTAAATTTTTTCAATAAAGCATACGGTCTTTGCATTTGTTGATGCTTTTAAAATTTCTAAATTAATTTCACAACACTTCCTGCAAAAAACTTAACCCCAAACAGTACCAGAACCAATGCAAGGAATACAGTGATAAAACGATAAATCTTTAAATTAAGAAGATGCCTGGTTTTGCTTACAATTATGGAAATAAACGAGAACCATGTAATATCCGAGAGTATATGACCGAAATAAACAAGAACAATTCCGATTATACCAAAGGCATTATAAGCACTCATAATCAAAGTAAGGCCTACAACAGCCCACCAAACCAAAAAATAAGGATTGGTTACACTTAAAAGAATGCCAGCCAGAAATGTGCTCCCCTGCCTGCTGTCACCATTTGGCGAAACGTCGAGAGTCAGCTTGTTTTTCCATACATCTTTTAACATTGAAAGACCTAGATACCCTAAAACGACGCCTCCAATCAATCCAGTCACTATCTGAAACGCTTCCCCCGTCATAAATCTGCCTGCACCCAGAAAAATAACAGCTACTAGAAACATCTCAAAAAAAGCATGTCCAAGAGAAAGAACAATTCCTGTCTTAGGACCATTTTTTAAGCTTTTGTCAATGGTATACGTTAACATGGAGCCTGGCATAACAGCTCCGGAATACCCGATTAGTAATGAATTAAAAAATATCGACAGCATAATTGCCTCCTTAAATTCTATTCTATATTTAATATCAGGATTACAAGACTTACCTAATCTTAGAATCTATTTCTCTTCAAAGAACCTTTCCGTTACTTTCAATCACATTCTTATACCAGCCGAAGGATTTTTTTCTGATCCGCTTTAAGGTTCCCTGTCCCTCATTGTTTTTGTCTATATATATGAAACCGTAACGTTTTTTCATTTCACCAGAGGAAGCACTGACCAGATCAATACAGCCCCAGGATGTATATCCCAGCACTTCAACTCCATCTTCATCTATCGCTGACATCATAGCCTTTATATGTTCTCGTAAATAGTCAATCCGGTAATCATCATTTATTGTTCCATCTTCCTCAACGTTATCGGCTGCTCCCAATCCATTCTCTACAATAAACAGAGGCTTCTGATAACGATCATAAAGAGTATTTAATGTTATACGTAAGCCCAGCGGATCGATCTGCCAGCCCCATTGGGAAGATTTCAAATAAGGATTTTTTACACTCTTCATTACATTTCCCTCTGTGGAGTCTTCGGAAAGCTCCGGCGACTTCGCTCCGCATCTGGACGAATAATAGCTGAGAGAAATAAAGTCCACTGTATGTTCCTTCAGTACTTTGTAATCCTCATCCCTTGTTTCCAGCAGGATTCCTTCCCGCTCAAACATCTTCTTTGCATAAGCAGGATACTCTCCTCTGGTCTGGACATCAATAAAGAAATAGTTGTCCCGGTCTCTGTTTAATGCTTCAAATACGTCCTCTGGATTACAGCTGTAGGGATAAAAATTTCCGGCCGCAAGCATACACCCCACTTTAAAGTCTGGATTGATCTCATGAGCAAGCCTGGTTGCCATGGCAGAGGCCACCAGCTCATTATGTGCTGCCTGGTATTTCACTGAACGCTCATTTTCCTGTTCAGAAATGGAAATCCCGGCTCCCATAAACGGCAGATGAAGAATCATATTGATTTCATTGAATGTAATCCAGTAGGTTACCTTATCTTTAAACCGGTTAAAGACGGCCTTACAGTAATTTACATAACAATCAATCAGTCTTCTGCTCTTCCATGAACCATATTTATCAACCAGTACCAAAGGAACGTCAAAATGACAAAGAGTGATTACCGGCTCTATTTTATATTTTAGTAACTCATCAATAAGATCTTCATAAAACCGAAGCCCTTCCTCATTGGGTTTTTCCTCTTCCCCTTTAGGGAAAATACGGGACCAGGAAAAGGAAAAACGATAGCACTTAAATCCCATTTCCGCAAATAAGGCAATATCTTCTTTGTAATGATGGTACATGTCAATCGCTTCCCAGGAAGGATAATATGAATTCTCGGGCAGCTGCCGATAATCCATGGTTCCATTCATAACAGCAAAACGGTTTTCTCCCCATGGGATCACATCAACACTGCCAAGCCCCCGGTTTCCCTCGTTAAATCCTCCCTCGCACTGGTTCGCCGCAGTGGCTCCTCCCCATAAAAAGTTATCTTTCATCTTATCCTTCCTTTCCAGCAATTAAATAACTATAATTAATGTGTCTCCCACATTCACCTGTTCAGCATCAGTTCCAATCACATCTGTATAAAAAGCCGTGTTGGAAATTAAAATGGGAGTCACCGGAGTGCAGCCAGCTTCACTGATTGCTTCTAAATCAAATTTCATGAGCTCCTGCCCCTTCTTTACCACATCTCCTGCTGCAACACATGGATAAAAGCCTTTTCCTTCCATCTTCACGGTATCCATACCAATGTGAATTAGTAACTCTGTCCCATCTTCAGTTGTAATTCCAAGTGCATGTCCTGTAGGAAAAAGTGCAGTAACTGTTCCGTCTGCCGGAGCATATAAGGTTCCCTCCTCAGGAATAACAGCCACTCCCTTTCCTAAGGCACCTGAGGAAAATGCAGCATCCTCTATTTCCTCCAAAGGAACGATTTTTCCTTTTAACGGACTTGCAATAATGATTTTTTTTAATCCGTCCTCTTTAGTTCCGGTTTCTTTTTTATCATTCACTCCCTGTTCTTTAAAATCATCCTTATAAGTAAGGAAGCACAAAACAAATGCAAACAGGGATGCCGTCACCATACCAATAACCATCCAGATCACGCTGGATATATCATTATTCGCCGGGTTAATAAAGGTCGGGAGCTCGAATACTCCCATTCCGCCGGAAGTATACTTCTTTACGTTCCCAAATCCAATGATTGCTCCGCCTAAAGCAGCGGCGATACAGGATATAACAAAGGGCTTCTTCTTAGGAAGCGTAATTCCGTATATTGCAGGCTCTGTTACTCCAAAGAATCCGGAAACAGCGGCCGGAAAGCAAAGGCTCTTTAGGTTTTTGTCTTTTGTTTTAATCATCATGGCAATCACGACTGCCGTCTGGGCAAAGGAAGCTGCAAAATAAGGCTGCATAAAGCTGTCATAGCCCTGGCTTGTCAGATTCATAATGTAAATTGGAATGATTCCCCAGTGAAGACCGAAGATCACCAGCAACTGCCAGATTCCTCCTAAAATAGCACCTTCAAGCGTCGGGCTCGCATTATAAGCAGCCTGAGTAATAAATCCAATGACTGCGGCAATGGAGTTGGCTGCCGGACCAACAAGAACAAATGTAAGAGGAGCAGCTACCATAAGAGTCAGCGTTGGAACCAAAAAATTCTTTACCACATCCGGAATAATCTGCTTCCAAAACTTTTCAATCTTCGAAGCAACATATACAGCCAGCACAATCGGCACTACGGAAGACGGATATCCGCTCTTTGGCATAATTACAGGAATCTTCAAAAACGTTGCATACACGTTAGACTCAAACATCGTTCCTGAAAAAAGCACCGTCAACACATCTTTTGATGTCAGAGCAATTACATCCGGATAAAGCAGGGCACAGCCAAGAGCAATTCCTGTAAACGGATTAAGCCCGAACTTTCTGGAAGCCGTGTAACCAAGTATCACTGGCAGATAATAAAAGAAGCCGTCTGCAACTGCATAAAGCAGCTGATAGGTTCCGGTATCAGCCGAGAGCATTCCCGAGTATACAAGGATTGCAAGTATTCCTTTAATAAGTCCTGTCGCACAAAACACGCCTAAGATCGGCTGAAAAACTCCCGAAATAGTATCAATAAGCATTGATGAAAGCTTCTGTGGCTTCCTGGGTCCTGATTCATTCTTTTCAGAGCTTTCTCCCTCAAATCCTCCGATTTTACAAACAACCTCATAGACATCCGGAACGTGATTACCTATTACGACCTGATACTGCCCTCCGCTTTTCATCACCGTTACAATTCCATCCGTAGCTTTTAATACTTCTGTATTTGCTTTGGAATCGTCTTTTAATTTAAATCTCAGCCTAGTGATACAATGACTCAGGCTGACCACATTGGATTTTCCGCCAACATTCTGAATAATAATTCTGGCTAATCCATCATACTTACTTGCCATATGTTAATCTCCCCGTATTATATTCCGCGGACCTTGTCTTCCGGAATAATCAAGTCCCCACGGTAATTTATAAATGCATCCCGGGATTGGCCTTTTCCCGAAAGATTGCCTCTTATTGTGACTCTGTATTTACCTGAATAATTCTTTTAATGTGAACCGTAAGATACATGATTTCCTCATCAGTCAGATCATAATTCATTTTCCTCTCCATATAGGTCACCATCTTAAGCGCACACCTGTGTGCATCCGGGTATTGCCGGTAAATCATATTGCAGAATTCCATATCTCCAGTCTCGTAAGACTGTTTTCTGACTGCCCTCTGAATAAAAAATTTAAGATGGGTAATGAACCTTTCATATGCCAGGGTTTCTTCGTCTATTGTAATTCCAAAATGATACCTTACAATATTTAACAGATCCTGAATCACTTGTGTAATTTCTATGGACTGCTTCATTTCAGTATCCAGCTCTGCATTCACAATATGAAGGGCAATGTACCCTGCTTCGTCTGCTGACAGCTCCACTCCAAGTCTTTCCTTTACAATATCAAGTGCTTCCAGCCCAATTAAATACTCCCTGTGATAAAATTTTTTAATCTCCCAAAGCAATGCATTCTTGAATTCAATTCCTTGATTTTTCCGTTCAACGGCATAGCTTAAATGATCTGTCAATGTCAGATAAATATTATCATTGAGCTTTTTATTCAATGTTACCTTTGCATAGGAAATCACTTCGGCGGCACATCGAATATGTGATTCAGGAATTTTCTCAACCAGTTCTGCAAATTGATTAATCTCCTGCTTCTTTAAAGAAAAAACCTTACTTACCTTTGATTCATCCACGTGATTTCCTGGCTTTACCCCAAAACCAATTCCTTTACCCATCAGAAGAATTTCATTTCCCTCATCAAGAGCGCTGATAATATTACTCCCTAATACCTGTTTTACTTTCATAAAAACCCCCTGGTTTCATAGCCTCCAATTAAAAAACTGGTCATACTTGTGCTTTATTCTAATAAAGCTACAAATATGACCAGTTATGCCTGTACCATTCATTACAGTTACACCCAGTCGAACAGAATTATAAATTATGATAATACTAACATATAGTTTATGTTTTGTAAAGAGTTAAGCTTAAATATATTTAACCAATACGGTTCACTGCCTGAAACAGAAATTTTATACTACGTGGCAGAAGTAATTTATAACATCTCTTTTAGTAAAAATATGGAGCATAAATAGCAGGCTTTAATTCAGTTAAATCAATTATTTTTATTTGTTCCTTATTTTATATTATTGGTTCACACATAATTTATAATACTATACCATCTTCCTGTCATTAAATAATTCTTGAATGACTGTGAATATAAAACTCTTCCTGACTTGGTTGGAATTTCTTTTCCATTTTTTCAAAATTCAGATCAAACTGCTCCGCCGCTTTTTCATCTGCCTCATAGACTTCGCTTTCGATATAGCTCCACTTTCTTTTGTCCAGGCACCCCTCAGTTAACTCCTTTACCAGCATGGCTGCCGGGTAAATGTTTTCTCTAACGCAAATATCAAATTTTTTACAGCTTTTAAATCCACGGGAAACGTAGTTATCCGGATTTCCAAAAATTACGATGACATCGTATGACATTTCTTTTGCCTTTGCAAATGAGTATTCAAGCAGGACTTTTCCATATCCCTTTCTTTGGAACTCAGGATGAACGCTTAAGGGGCCAAAGGTCAATATCTGCTTTTCACGGTTTTC
>Ga0316613_10003168_pt1 | contig 10285 bp, 9 predicted proteins | sample OWC_soil_day10_C_2_FD_207647 | JGI IMG/M metagenome (GOLD analysis project Ga0316613, IMG submission 207647) | Wetland soil microbial communities from Old Woman Creek delta, Ohio, United States - OWC_soil_day10_CT_b | ecosystem: Environmental > Terrestrial > Soil > Wetlands | place: USA: Ohio... | reverse complement strand
AAATATCGCCAGACATCTTTGTCCTACGCTCGATAAATGCTCAATTTCCGGCACCGCTAAAATACTAACAGCAATTATACTTGCTAATAAAATTCCAATTATTCTTTTTTTCATAAATTATATTACCTTGTTATTCTGGCATAAAAATAAATCATTTCTGTTCACTTTTACGCTTGCAGACTTATAACGTTTTCCCTTTTGTTTCTATTCCCAGTGTCAATACCACTATGCAAGCAATACCAAAGGCCACAGCCACGATTCCATATACACCAGCAACGCCAATTAAATTCAGACTGTAACCAATAACCATTGGCGCCGACATGGAACCAAAACGTGAGCATGTCGAAGCCCAGCTCGTACCGGTAGCCCTAATACCCGTCGGATAAAGTTCCGGCGTGTATGTGTATGTGATACCCCAAACGCCTGACACAAAAAATGAGGTTAGCAATCCCAGCAGAAGGACTTCTGCTGTACTCAACTGATTGCCTAAAGCAATACCAAAGACAACCGTGGCAATAGCCGAGAAAAAAAGATTTCCTACCAAAAGTTTCTTTCTGCCGACTTTATCCATTAAATAGGCGGAAATAATCTGATTTGGTATATATGCCAATTGCAAAAACAACACATATTGGAAAGATTTAACCATGCTATGTCCTGCTTTTACCAGTAAGGTCGGCATCCATGCAAACAATCCATAATAGCCGAACATCCCCATAAACCAGAGGATCCAAAGCATAACAGTAGTTTTAAGGTAATTTTTCTTAAATAAATCCCCAATCGGGCTCGGGGTTACATCCACTACTTTTTTCACATCTTCTTCAGCAATCGGTACTATTGTATGCGTCTTACTTACCATAGACTCAATGTCATTCATAATTTTTGCTGCCTCTTCATAGCGCCCCTTAGCAGCTAACCACCGCGGAGATTCTGGTAAATGCAAGCGAATAATCCATATATAAAGAGCTGGAAGCGCACCAGCGACAAAAGCCCAACGCCAGCCAACAGCTGGAATAACATAATAGCTGACAGCCGTAGCGCCAATCCAGCCAACAGCCCAGAAACAATTCAAAAGACCTTGCACCTTGCCCCTATTCTTCGCTGCTATAAATTCGCCCAGCAGTGAAGTAACAACAGGCGTTTCTCCGCCAAGTCCCACACCAACGAAAAACCGAAAAACGATTAGAGAAGTAAAATCCCAAGCAAAAGCACACAGTAGCGAAAAAAACGAAAAAATCAACAAGGTCCATTTAAATACCGCTTTGCGTCCATATTTATCGGCCAGTGGACCAGATAAGAATGCACCAACAATCATGCCGACCATCCCTGAACTTAGCAGCACCCCAATCTCTCCTGCAGTAAGACCCCAATCCTTAGTAAGTGCTGTCACAATAAATGTAACGATACCAACATCAAATGCATCAAATGCCCATGCCAAGCCGTTGACACATAGCATCTTATAATGAAAACGTGATAATGGTAAATTATCAAGCCTCGCAATTATTTTCTTTGACTCATATACCGCATCCATAACTTTGCGCCTCCTTTAGCATACTTATAAAAACAAGCGCCACGAAAGCTCCCGAAAAAAGGGTAGTTTCTGTGACGCCAGTGTTCTACAGAAATATGAGTTATTATCTTAAACCGTCTTCTCCCTTGACCTCACTAATTTGTAAGCCACCAATTCTAGCATGCGGACGACCACCGTCGGCAAAAGCTACTGCAACGACAATTTCATCACTTTTTGGTGCATCTGCAATGCGAATTTCCATCGCATCATAATGGGTTCTAACAAAAGCTGCATCCTTGTAATGAAGCGGTACATCAAGACTTGTCCCCGGGCTGCCGCACTTTTTCGCCGAAGGAATGATTGCCTTACCGCCACCAATGACATCGCGCATTGGTTTACCAAGTTTAGGATGAAGAATAGCCGCGCCATGTTCGAGTTCCCCATTAACACCAATAATTGCACCCTTGCCATAACTTTCAACCGCCACACCCAGATTTTTTACGGCGATTTTCGTGAGATGTTCTCCAAGGTATTCTCCGATTTCTGTCAGATCACTGAGTTCTTCCGCATACGCACCTGCATATGGGTTTTTAATGACAGCTGCAACTACGCATCTATGCAGTGGTTTTTCCAACTCTTTAAAGCCTTCAAAACAAATTTCTTCTATATTTGTAACAATTTTTCTAATCATCGGTTTTTTCATGTATATCATCCTTTCACTCTATTATTTGATTACCGTAGCTATTTTTTTAGCAGGCGGCGTATTTTTACTCTTAGTTACCAAAATCTTGCCGTTTATCATGACAATGCTGATACCCGGAATATCGCCAGCGACAAATGCGCCAAGCGCATCATCGGCTACCGATCCCATAGGCGCATCCATCATTACGATATCTGCTTCTTTGCCTGGTGCAATCTCCCCTGTATTAAGACCATATACTTTAGCTGTATTACCAGTCGCCATACAGACGGCCTGTTCCGGTGCTATATCAGAGACAGAAGCGGCAAAACATATATTTCTCAATATACCTAAAGGAATAAGGCCAGTGCCTGAAGGAGCATCATTGCCGAAGATAACGCGATCAAAAACTTTTAACTCTTTTACTTTTTTAAATACATGATCGGCTGCTTTTGGATTGCCACATTGTACGATTTCTACAGCCAAATCCGTTTCTTCGATAATCTTATCAATTTCGTCCAGTGAAATAGAAGTAGGTCCGCCGTTAATATGTGATACCACATCAGGCTTTGTCGCCATAACATCCGCTGCACTTACTGTGGAACTGCCCGGAATTGACGTGCCGCCTGTATGCATTTGCACTTTAAAACCATACTTATGCGCCCACTCTACCATAACTGCCGCATCTTCTGGATTTTTTACACTGCCAAGACCGATTTCACCAACCAGCCATACACCAGCTTCCTTAAGTTCCGCAAAATCTTTTTCTGTCAGTCCTTTTTCCAAAATCAGCGCTCCGCCATGTACCTTAACACCTGCAGGAGGCGCATTATAAAAAGCTTTGCTCGCAACAATTGCCAGAGCCTTCGTACCAACCGGGTCATTCGGGCGACCCGGTGTATGGCATTCACCAGCGGAAATCATACTTGTCACACCGCCATTTAGTGCACTAGCAATATAATCTAGTGTCTTTTGCCTAGGTGCATAATCACCTAATGTTGTATGCACATGAGAATCAAAAAGCCCTGGAATTACCGTAGACCCCTTCGCATCAATAACCTGTGCATCGGCTTCTTCCGTCAATCCTTTACCTACGGAAACAATTATGTTATCTTCTATAAGAATCGCATCCCCATCGAGAATAGGTTTATCCACATTGCCGCTCACAATTGTTCCTATATTTTTAATCAATATCTTTCCCATAATAACCCCCCCTTTTTAAATTAGTAAAAAAAAAACCGCATGAAGTCCTTGACTTCACACGGCATTGTGTGTATTACTAAACCTATGGAACTATTTAAAACTTTCCTTTAACTAAGTCTTATTATAGCAGTATACATATTATATTAAAAATATTAAATTTGAATTACATTATATAAATTTTATATAACGGAGGAACTTATATGACCTATAAGCAACTGGAATACTTTCTTGCTATCGCCGAAACAAATAATATGACACTGGCAGCCGCAAAACTAAATATCTCTCAACCTCCTCTCAGTTACCATCTCAAACTTTTAGAAGATGAACTACAGGTAAAGCTGTTCAGCCGTGAAGGTCATACATTGAATATTACCAGCGAAGGCCGAATATTCCAAGATAAAGCTATGCAAATCCTCTCACTTACCAATCAGTCCATCTCACTCATGCAGAATATTGGCAAGGAAATGTTTGGCACAATCAACATTGCCACCATCCCTTCTGTCTGTGGCTCTATCCTCCCGAAAAACATTCACGAATTTCAACTAAAATATCCAGATGTCAACTATAAGATCCACGAATGCAACAGTTTCAAAGCTATGGAACTGCTCGACAATGGTCTCGTCGATTTCGCCTTTGTCCGTGCTCCCTTCAATCAAAAACCATACCAGATCATGATGGTAAAAAATCCATTTCTTAAAAAAAACCAAAAAGACTTTTTCGTTGCCATCGGTTCAAAGAGATTTCTAGCAGATACGAAAGAAGATACTATAGACCTACGAAAACTCATAGGAAAACCGCTTATTGTCCACCGCCGTTACAAAAAAATAGTGGACAACCTGTGCGAGGAAAAAAATATCTCATTGCAAATCGTCTGCGAAAATGATTATATTGGTTCCTCATTTTATATGGCCGAAGCTGATATTGGCGTCGCAGTCATGCCGTATACATCTGCAATGCTTTTTGATAACAAAAACTCCTTGCTCATCAAAAAGATTGAACATCCAACGATTGATTCACAAATCTACTTGATTACGAAAAAAAACACTATACTTCCCATACTAGCAAAAAAATTTATTGAACAGATTACTTGTGAGTAATTTATCACAAACGCAGCCTAAACTAGCACCGACGTAATCACACAAAACATGCAAGAGTAAAAAAGAAATGGCAAAACCACGGTAGCCATTTCTTTTTACTCTTTCTTCATATAACTTTGATATGCCTGCAGACGCATATAATCTTTCCACGTATCGGCATCTATAGTACAACCAACATCTTCAACTGACACACAAGCAGTTTGTTCCAAGAACTGCTCCAAAGCCCCCCTTAGCCCTCCCTCACCATTAAAATCGCAAATTGCCGGAAAGCAGGAACTTTTTATTAAGGGTGGATGTTTTCTTTTCCCGTTAACCGTAGGAAATACTACTTTTGCCCCTGTCTTGTCCATACATTGCCACACTTTAATAAAGGTTTGAACCGCTATAGCCGGCATATCCCCAGGTACGACATACGCGGCATCACAGTTTGCAACTTTTCTTAATCCCAGTTGCACGGATTCCAGCATCTCCCCATGCTGATAGTTGTAATTTTTAACCAACAACACATTATCCCAGTTCAAAAATCGTTGCGCAATTTCAGTTGATCGATACCCTGTAACAACAACAATTTTACCTACTCCGGCTTGCTTAAGTTTAGCAACAGCAGTCTCAATAATACTGCTTCGATCGTAAGGCAATAACGGCTTAAACTGCCCCATGCGTCGGGACAAGCCCGCCGCCAATACAACACCAGCTATATTGTTATGTGATAACATACTTAGCACCTCTTATATACCTTTATAAGCATAAAAAACTGCGGCTATTTTCCAAAGTTCTTTGCGTCAATACCGCTACCATTTTTTTACGGTAATCAGCTTCCGAACGTACATCATCAATAGGATTTACACTATCCGCAGCAGTTTTCGCTGCCTCCACAATTACACGATCAGTGAGTTTTCTTCCTATTAATGTCTTTTCAGCTGTAGTAATCCTAAGTGGAGTCGCAGCTACAGAGCCTAGGGCAATTCTAGCCTGAGTTACTGTTTGGTTGGCGTCTACAGCAATAAATGAAGCTGCATTTACAATTGAAATTGCCAGTGCTTTTCGCTTGCCAAGTTTTTCAAAAGCACTGCCTTCCCTTGCTTGCTGGGCACTAAAGGAAAATTTTAGTATTAATTCGTCCGATTTAAGTACAGTCCGTCCAGGCCCTGTAAAAAATTCATTCAGTGGAATTGTTCTAACACCTTCCGCTCCAACAATATCAACAACAGCTGCATATGCCATGAGTGCTGGTATTGTATCACCTGCCGGCGAAGCATTGCCAGAATTACCGCCAATCGTACCACGATTACGGATTTGCGGTGAACCTACAGAAGCCGAAGCTGCCGCAAGTGCTGGAGCAAACTCCATAATATAAGGCGAACTCGAAATTTGCGTGTGAGTAACTGCCGCACCAATCGTTATTGTGCCATTATCTACTGTAAGTTGTTGCAATTCCTTTAACTCACTTATATCAATAAAAGTACCTGCTACAATACGTCCCAATTTCATTTTTACTAATAAATCCGTACCGCCAGCCAACAAGTGGTACGCAGGATATTGCTGCATAGCATCAATGGCCTGTTCAATTGTTTTTGGTTTTATATACTGATAACTCATAGGCTCTCACTCCCAGACATACATTTTTTTGCTGTAATAGTTTCCCAAATTATTTTTTCAGCGAATGGAATGCTTTTATCATCAACTGCTTCTACAACACGATCACGAATGATAAATGCAGTACTAAATTTTTCCCGAATACTAGGTAAATCGCCATAGGTTTGAACACTTTGTATCAACCGCTTTTCCAAACTGACAAGTATAGACCCTTTACATATTTTATCTGCCAAATATAAAATAGCGGCTTCCCCTAATGGTTGCCCCTGAAAAAAGCTAAGGTCCATATGCGATGCAATCATTGGTGCCAAAGAAAAATACCCCAACTGTGTAACAAAAGCCGCACCTCTACTTGCATGATCCTTCTGAAATTTTTCCACATCATGCATCAATCCGCCGGCTGCCAAAGCCGGAATGTCAAGTTCTATGCCGTGGCTAGCAGTAAGCCATTCGGCAATATGAACTGCAACATAAGCAACAGCGAAACTATGGGCAATAACAGACTGTGGAAGTTGCTTTTCAGTAAAAACAACTAGAATTTCAGATAACGTCGGCAATGCCTTTTTTGTCATAGCAGATGACAGCATAGGTATAAATTTTGTTATAACAGCCTGTTGACTAACTATGTCCAATTCTTGTGTTGCACTTAAAATTGCCAATTGTTGCGGCATCTTTATCTCCCCTTATTTCTATATCTTTTCTGCCGCCTGTAAAGCTTTTAAAACCTTTTCGGGAGTAATTGGCAAAGAGTTAATTCTAACGCCAATTGCCTGTGATACAGCATTGGCAATTGCCGCAGCCGGCGCACACAACGGCGGTTCGCCAAGACCTTTTGCACCAAAAGGTCCTGTATTCGCACTTTCCTCGACAATAATCGCATCCACAATCGGAATATCCATTGCGGTAGGTATAACGTATGTGGCAAAGGATGGCGTCCTTATATTGCCGTTCGCTACTTTTATTTCTTCATATATTCCATAACCAACCCCCATTATTGTACCGCCTTCAATCTGCCCTTCGACATGCAACGGATTTACGGCTTGACCAACATCATGCGCTGCGGCAATGCGCACTACCTCTACCTGACCTGTTTGGGTGTCAACTTCCACCTCAGCTACATGGCTAGCAAACGAATACACTTCGTAGGGTTCGCCTTGACCCATCTCATCATCAAGCGGTTGTGTTGTTGGATTATACCAGCCGTGCCCAATCGTCATAGTGCCTTTACCACGACAACGCGCGATCAATTGCGCTACCGTAATATCTGTTTGCTTGTCGTTAATAAACACCCATTTGTTTTTTAAGGAAACCGCTTCGAGCGAAACACTCTGCCATACTACAATTTCATTTACAAGTTTTTCTTTAACTACTTTGGCAGCCTTTAACGTGGCATTTCCTGAAATATAAGTCTGCCGACTTGCGGACGAGGCACCACCATCAGGTGTAACACCAGTATCCGCCGATATAACTTTTATATCCTTAAAATCAAGTCCCAGCTCTTCAGCCGCAATTTGCGCCAAAATAGTATTAGAACCCTGTCCGATATCAGCAGCACCCACCATTAAATGTGCGCTACCGTCTTCCATAACATCTAAAAAAGCACCTGCCGGATTAGGCTGTCCAGTATTTCCTATACCAAAGTACAAACACCCCATACCCACACCTCTTTTTTTATGTGGCACCACCGACTGTCCTTTATTTTCCATCACTTTTTCATAAGCTGGCATCAAGGTATTTCCAATATTGCCTTTCACATTCATTACTTGCCCAGTTGATGTTACGCTGCCATTTTTCAAGGTATTACGAAGGCGTATTTCCAGCGGTGATATCCCTGCTTTTTGAGCAATTATATCCATTTGCTGTTCGTAAGCAAAAGCGATTTGTGGTACTCCAAAACCTCGCATAGCACCTGCTGTCGGATTGTTCGTATATACTGTATAAGCATAAATTCTAACATTAGGGACTTCATACGGACCTGCAGCATGTACCGCCAAACGGGTTACAGGTGCTGGGCCATAAGATGAATATGCGCCAGTATCAGCAACTACATGTACATCAACGGCCAGTAGTTTTCCGGTCTTATCGGCTGCTGTTTTATACTTAATAACGCAGGGATGCCGCTTTGATGAAGTAATGATTGATTCTTCGCGCGAATAAACAAGCTTTACAGGGCGCCGAGTTTTCAAGGCTAAAAGCGCTAAATAGATTTGTACCGAAACATCAAGTTTACCGCCAAAACCACCACCTGTAGGCGCTTGGATCATTCTGATGCGACTTTGTGGCAGTGCCAGATTGCGCGCAATTTCACGGCAATCAAAATGTGTATTCTGTGTTGCTGCTTTAACGACGATAATATCATCTTCCATATAAGCAATTCCAGCTTCAGGTTCGATATAGGCATGTTCTTGCATTTGTGTAACATACTCATTTTCGACAACAATATCGGCAGTTTCAAACACTGTGTCAACATTTCCCCGAATTATTTTGCGCAGCGCCAAAATATTACTATTTCCCTGGACTTTTGGTGCATCTTCCTGCATTGCTTGTACCGCATCAAATACCCCTGGAATTTTCTCAAGTTCAACTTCAATAAGGTGAAGTGCTTGCTGCGCTATTTCTTCAGTTTCAGCAGCGACTAACGCCAAACCGTCACCTATTTTACGAATTTTATCACTTACAAGTACAGGTTCATCCTTAAAAATGATGCCATGCCCATTAAGCCCAGGTACATCTTTAGCCGTAAGCACAGCATGAACGCCTGGCAAAGCCGCAGCTTTAGTGACATCTATTTTTTTAACAAACGCATGAGCAACTGTACTTCTCAGTACCTTAGCATGAAGCATATTAGGCATTTTTATATCTGCACTATAACGTGTTTTTCCCAATACTTTATCTAATGCGTCTTTACGAATAACTGATTTTCCTACTATGGATAGCTCTGCCATATTTCCCCTCCTCATTTACTAGAAGCCTTTTCAATAGCATTCGCAATTTTTTCATATCCTGTACACCGACATAGATTACCTGATATTGACTGCATAATTTCCTGTCGGCTAGGTTTAGGGTTATGATCAAGCAAAACTTTTGCCGATAACAGCATTCCCGGTGTGCAAAATCCACATTGGACAGCACCTTCATCAATAAAAGCCTGTTGCAAAGCATCCAACTTATCATAGGTGCCTAAACCCTCAATCGTTACAACATTTTTGCCATCAAGCTGCGCCGCCAATACCATACATGAATTTGCCGTATTGCCATCAATAATAATAGTACAAGCACCACAATCTCCTTCGCCGCAGCCTATTTTAGTACCTGTAAGATCAAGATTTTCCCGCAGCATATCAATCGCTCTGCAATTTGGTGCCACTTCTAAAGAAACTGGCTTATTATTTAAAATAAAGTTAATCTTTACTGTTGACATAATATTTTCCTCCCAAATACTATAGTTCCACATTGATACGTATCGTTCTTTCTATATTTTCAATCTGCATTTTCACTATTAAAACCCTAAGTTTATGTTTCAGCACCTCCAAAGTAAAACTTCCCCCCCAAAAAACAGAAAAACCGTATGAAGTCCTTGACTTCACACGGCATCGTGTATTACTAAATCGATAAAACGATTTTAAGCTGTTTTTACTTGGTTCTATTATAACAGCGCTGATGTGATATTAAAAATATTAAATTTGAATCATTTTATATAAATTTTATATAACGAACAAGCACCCTGCCTCCAATCACAAAAACCAAATATATCTAAATAGACTTAATGATCAGTTTTTCTCCTTCTCCGTCCCCGTCCAAACGCGTTTACATTTGCACATCCATTCTTCCATATCATCTAACGCTTCGCCAAAGCGTTGGAGATGCACAATTTCTCTTTGCCACAGACAAAGCGACAGACATAGACAAAGCGACGGTTCTTTTTGTCTTATTTTGTCATCTTATTTATTTTATCTTTGTTAATTCCTGTTATTTCCGCCAATTTTCTTAGTGATAAATTTGTTTTCTCCTTAAAACTTTTCAGTTTTTCTTCCAAACATTCTTCACTTTTCGCAAATTCGTCCCACAAAATTATTGCTTTGCTTTCTTCCATTCGATTTGTTTTTTCATCTATTTCAATAAATTTATCTTCTTCTTCCATATTGGTGAATTTGATAAACTCTTCTTTTGCTTCTTTTTTATCTTCTGAAAATATTCCTAAAA
>Ga0316613_10003164_pt1 | contig 10295 bp, 7 predicted proteins | sample OWC_soil_day10_C_2_FD_207647 | JGI IMG/M metagenome (GOLD analysis project Ga0316613, IMG submission 207647) | Wetland soil microbial communities from Old Woman Creek delta, Ohio, United States - OWC_soil_day10_CT_b | ecosystem: Environmental > Terrestrial > Soil > Wetlands | place: USA: Ohio... | reverse complement strand
TCATCATCGGCGGCAGCTATTTCTTTTTCGATACGTTGTATCAGTACGAGCGAAACCGCATACAGCACAGCCTGTCCGCCATCGCCGACCTCAAGGTCAGCCAGATAACCGGCTGGATCAGGCAGAATAGGGATACCGCCAATGTAGCGGCGAAGGGTTCGTCCCTGGCTACCCGCGCCAAGCGATGGTTCGGCCAGGGAATGCCCGGGAACGCAGAAGCGGACGGGCTCCGCCATCGGCTGGAGTTCCTGCGCAGCCAATATTCTTTGCGCGAGCTCGTTCTGCTCGATGCAGGAGGCAAGCCGGTCATGACAACAGACGATACCTTGCCCGGCCCGTTGGCTATTGAACCGGCCATCTTGCGGCGTGCCCTGGAATCGAACCAGCCCGTGCTGGGCGAGATGCATTGGGAAAAGAAACCGGATGGCACGCCCTACATCAGTCTGCCGCTGGCAGTTTCGCTGACACCGGGCGACGAGCACGGCAGACCGGTCGGCTTTCTGTGGATCGAGCTGGACGTGGACCATTTTCTGTTTCCACTGATCCAGTCCTGGCCGAGTTCGAGCACGACTGCTGAGACGATCCTCGTCCGGCGCGACGTCGACGACGTGGTATTCCTGAACGAACTGCGGCATCAGGAGGACACGGCGCTGAAGCTGCGCCTTTCCGCCGATCATCCGGACCGGCTGGTCGTACGGGCGGTAAGGGGCGAAACGGGGTTCATGATCGGGATCGACTACCGCTCCGAGCCCGTCATCGGCTATGCGCTGGCCGTTCCCGAAACGGATTGGCACCTGGTTGCCAAGATCGATTCCGCCGAAGTGTATGAACCGATACGCCGGATGGCCGTCGTCATTGTGGCGGGGACGCTGGCGCTGCTGTTCGTCTCGAGCCTACTGCTGTATGTCTGGTGGCGCGGGCGCAATGCCCGGTTCCGCGAGGCGCAGCTGCAGTCGCAACTGCGGCAACAGAGGCTTTCGCGCCAGTTCGACTACCTGAGCAAGTATGCGAGCGATATCATCCTGCTGCTCGACAGCGATGGAAATATTGTCGAGGCCAATGACCGCGCCGAGACCGCCTACGGGCTGCAAAGACGGGAACTGATCGGACGCAATATCCGCGAATTGCGCATGCCGGCCGAACGTGGCCAGCTTGAATCTCAGTGGCGGCAGGCCAAGACGACGGGCAGCATGCTGTTAGAGGGACATCACCTCCGTAGCGACGGCTCGCTGTTCCCGGTCGAAATCAATTCACGCATGATCGAGACTGCCCACGGAACGTTCGTCCAGAGCATCATCCGGGATATCACCGAACGGAAAGCCGCGCAGGCGAGGGAAAGCCGCCTGACGAGCATCCACCGGGCGCTGAGCGCGACCAATGAAGCCATCATCCATGCCGATTCCGAAGCCTCGCTGCTGCCGCTTGTGTGCCGGATCGCGGTCGAGTCCGGCGGCATGAAGACCGCCTGGATCGCCATCCCGGACAACGATGGCCGCTTTGTTCCATCGGCAAGCGATGGCGAGACGGGATTCCTCGGCGAGATCATGACGTATACGTCTTCGGAACGGCCCGAAGGCAGGGGGCCGTCCGGCATCGCGTTCCGGCAAGGAAGGCCGGTCGTCACCAGCGATTTCAGCGAAGGAGGCGTACTCGGGCCGTGGAGGGACGTGTGCGCGAAGTACGGCATACGGGCCGTCGCCACATTCCCTATCCGCCGGGGCGGCAAGCCGTACGGCGTCTGGGGGGTGTACAGCGGCCAGGCGGATGCCTTCGACGATGAGATCGTCCGGCTCCTCGGAGAAATGGCGGACAACATCAGCTTCGCGCTGGACAATTTCGACCGCGAGGCGCTGCGAAGCCAGGCGGAGACGGCCCTGCGTGACAGCGAGCGGCGCTTTCGCAACCTGTACGAGAAGGCGCCGTTGCCGTACCAGTCCCTGGACATCGAGGGCAACATCCTCGATGTGAACGAAAAATGGCTGTCGATTCTGGGCTATGAACGCGACGAGGTCATCGGCCGTTTCTTCGGTGATTTCGTCACGGACGTATCCGTCACGCAGCCAAAGACGGCATTCCCGCTCTTCATGCAGCAGGGCAGGATCGAGGGCGCGCCGTTCGAGATGGCCTGCAAGGATAGTAGCCGCCACATCTGGGTCGTCAACGGCCAGATCGCGCGCGACAGCGAAGGCAATTTCCTGCGTACGCACTGCATCTTCACCGACGTCACCGAGCAGAAGAAGGCCGAGGAAGAGCTGAAGCTGGCCGCCATGGTGTATCAGGACAGCAGCGAAGCCATGATGATCATGGACGTTAGCGAGAATATCATCGCCGTGAACCCGGCCTTCGAGCACATCACTGGTTTTGCGGCCGACGACGTGATCGGCAAGAGCGTTGTTTCTCTTCTTGCCGGCATGGGCGACAGGGAACTGTACAGGTCGATTGAGAAAACGATCCGTGAGACCGGTTACTGGAGGGGTGAAATATGGAGCCGGCGCAAGGATGGCGAGCCGTTTGCGGCGTCGGTCACTATCAACACCAACCAGAATCCGGACGGCTCGGTCAACCGGCGGGTGATGCTGTTTTCTGATATCACCGAAAAGAAGAAGTCGGAAGACCGTATCTGGATGGAGGCCAATTTCGACGCACTGACCGGCCTGCCCAACCGCAGGCTGTTCCGCGACCGCCTGCGGCATGAGATCCGCAACGCCCGCCGCAGCAATCAGCCGCTGGCGCTGATGTTCCTGGACCTGGACGGATTCAAGGACGTGAACGACACGCTCGGCCACGACATGGGCGACCTGCTGTTGAAAGAAGCGGCGCGCCGGCTCAACGGCTGTGTGCGCGAAGCCGATACCGTGGCCCGGTTGGGCGGCGACGAGTTTACGGTGATCCTGACGGATATGCACGACCCGAACCATATTGACCGCGTTGCGCGCCACATCCTCCGGATGCTGTCGGAGCCGTTTCTTCTCGACGGGGAGACGGCCTATGTCTCAGCTTCCATCGGCATCACGCTTTTTCCGCAGGACGCGGGCGAGTTCGACGATCTGATCCGCAATGCGGACCAGGCCATGTATGCCGCCAAGCAGAGCGGAAAAAACCAGTACCATTACTATACGCAGTCGATGCAGGAAGCGGCGCAGCAGCGCATGCGGCTGGTGAACGACCTGCGCTTGGCGCTGGAGGGCAGGCAGTTCGAGATTGCCTACCAGCCGATCGTCGAGCTGGCCACCGGCAGGGTTCACAAGGCGGAAGCGCTGATCCGCTGGAACCATCCGGTCAGGGGCATGATCAATCCGGTCGAATTCATCTCAGCGGCGGAAGACACCGGCATGATCGCCTCCTTCGGCAACTGGATCTTCCACGAGGCGGCCAGGCAGGCGGCCATATGGCGGGAGGCGTATTCGCCCGATTTCCAGATCAGCGTGAACATCTCGCCGGTACAGTTCAAGAAAGAGGGGATCGATCCGTCCGTCTGGCTGGACCACCTGAGGAGCCTGGGGCTGCCGGGACAGGGAATCGTGGTCGAGATCACGGAAGGGCTGTTGCTGGACGCGAGCCCGAAAGTCACCGGGCAGCTGCTGATGCTGCGCGACGCGGGCATCGAGGTGGCGCTGGATGATTTCGGTACGGGGTACTCATCGCTGTCATACCTGAAGAAATTCGACATCGACTACATCAAGATCGACCAGACATTCGTGCGCAACCTGACCGCCGGTTCGGACGACATGGCCCTGTGCGAAGCCATCATCGTCATGGCGCACAAGCTCGGCCTGGAAGTGATCGCCGAGGGCGTCGAGACGGAAGAACACCGCAGTCTGCTACTGTCCGCCGGATGCGATTTCGCGCAGGGCTACCTGTTCTCCCGCCCGGTGGGAAGTGCTGAGTTCGAGGTCATGCTGGCTGCTTCCGGGAAGCGGAAAGAATAGCGGCGTGGATCAGCCACGGAAGAGCCGGTCCAGCCGTGCGGGCACATCCTTCGCCGCTTCGGAACCGGAGTAACGCCCGAACGCCATCAGGGCGTCCCTGGCCTCGTATATTCTTTCCAGTTTTAGTTCCGGCCCCGCCACCTGCAGGTCGAGTGTTAATGTATCCCGCTGCAGGAAAATGGGCGGATCGAAGCACGCGGCGGACGGGCTGCCCGGCACGAGCGATACGGCTAGGTGCAGGTCGCTGATGGAGACTGGCCGGAATCGGGCTGTGACATGCCTGCATTGTGTGGCAAGCCAGAATGCGGCTCAACGGAAAACGGCTGATATCGGCAAGATATGCGGCAAGATATGCGGCAAAAGCGCAATCAGCTAGACGGCAGGAATGTGCCCTTAGCAGTTCCTAATAGTCGAAATACACCATGAACGGATGACGGAAGTCGTCGTGCGTCGCGCCGTCGAGCCGGGCGGTCGAAGCGGCGGTCGCGGCGATGCTCCGGTAGCGCGCCCGCGTCGCGGCGGTGGCCGGTCTGGCGACCGTGTCCCGGCTTCCTTCGTAGAGGAAGAGCCGGGCGCTGGGCGGCAGGCGTGAATCCAGCTCGCGCATGAAGGCGGACTCGGACCCGATGTCGATTACCATGGGGTAGCCGATCAGGCGCAGCACCGTGTCGTGGAAGGGAAGCCAGGGAACGAGGTTGGCGGGCCAGGAACCGCCCCATGGCGATCCCATGGCATGGAGTTCGACCCGCAATCGGGACAGGATGCCTTGGCGCTCCATGCGTCCGAGCGCGTGCTTCGCCACCAGTCCGCCCAAGCTGTGGGCGATTACGATCAGGTCGGTCTTGCCTTCGTCGACCAGCGCCGTCAGCCCGACCGCGAGGTGCCAGCTGCTGTCATTCAGCGTCAGGGCGCGGAAGTCGTCGTCGAATCCGTATACCGATACACCGCCCCGGTCGAGCCATGGCTTCCATTCCTTGAAGAACAGAAAATTCTTGTACAGCCCGCCCACCAGGACGATGGCAACGGGCGACCTCGCTTCGGACAGCGGCACCAGGGACGCGGGCGCAGCGTTTCCGGTCATCATGGCAACCGCAAGGATGAATGCCAGCAGCGTTTGTCTGCATCGCATGATACGCCCTCGTTCGCGCTGTCACAGCCCATCCTATCCGGCGGGTCCGAGGTGACTTTGAGGCAGGTCATGCGGAAGACGTTGTGAGAGCGCAATGTGTTGTTTTTACATATTTATTTCAGGTTTGAAACAGACATGAAGTTGACTTTCTGTTAGCGTGACTGACATGGAAAAGCCAATCCGGCCTTTTCCTGTTAGTTGCCGAGGTGCCTGAATGCCTGAACATGTCAATGTCGTGCCGATGGCTGTGTGCGGTAATCCCGTGTGGGATGCGTGTATGCAACGCAACGGCGGTCGGCCTGCTGGCCTGGCGGTCGTTTCCGGTTGGTTCTGACAGCGAGCCGAGAACGGATGCTTGCCATGACGATCAGCCCAACCATGAAAAGCCGATTCCGGTTGGCCGGCATCGCCCTTCTTTTTCTCGTCTCCATGCTGGTCGCGTTCGGGTTCGGGGTGGCAAACCGGTATCGCCATCACATCCGTCTCGCGGGGTCGGAGCTTGCCGCCACGCAGGCCATTGTTTGGTTCAACCATTTGCAGACATTCCGTGATCTGGAAAGCGATCTTTCGGCAGGCTGCGCCGATGCCGCTCTTGAGAAAACGCGCATTGCCGTTGACGACGAACTGAGCTGGCTTTCGTGGTTCCGCAGCGAGCATGCGATTTCGCCGATCTATGAATACATCGAAAAAAGAGACGCCACGCTGCTCGGCCAGCTGGAGAATTTCGTGAGCCGGTATCCGGAATCGGCGCAGGTACCGGTATGCGGGAACCGGACTGAGGGCGGCGCGAGTGGGACGGTGTCCGCCGCCCAACCAACCCAATGAAAGCATGCCATGAGCGTTGAGACCATCAACGAAACGGTCATCGACACCCCGTCGTCCTTCAAATTCAGGCCGGCGGCGGGGCTTCTCATTTTGTGGCTGGCGCTCACGCTTATCTCTTATGGTGCGGGTTCCGTGTTCATGGATTACCGGATCCGTCGCCTCGATGCTGGCATCGATGAAGCGGAGGCCATGCTGCGCTTCAATCACCTGATGACGTTCCGCAAGCTGGAAGCAGATCTGGTCGCAGGATGCGCCGATGTGGCGCTGCAACATACCCGGCGGCAGATCGACGAAGAGATGGCGATGCTGGCCGGTTTCCAGAAGGAACGGCCGGATTCCTGGGTGCACGGTTACATGGACAGATCGGACCCGGAACTGTCGGGCCGGTTGAAGGCATTCAAGCGTGGTTACCGGGACTCGTGGACGACCCCTCGATGCAAGGGCGAAGCGGCGAATGCGTCGTCTCCGGAGCAGCAGGCAGGCCCGGTATCGAAAACGATCAATCGATAGTAGCGTCCTCGTGCGGCATGCCTCGGTGTCATTGCCTGAAACAGGCCTGTGTTCTAGCCGGCGCGATCCAGCTTTTTGCTCCTGGAGGTCCGTCTGCGCCAGAGATATTCACGCTCCGCATGCTGCGGATTCCGACGGGGAGACGCCACAGACTGCACGCCCCTTGACTGCTTTGCTGTCTCTACGAGAAATGCATCAGCAACAACCTGTTTGCTTCGCCATTGCCCTGCCGGGCTGCCGATTGCAGCCATCGCTTTGCGTCTTCTGTGCGAATGCAGGATTCCCTGCCACGCAAGTAGATCTTGCCCAGGTTGAGCTGCGCCATGGCATGGCCGTTTTCAGCCGCGCTGGCGTAGTATGAAATGGCTTTTGCGATGTCCACGTCGACCTGCAGTCCCTGTTCGTGGATTTTTCCCAGGAGGTACAGGCTGTCCGCATTTCCGAGCCTGGCCGATATTTCCCACAATGAACTCGCCATGGCGCAGTCCCGTGGAACGCCCAGTCCGTGGAAATACCTCAGCCCCTCCTGGTACATCTTGTCGGCGTTGGATGCTCCCGTACCGATCCTGTCCCGGTCCAGATGCCGCTGAGTTTCCTCGTCGCAGCGCTGTTTCCAGTCGCGCGAGTCGACACGCGTGCCGTGCCGGGCCTCGCTCTCCCGCCGCCATGATCTGGTCAGTGTTTCAGGCCAGAGCTGCCACGGCAATGGCAGTACGGCGCCGGGGCATTGGCTGCAGACGAGAATGGGGTAGCAGGGCAATGTCAGCATGCCGTCGGGCAGGAAGAACTGGTCGAAGTAGGTCGAGGAAAGCTTCAGCGGTTGGGGACAGACTGTGATAGGAATATCCCACCCGAATACCGTATCCGTCTCGTCGGCCAGATGGTCGGCGATAGCCTTGAGGCGGGCATCTGCGGGTTGCGTTCCCTTCAACGCGGAGATGACGCGGGCGAAACCGGCCAGGTCTTCTGGAGGCAAGCGCCCGGACGGATCATAGATGACGTCGCCGCATGCTCCAATGCCATATTCCGGCTTGAACAGGGTGGCGTTTGCCTGGACGGTGGCGCCCCAGACGATGCTTCCTTCGCGGAGAAGCCGTTCCGCGTTGTCAAACACATGGCCGAGCCTGTTTCCATCGATCCGCCAGGGCCGGGCGGGCCGGTATTGGCAACGCGAGGCGGGCAGCGGCGATTCAAAGGCCTCGCCTGTCAGACTCGGAACAAGAGGGGGAGTCGGCGTTCCCGCCACCGGTTCGGCGCCGAATTCCGGAGGGAGCAGGAGTCCGGCGCTGACGCGGATGGATTTGCCGGAATGGGGCGAAAACAGACGGGCGGCGATGGCATGAAGCGGGGTAAAGAATTCGGTTTCAAGCGCCTTGCTGCCGGGGAACCGGCAACACACGCTGGTTTCGAAACAGAAGCTGAACGCGTCCCGATAAGAAGGCGATAGCGCCGCGGCGTCCCGGTAGTCGAGCCATACCGGCGGCGACCCGAGCGCCCGGCCCACGACTTCGCCTGCGTAAAAAGCCAGGAAATGGAGCAAGATCCGGTTTTCGGGCAAACCGAGAAACGCATTACGTTCCGGTTCGCACGTGATGCGGATGATGTCGAGCAAGGCGTCTATCCGCCCCAGGCTGGCGATGGAATAATCCAGGCGGCATTTGTCGAGCAAGTCCCTGTGCGCCATGCCATCCATCACGACGGCACGGGCATTCCATGCATTGAGATAATGCAGGGCAAGGGGGGTTATCGTCATCTGCCGCTCCAGTATGACGGCGATTCGCGCTGCAAGCCCATGACTGCCCCAGGAGTAAGCCCGGTAAAGCGGGCGGGGATGCGAGACCCGTCCGCCGTACGGAGACAAGGCCGGCCGTTCCGATCCGGTGCGTGTTCGCGTCTTGCCGGTTTGCCTGATTTTCGATATGCCGCCTCTGTTGGCGATATCCGAACCGGGAACAGGTAAAGGGAGAACGAATGCATGAGGCGGAATAAGTGGGATAGGCGCATGGATTTTTTCTATACCGCACCTGTCGTCGCGGATTCAGGACCCTATTGTTTTATGGCAACCAAGGATGGGATAAACATAACGCAACATTGTCAACTTATCAATCTGTGGTGTGCCACTCTGGTTGATCTTTGTCATGCATCGTCTTTGGCAGAGCACGTTGACGTCAAGACAGGAATCATCAGGGCGTGAAGACGCCAATGGGCGATCGCTCGCCTGGCCTGACGAAGCTTCGGGGCGGCTGGTGATGAAAGGCTGCAAATTGATCCGATTGTCCGTTTTCAGCCCGGATATGGGGCGTTCATTGCGGAAACTGTTGCGCGGATGTCGGCAATTTGTTTCAACTGCTCACGAGCGCGGCGAAAAGTGGTAAGGTTGGTTAAAGTTGCTACAGAGCAAGAAAACGGGGGTCGATTCGAATGGATGCGCCAGCAGTGCAGGAAACCGTGCCGGAAACGGCGCTGTCCCTGAAGAGATGGTTGTGGCGTATCGGGATGTTCGAGGCGGCCAAATATGTTCTGTATTGGCTCATGATTCTCTATTCCTATCAACGCTCCGGCAAGATACGGGTGTTCACCTGGGATCAGGCGCTCTCCGGCACGGCTTGGTGCGTAGTTATAGCCGGACTGCTGATATCGGCCCATGCTCTCCGGAACTATCCAGACGTGTCTCATGCCCGGATCAGGGCCGCTGCCGCCGCTTATGGCGGGCTCGCCATGGTCTTCTTCGTCTGGAGCACCGCCGACATGATTCCGCTTTTTTTCGAGGACAGGCTGCATCCTTCCTTCCTGGCTACGAACTGGTCCTGGTTCGCGATTCGCATGGTGCTTTTCCGCAGCCTGTGGAACGTTGTGGAGCGCTTTTACGAGGATATGGAAGACCTGGCGCTCTGGGAAGAAACGAAGCCCATGGAGGAGGACAGCGTCGCCGGTTGATGTTGTTGGCATCTGTCATGTCCCGTTTCCACTTTTTTCGTGGGTTTTGCCTGATGGCTGCGATCCGAAAATGTTGCCGTCAGGAATGTATCCTTTGCGCAACCATACCGCCGCGCCTCAATGACAGCGGTGCGGCTTGCTGCTAGTGTTGCAGTAACGCGGGAATGAATGGCGCACCACCTGCCGCCTTGTTTTCCGCGTACCGGATTGCGCCAGGACACCGGGTCAACAGCCGCTCGGGGGGAGTTCGTATGAGCTTATATTGGAGATGGTTCGCTTCGTCCGATTTCATGGGGAACTGGACGACAGTAGGCGGGATTGCAAGCCTTGATATCGACGATGAGAACACGATATCGGGACTCATGTATATCGGCGAAGAGCCTGGCGACGATGCCGTTCATGCCGAATTCTCGGCGTGCGCCAAGGAAGACGAAACCGTCTCGATGACCATCTATTCCCGGCGCGAAGGCGTTCCCCCTCTTGAAGTCAGCGGTCACTTATATTGCCATCACAACGACGTGCAGTTCCGGTGCCGGTTCATTCTGACCGACGGCTCGACGGTGATCGGCATTACCCGGCACGAGCAGTTCGCTGTCGCCTAGTTCCGGCGCGCGCTAGCTTGGCAGGGCCGAGAACGTCACCTTGGTGTCGAACGTTGGCGCTGTCGAGAACGAGGCATTCGTCGTAAAAGATGCCTTTGTATCGAACGAGGCATTGGTGTCGAACGAGGCTTTTGTATCGAAAGAGGGCGCTGTGGTGAACGACGGGGTCGTCAGGTCCGTCGAACCACTTGCCGTGTTTGTCGCGGCTACGAGGGTGACACCCTGTGCCGAATCGATGCTCTGTACCGGCATGGTCTGAACAGTGCTCGGGACACTGGCTGACTGCATCGGGTCGGGCGAACCGCCTCCGCACGCGGCCAGCGATCCGATCAGGCTCGCGGCGAGCAGGACACGTACCTTTTC
>Ga0316613_10003161_pt1 | contig 10300 bp, 8 predicted proteins | sample OWC_soil_day10_C_2_FD_207647 | JGI IMG/M metagenome (GOLD analysis project Ga0316613, IMG submission 207647) | Wetland soil microbial communities from Old Woman Creek delta, Ohio, United States - OWC_soil_day10_CT_b | ecosystem: Environmental > Terrestrial > Soil > Wetlands | place: USA: Ohio... | reverse complement strand
CCCAGCTGTTTTCCGTCAGCTTCAAATTCCGTTTTGATATACCAGGAATCTATCTGTGCGTGTGGTAAGGGTTTAAGATCTTCCGAAGGATTAACTGACATGGGAAAGCCGCTATTGGTCATTAAATTTTTTTTCATAAGAATACCTCTTTTCTAATATTTTTATTGACATTGTATAAAATACTTTTAATATAAGAATATAAACACTGTGTCGTATTTCTTGTAATTAGTATATTTCAGCAGACACAAAAAAGCAATTTACAATTATAGACAATATGTCGTATTTTGAAAAAAGAGGTGAAAAGATGCAGATATATGAAAATGCAAGAGAAAAAACAAGAAAAAAAATTGTTGATGCGTTTTGGAGAACATATAAAAGAAAGCCAATTGAGAAAATTACAGTAAAAAGTATCACGGATGACTGTGAGATGCACCGTGCTACTTTTTATCTGCACTATAAGGACGTATATGCCGTTTTAGAGGAAATTGAAGATATGCTGTTACAATCACTGGACCAGATCAGTATGGAATACTTTGAAACAGCCCAGGATCTTGATAATTATGCAAAGGCACTTTTTAAGATTTTCCATGACAATGGGGATTACCTTCATGATCTGGTTATAGAAAATAAGCAGCCTCTTTTTGCAATAAAGTATAAAAACAAACTAAAAAGTATATTCCCTAATGTATTTCAGTCAAAAAGCAATGACCCCAAGACTAATTTAGCAATTAACATGACCATATCTGTTTTCGTTGATATGTTTATACAATGGGCAGATACCGACGTATTTTCTACCGAAGAAATGATTAGTATGACAAAGGGGTTTATGGTGAATGGCATTTTCCCTACCTTGCTGACGAATTTTGAAATTGAGCCGGTAATTGACCTTCGCAGCGACAGATATATGACAACTTAAATATAATTTGTCCGCTGCATTTGTGATTTTTGTATAAAAAGAATTCCTACGTGTATCGGTTTGCTTTTAAATATTGTATTACTTTTTCTGTCAGAATAATTTTAAATATGTCATCGCCATTGTTAAGATCTAAATCAGCTTTTTCTGTAATTTTATTAATGCGGTAGAATAATGTGTTTTTATGAATATGGAGCTCTTTTGCTGTTTCAGATGCGCTTTTGGGACTTTTCACATATAGGAAAAGAGTGTCCAGTAATTCCTGGTTTTGATTATTATTAGATATATACATTTCAAACAGTTCAGGAATACATAAGGAAGCAATGGGTAAATAATCCTTTAGTGAACTGAACATCCGAAAAGCCGTGTATTTATTATAAAGATATATGGTTTCCTCCGTATCTGTCCTGATTCCCCATTTAATTGCCTCAGTGGATTGAATATAATGTTCTGACATGTCAGATATCTGATAAAAGCAATTGCTTATTCCTGCTATGAGGTGATTGCCTGTCAGAAAGTTTCTTAAATCCTCCTGCAAAATATCCAGAAGGGGCTGTTCAGGCTGCAGACTGACCAGCAGTACAATGTCATGCTTATAGATTAAAGATATACTATGGGAAAAAAAGTTCCTCAGTGCAGACTGGCTGACATTTTTTAAAGCCGATTCAGTGATCTGTGTATCGGCATGGATATCACGAATGGTAATTACGTAAAGCTTAGGCAGCAGAGTTTTCCCAAGAAGAGCAAGCCGGCTCTTGATGATTCCTTCACCTGTAACACGTTTCTCAATTATATCATTCAGTAATGTTTCATAGACAATTCCCTGATTTTGAATAAAAAAATCATTTTTCTGAAATTCTATTGAGATTGCATGGGCAAATAAATCCGCCAGTTCTAATGCATCTTCTGGTAATTCATGATTGCATCCGCATATTGAAATATGTCCTACAAGCATATCGCAAATACGTATTGGAGCAAATATCCATCCCCAGGGCGCTGATAAAATCCCGGGAGATCCCTCGACCCGCTGATTGCTGAAAAAGGCTTTGTCTGAAGAATGAAGTTTGTTTAAGACTTTGTCATTTTTTAATGCATTATAAGTATTACCTGTAATAAAGTCTTGCTCGATATCAGGCGATGAATAAAAATCCAGAGTCTGCAGCTGAGGGGCAGTAACTAATAATTTACAGCTGGCATCAAGAACACTGAATGAGTTTTCATTAAACACATGAAATCCTAAGTCTGTAATTGCATAAAGCCCCCTGCCTCGATAAAGAATGTTAAAAAGTTTTTCAGAAATACCACTATTGACCATAGAATCCCTGCTTTCGTTGTAGTTGTGATGATGTCATAAATTATTGAAGATGAAATGAGCTTTATTTAAACTTTTGCACAATGCGAAACAAATGCTTTGTTGATATGATTATACAATATTAATCAAAAAAAAGAAGTATATTATTCTGATTATTTAAAATGTCATAACACAAATAATTGGTAATCTTAAAACTTCGACAGGAGGATTTCAATGAAAGAAGAAGTACTGGAACTATTAATTAAAAAAATATCAGAATTAACAGAAAAGGATGCAGCATCACTCAGCGAATCAACAAATCTGAAAACGGAGATCGTGCTGAAATCGATTGAAATAGCCGCAATTACAGCAATGCTGGAAGAAGAGTATGATGCCTACGTGAAGTATACGGTTCTAATGCATGCACAGACCATTGGTGAAATGGCAGACGCAGCAGTCAGTGAAATCGAAGGATAGAGGGAGGATATAAAAATGTCAATGGAAAATAAAGATCTTGATGCAATGCAAAATGCAGCACCTGCACAGAGAGAAGAAAAAACAGAACATATTGTCTATCCGGATGGAACAGAATGCGATGTTATTTTTACAAAGATGATGAAGCCTGTTTCAGAGCCTGAATTACAGCAGATCGGAAGAGATCAGCTAATGAATTATTGCCTGGACACTCCGGTGAATACCCATACATATGACGTCACAGATAATATTATCTGTATGCAGGATTGTCCTGTGATGCTTCGTGATGGCGTAACAATCTATGCAGACATTTATCTTCCTAAAAATTCTGCCCCGGTACCACTTATTGTTTCCTGGAGTTTCTTTGGTAAACGTCCATGGGAACAGCCTGTTAATCCAATGCGTCCTATGGGAGTACCGACAGGTACGATTTCAGAGTTTACTAAATTTGAATCTGCAGATCCGTTGTATTGGTGTTATCAGGGATATGGAGTGGCTAATGTTGATCCAAGAGGAGTTACCAATTCAGAGGGAGATTTACAGTGCTTTGGAACACAGGAAGGCCGCGATGGATATGACTTTATCGAATGGGCAGCTAAACAGCCCTGGTGTACTGGAAAAGTCGCACTGTTTGGCAATTCAGGTGTAGGTATGAGCCAGTGGAGAATCGCAGCAGAACAGCCGCCGCATCTGGCCTGTATGGCACCATGGGAAGCAACTGGTGATATGTATCGGGAGAGTCTGAAGGAAGGCGGTATTAATGGTTTATTTGCCGCATTTATCGTTTTCGGGACAAGAGGGAAAAATTATATCGATAATATGGTGGCAATGGCACAAAAAGAACCATTTGTAACAAGCCCTTACTGGCAGGATAAAATTCCAAAATTTGAAAAAATAAAAATTCCGGTGTATGTATGTGTCAATCATAATCATTTTCATGAGCATGGTTCCTGGGAAGGATTTAACAGAATTCGTTCAAACCGGAAATGGATGAGAGTTCATCAGGAATTTGAGTGGCCCGATACCTATTCACCACAAAATTTAGAGGACTTGAAGAGATTTTATGACCGTTACCTAAAGGATATACACAATGGGTGGGAGATTACACCAAAAATTCGTATGGAGGTTATGGATGCTTATGGTTACGCATATCAGACGAATCGTCCGGAAAATAAATTTCCATTAGAGCGCACCCAGTATCAGAAACTCTATTTGAATGCAGAGGGCGGAACAATGGGAACAGAGCCATTTGAAAACAAAGCCGAGATTTCTTACGACAGCAAAAACGGCGAGACTAATTTTGTATATACCTTCCCGGAAGAGACGGAACTTACAGGCTATATGAAACTGCATCTTTATGTTGAAGCAAGAGGAAACAACGACATGGATCTCTTTGTGAATATAAAGAAAGACGACTGCAACGGAAATGAGCTTCCTGTAACCATATTTGGTTCAGAAAATCACCCGGGAGCACCGGGTAAGCTTCGGGTAAGTCTCCGCCATCTGGATGAAAAGGAAGCTAAGGAGTATAAACCTTACTATACCTTTGACAGAGAAGAGAAACTGGCTGCTGGAGAGATTGTACCCGTTGATATTGAAATCTGGCCGCTCAGCCGGATCTGGCATAAAGGTCAGAAGCTTCGTGTACAGATTGCCGGAAGATATATACGAGATGAATGGTTTGAGCCATTGGGCTGGGTGGATATTAATCAAGGTGAGCATATAATTCACACCGGCAAAGAGTATGAAAGCTATCTGCTTATTCCGGTAATTCCACCTCGTTATCAGGATGGAGAATATATTTATCGTTGAGACAGAGGAGAAAATCAATGAGTATACTGGAGAAGATATATTCAAAAGCAAAATTGAATCCGCAGAAGGTAGGATTTCCTGAAGCAGATAATGAAAAAATGATGCAGGCAGCATACGAAGCAGGGAAAGAAGGCTATATAATCCCGGTATTAATTGGAGACACAGAGGCATTAAAAAAGCAGGCAGAGGAACGTGGATTTGACTGCAGTGTATTTCAATTTACAGATATTAAGGAAGAAGGCTATAAATCAGCATTAATTGAAAAATATGCAGAGCTGCCGGGAAGGATTGTGGGACCGAAAGCATTAAACCGCCGTATGAATGATCCGCTGTATTTTGCACTTGTTATGCAGGCAGTGGATGATGTTGATGTCACCTTTGCCGGAATTAATAATACAACCGGAGATGTTATTTTTGCCGGGCAGCAGATTGTGGGACTTTCGGAAGGTATTTCTACAGTCTCCAGTATCGGGATCTGTGACATCCCGGGATTTAATGGAAGTGAAGGATCTCTGTTAGCCGTTGGTGACAGTGCTGTCTGTACAAATCCTGATTCAGCGGCCCTTGCAGACATTGCAATATCAGCCTGTGACACAGTACACGAACTTCTTGAATGGGAACCAAGATGTGCAATGGTCAGCTATTCAACACTTGGCAGCGGACAGGGAGAGTTGATTGATAAAGTTACAGAAGCTGTTAAGATTGCAGCTGAAAAACGTCCTGATCTTGCCATTGACGGTGAATTTCAGCTTGACACGGCCATTGTTCCAGATGTTGCCAAAAAGAAAGTGAAGCGGGATAGTAAGGTTGCGGGGAAGGCCAATATTATTATATGGCCGGATTTAAATACAGGTAATATCGGAGTCAAGCTTATCCAGCAGTTTGGACATGCAGATGCATATGGGCCAATGCTTCAGGGATTTAACAAGATTGTATGTGACTGCTCCAGAGGAGCTCCTGTTTCTGAACTATTAGGAAATATTGTGATTTCAGCGGTTCGCGCAGAGGGACTAAAGAAAAAGAGGAGAGACTAGCTAGATGGATAAATATAAGATTCTGACAATTAACCCGGGCTCCACTTCTACAAAAATTGCAATTTATGAAGATGAAACGGTGATTTATTCTAAAAACGTATCCCATGATGCTGCAGAACTTGCTAAATACAGGGAAATCAGTGATCAGCTTCCTTATCGCAAACAGGTGATACTGGATGTTTTAGAAGAAAATAAAGAATCGTTAAGCAATGTGTCTGCTGTAGTAGGAAGAGGCGGAGGTCTGGTAGCAGTGGAGGGCGGTGTGTATGAAATCAATCACACATTACTTGAAGATGCAAAAAGAGGAGCCAATGGAATACAGCATCCGGCTCAGCTTGGTCCCCAGCTGGCAAGGGAGTTTGCAACTGCGTTTGATTGCCCCGCATTTGTAGTAAATCCACCGGATACAGATGAGCTTGAACCGGTAGCCCGTATGACTGGAATTAAGGGGGTTTACAGAAATGTTCATCTTCATGCCCTGAATTTGAAGGAGACGGCCATTCAGCATGCACGAAAAACAGGTAGAAGGTACGAGGACTGTAACTTTATCGTATGTCATTTTGGAGGCGGGATCTCCATATCTGCACATCGAAAAGGCCGTATGATTGATGGAAATGATAACATTGGCGGCGAAGGGCCGATGGCACCTACAAGATGCGGCGCTGTACCTGCTATGGAACTTGTAAATTATTGCTTTTCCGGCAGAACGGAAAAGGAAGTCAAAGCACTTTGCATGAAAACAGGTGGATTTGTAAGTCATCTTGGTACCTCGGATGCATTGGAAGTATCCATGCGGGCTGCCAAAGGCGAAAAGGTATCCAAACTGGTATGGGATGCCATGATTTATCAGATGATTAAAGAAATTGGAGCAATGGCAGCCGTTCTTGGTGGAGAGGTGGACGGGATATTGCTTGGTGGAGGAATGGTTCATAATAATGAACTGGTTGCCAGAATTAAAGAAGCTTGTAGTTTTCTTGGACCAATAACAGCATATCCTGGAGAATTCGAGATGGAAGCCATGAGTGCAGGTGCAATTCGTGTTTTAAAAGGAGAAGAGAAAGTAAAAGAGTATAGTGGGAAGCCCTTGTGGTGTCAGGCAGATTTTGAAGAGTAAACATAAAACAGACACAGCGGATGGGAGTTGAGAGACGATTAAGATAAAAATTATTATATCAATCATCTGTATTTCTTTTATACAGGGGCTTCAGTTTTCTTTGACACCGGTTCTTGGACTTATTGGAGAACATTATTCCAATGTGAGTGTCAGTATGATTCAGATGCTGGTTACAGCGCCCACATTACTTGCAATGATAATTGCAATTGTGTCCGGCTGGCTGGTTGCCAGAATCAGCAAAAAAAAATTATTGCTGATTGCAGGCTTCATTGCAGGGACAGCAGGTTTTTTACCTTTTCTGGCGGATAGCTTTTTACTGTTGTTTGTTTCAAGGATTTTGTATGGTCTGGCTCTTGGTCTTGCAATGACATTAAATACAGCAGTTGTCGCAGAGTTCTTTAATGGGGATGAGAGAACCAGGATGATGGGGATACAGGCGGCAAGTGTTGGAATGAGTATGGTAATTATAACAGCAGTATGCGGTCATTTAGGAGCGGTCAATTTTAAAAATTCCTATTATATTAATTTGATCGGTATTGCTGCCATGATTATAATTGAGCTCTGTTTACCTGAAACAGGAACAGTTAAAATCCATAATCATGAAAAAATTGAAATAAACAAAAGGGTCATTACCATTTCGTTCATCGGTCTGCTGGAAATGATGTTTTTAATTACATTTTCTACCAATATAGGGATGCATATTAGTGGAGCTTTGTCAGGAAATACAGCTGTGTCCGGAAACCTTATTGCTGTTTATTCGGCCGCGCAGATTGTGATTGGTCTGCTGCTGGGAGCAATTACAAAGATAACAAGGAAGAATACACTTCCTGCAGCCATGCTTCTGTTTTGCGCAGGTGGTCTTTTATTGCTTCTGTTTCCCTCTGACTTAATTGTACTTATGGCCGGAGCCATGCTTTGTGGTTTTTCACAGGGGATATTCATACCGGCTGCTATGGTTGAGGTTTCAGAGGCTGTTTCAGAGGCGTCCATTGCAATGGCCTCCGCTTGTCTGACCTGCGGAGTTTCTGTAGGGCAATTAATCTCACCCCCAGTGCTTAATTCAACTGCAAACTGTATATTTGGCAGAACAACCACATCAAATGTGTTTTTCATTGCTGTAATAGGAATGTTTATTTCAGTCTTATTTATCATTGGTATGAAGAGATTTCAGAAAGAAATGCATTGATGCAAAAGTAAACCACAGTTACGAAGATGAGAGGATAAACACATGAATAATTATGAGAATTTATTAAGCACAATAAAAATAGGTAATAAAACATACAAACATCGTATGGTAGCTTCGGCAATTTATTGCGGAACATTTGCATTGGACCCAATGCTTTATCATGTCCTTGCAAATGGAATGACTCAAAGAGCAAAAGGGGGAAGTGCACAGGTTACATTTGGCGAAACACCGGTTGATTTTAAATATGCAAACCGCGAGCCCTATCCTCCCATGGATTATGCAGTGCATTCCGGTGAATTATTTGAAAAATTAAGCGGACTGGCACAGGTTTGCAAGCAGGCGGGGGCAGTGACATTAATTGAACTCTGCCACTGCGGAAATTCCAAACTTCCGCTTGCAGGTGTGGGAGCAGCAATTGGTCCGGTGGATTACGTGACTGAAGAGGGAATGCAGGTAATCGGCATGGATGAAAAACTGATGCAGGAAACAGAAGATAATTTTGTGAAATGCGCATTATTCATGAAGGATGCAGGATTTGATGGTGTTGTAATTCATGCCGGACACGGCTGGCTGCTTCATCAGTTTTTAAGCCCATCCACCAATACAAGAACCGATGAGTACGGCGGTTCGTTTGAAAATCGCACAAAATTTCCTCTTCGCATTTTTAAGGCGGTCAGGGAAGCAGCAGGTAAGGATTTTGTTATTGAAGCACGTGTCAGTGGAGAAGAGTGCGTACCAAATGGTATGGGACTTGAAGAGGTCATTGAGTTTGGTAAAATCATAGAACCATACATTGATCTGATGCACATGTCTGTAGGAACTTACAGAAATCCCATTTTAAGCGGAGAATTTTCCTCTATGTACCAGCCCCATGGACTGAATGCATCAATGGCAAAGAAAATGAAAGAAGCACTTTCAATTCCGGTTGCAGTAGTGGGAGGCATCAATGATCCCGATGAGGCAGAAAAATTAATAGCGGAAGGATATTGCGACCTGGTGGCTATGGGCAGACAGCTTACCGCTGATCCGGATTTTCCAAATAAAGTAGCATCAGGTCATGCAGATGATATTACCAAATGCATCCGCTGCTTTAAATGTTTCCCGGGACCATTGGAAGAACAATTGGATGAAGGGACCATGTCTTCTGATCACATGCCAGGCTGTACAGTAAATCCGGAAGCATTTATTTTTGACGAACAGCTTTTTAAGAACAAGCCTGAGAGTTCTAAAAAGGTATTGATTATAGGAGGGGGAGTCGCCGGAATGGAAGCCGCCGTTGTTGCAAGCGATCGCGGACATCAGGTGATTTTAGCTGATAAGAATGATAAATTAGGCGGGCTTTTACATTTTACAGATACAGACTATTATAAGACAGACTTACGTGAATTTATGGACTTGATGATCAAACGTGTAGAAGACAGACCGATAGAAGTAAAATTGAATTGTGAAATAAAACCGGAAGATATTGCAGACTATCATGCTGATGTTGTTTTTGTTGCAGTAGGTTCCGAACCACTCACACCTCCTGTTCCCGGCATTGAAAATGCAATTCCAGCTATTGAAGTATATGAGCGGATGGAAGAGGCAGGAAAAGAGATTATTATGATAGGAGGCGGCCTTGTAGGCTGTGAAGTAGGACTTCACTTGTCACGCAACGGTGCAAAAGTCACATTAATAGAGATGCGGGATAAGATTGCTCCCGATTCCTACCTGATGCATCGTATCGGTATGCTCAATGAAATGGAAGGAAGAATTGAGTTACATACAAATTTGAAATGTGTTCAGATTAATAAAACAAGTATTATTGCTGTAGATTCAGAAGGAAAAAAGGTAGAGTTTTCTGGAAGCAGTGTTGTAACCGCACTAGGAATGAAAGCAAAGGATAGTCTTCGTGAGAAGCTTTTATCAGGAGCACAGGGGGCAACCGCGGTTGCAATCGGTGATTGCACAAAGGCTTCCAAAGTATATGACTGCATGATTCAGGGCCATAAAGCAGCAATGAATATCCTGTAAACAGTGTCTGGAATTATGAAATTACGGCTGAGTGGTAAGTGCAGAAAAACTGCCGGATGCAATAATTGCAGCATCCCTGTTGGGATAGGGATAGATATGGTTACAATCAGTGAACTGCGTAAATTAATTGAACAATCGGATGGGGCGTTTTTGAAACACACTTTTTCAGAAAATGAGATAAAAGAGGCAGAAGGCACAAGGAACCGTTTCAGTTATTTCGCAGGGAGGTTTGCTGTAAAAGAAGCGGTATTTAAAGCGATAGCCCATCTCACTCCGGAACACTCATTTGATTTCAGAATTGTTGAGACATTAAAGCAGCCGGATGGAAGTCCCAGGTTGCAGAAGAACGAAAAATTAGCAATAATCTGTGACAATGCGGGTGTAAGCAATATTTTGGTTTCTATCAGCAATGAGGGAGATTTTGCAATTGCAGTAGCACAGGCAGTATGCGATAGCGGAGCCA
>Ga0316613_10003160_pt1 | contig 10300 bp, 8 predicted proteins | sample OWC_soil_day10_C_2_FD_207647 | JGI IMG/M metagenome (GOLD analysis project Ga0316613, IMG submission 207647) | Wetland soil microbial communities from Old Woman Creek delta, Ohio, United States - OWC_soil_day10_CT_b | ecosystem: Environmental > Terrestrial > Soil > Wetlands | place: USA: Ohio... | reverse complement strand
GATCTTCAGCGACGGATCCGCCTCGGCGACTGCGATGGCTGCACGCAGCCCGGCTCCGCCCCCTCCCACGATTACTACATCTGCCTTGTAAATTTCCACGCCCAATCCTTTCTCGCTTAACGCGAATATGCTACGACCAGCGCAAGAAAACCCCGCCAGAAGGTACTACGACGGTGCTTGATGCTTGAAACAAAGGGGAATTATGGCGTCTTTTTGAATTAGCAGCAACTTTACACGAGCTTACGCTGTCAGTAAGGAAATCCACCAGCAGTCCGGTTTTCCGGAGGAAATGCGCCTCCCGAAAGTCGCACCATTCCGCCCGTCATCCGCCGCCGATGACAAACGGGATTTTTACTACTTCAAAGGCATTATTTCCGGTCATCAGGACGGCTTCGGACACGTCGATTCCGCGCAACTCGGCCAGTACCGTGGCGATACGAGCCAGTTCCCTCGGCGCGTTGCGCCCACCGCCAAGCCACGCCGGCGGGATATCTGGCGCATCGGTCTCGAGAACGATGGCGTCTGTCGGAAGCGAAGCGGCCAGTTCGCGGAGATGCGTTGCTCGCGGGAAAGTCATCGCACCGCCAAAGCCGAGCTTGAGGCCGAGCCGCAGAAACTCGTCGGCTTGCTGGCGACTGCCGTTGAATGCATGGGCGATGCCTCGCCGAACGCCGGTTTGTCGCAGGCACTTGAGAACCTGATCGACCGCGCGGCGAACATGCAGGAGAACCGGCAGATCAAAGTCACGCGCGATTTTCAGCTGTTCGACGAAAAACCGTTCCTGTTTCCCGGCGTCAAAGCCCGGTACGTAGTAATCCAGCCCGATTTCGCCGACCGCCACCGGCGGAAACGGCCCGTCAAGCTCATGTTGCAGGCAGGCGCGCAGGCGATCGAACGTCGTTGTGCCCGATTCATCGGATTCGCAGGACCGATCCAGATAAAGCGGATGGACCCCATAGGCCGGGTAACACGCCGGATAACGCGCGCAACACTTACGCACCGCATGGAAGTTGTCGACCGATACCGCCGGTACGACGATTGCCGCCACCCCAGCCGCCGCTGCGGCCGCAACTACCTCGTCACGATCGCTGGCAAACTCGCTCGCGTCGAGGTGGCAGTGGGTGTCGATCAGCACGTAGGCGCCAATGCGTCAGCGCGTCAGAATGCGCGCAACGGGATTTCCGGCGTCTTGCCGCCGACAATGTCGGCCAGCACCTTGCCCGAGCCGCAGGCCATCGTCCAGCCAAGCGTGCCGTGGCCGGTGTTGAGGTAGAGGTTGGCCTGTCTGGCCCGGCCGATGAAAGGCACGTTGGACGGCGTCGTCGGACGCAGACCGCACCAGAATTCCGGCTCTCCCGCCGGGCGAAGTTCCGGGAACAGTTCGCGGGTACGCGACATCAGCGCCTTGCAGCGCACGTCGTTGAGCTCGGTGTTATAGCCGTTGAACTCTGCCGTGCCTGCGATCCGCAGGCGCTGGCCGAGGCGCGAAAAAACCAGCTTGCGACCATCGTCCGTCATGGCCACCGTCGGCGCGACACTCTTGTCGGAAAGCGGAACCGTTGCCGAATACCCCTTCGCCGGATACACGGGAAGCCGCATGCCAAGAGGACGCAGCATCAAGGGCGTGTAGCTGCCCATCGCGGCAACGTACACATCTGCCCGCAGGGTTTCCTTTCCGGATTTCGATCGGACCGCCACGCCATCGACCAGCCCAGCGGTGACCGAGATTCGTTCCACCGTCGTGTCGTGACGGAAAGCAACGCCACGCGTCCGGCACAGCTCCGCCAGATTCTGGGTGAATTTCCTGGCATCGCCCGATTCATCGGCTGCCGTAAAGTCGCCGCCCACCAGAATAGGCCGTGACGCCCGTAGCGCCGGCTCTATCTCCACGCATTTGTCGGCATCGACCGGATAGCGCTCGCAGCCGAACTCGCGCATGATCCTCGACGCTTCTATCGCGGCCTCGAATTCCTTCTCGTCGGTATAGACATGCAGGATGCCGCGCTCCAGGTGATCGTAGGCAATGCCGGTTTCCTCGCGCAACAGCCCCAGTTCATCGCGGCTGTACAAGGCCAGGCGGACGATGTCGCGGATGTTGTCGCGCGTCCGGCCCGGCGGGCACTCGCGCAAGAAACGCCAGCTCCAGTCGAACAAGGCGGGGTCCCAGCGCAATCGAAACAACAAGGGCGCATCTTCGCGCCCCATCCACGATAACGCGCGCATCGGCGCATGCGGATTGGACCACGGTTCCGCATGGGATACCGAGATCTGTCCTCCGTTGGCATAACTGGTTTCCAGTCCGGCATCCGGCTGACGGTCGATCACGGTCACTTCATGTCCGGCCTTGCTGAGATACCACGCACTGCTGACGCCAACCACTCCGGCGCCGAGAATCAACACTTTCAAGACGACTCCTGTTCGCGAGCAATTCTCACAACATCCGGCATCCGGCGCAGTCCTCGCATCAAAAGCGCCAGATGTGCCCGTCCAGTGACCTGGACAAGGAAATGAATATCGGTGAACAACCCCGGATTCTTGCGATCCATCGTCACGAACTCGATATTGGCCCCGAAGTGGGCAATGCTGCTGGCGACACGCCCGAGCAGACCGCGGACATTCTTGGCCGTCACCTTGATACGGACATCGAAATACTGGCCGGGATCGGGCTCCCACTCCACATGAATCCAATTCTGCGGCTCGGTACTGCGTGATTTCCGCACCGCTGGGCACGCATGCGTGTGGATGCGCAAGCCCTGATCCTTGCGCAACAGGCCGATGATCGGATCGCCCGGAATGGGTTGGCAGCAGGACGCCAGCTGGATAGCCATGCCGTCGGTGCCACGGATGAGCAGAGGCGCCGAAGCGTTGGCCTCGCTTTGCGGCACCTCATCGTGTTCGGCCAGGCGTCTGGCGATGACGGCGGCAATGGCGCGGCCAAGGCCCACGGCGGAAAACAGCTCGCGCCGCGTTTTCTTCCCGGACTCTTCGATGACCCGATCCCAGACGGCTGCCGGAATCTCCGAGGGAACGATGCCGAGCGTCTGCAATTCCTGGGTGAGCATCTTTTCGCCCAGGGAACTCGCGCCATCCTGCTGAATACCCTTGAGGAACTGGCGGATTCTGCTGCGCGCCCGGCTGGTCTTGACGTAGCCCAGCCACGCGGGATTGGGATTGGCCAGCGGCGCGGTGATGATCTCGACCTGATTGCCGTTGGCGAGCGGGGCGGACAGCGGGATGAGTTCGTGGTCGATCCTCGCCGCCACGCATCGGTGCCCGATATCGGTATGCACCGCATAGGCAAAATCGATGACGGTCGCGCCGCGCGGCAGGGCCAGGATCTTGCCCTTGGGCGTAAAAACGTAGACTTCGTCGGGGAACAGATCGACCTTGACGTGCTCCAGGAACTCTGACGAGTCGCCCGTCGCGCTCTGCAGCTCAAGCAGCGACTGCAGCCAAGTATGCATCTTGTTCTGCAGATCGGCCCCGCTCTCCTCGCTGTCCTTGTACAGCCAGTGCGAGGCGATACCCTCCTCGGCCAGATGGTGCATCGCCTGAGTCCGGATCTGGATCTCGATCGGCGTGCCATAGGGCCCGATCAGCGTGGTGTGCAGCGACTGATACCCGTTGACCTTGGGAATGGCGATGTAATCCTTGAACTTTCCGGGAACCGGCTTGAAGCGCGAATGCAAAGCGCCGAGCGTCAGGTAGCAGGTCGGCACATCCTTGACGATCACCCGGAAGCCATAGATATCCAGCACCTGCGAAAAACTCAGGTGCTTGTCCACCATCTTGCGATAGATCGAATAAAGACTTTTTTCGCGGCCGAACACCCCGGCTTCGATGTGCACCTCGGCCAGTTTGCTGTGAATCCCCTCGAGAATCTTGGTCAGCAGTTCGCGGCGGTTGCCGCGCGCCGCCTTGACGGCCTTGGTCAGCACCCGGAAACGCATCGGGTGGATGTGCTTGAAGGACAGATCCTGCAACTGCCGGGAAATGTTGTTCAGCCCCAGGCGCGTGGCGATCGGCGCGTAGATTTCCAGCGTCTCGTGCGCGATCCGCCTGCGCTTTTCCGGCCGCACGGGGGCCATTGTCTGCAGGTTATGGCGACGGTCCGCCAGCTTGATCAGCACGATGCGCAAATCGCGCGCCATGGCCATCAGCATCTTGCGGAAGTTTTCCGCCTGCGCGTCCTGATAGGACTGGAATTCGATCTTGTCGAGCTTTGACAGCCCGTCAACCAGATCGGCGACCTGCCTGCCGAATCGCTCGGTGATCTGCGCCTTGCTAACTGCCGTGTCTTCCATCACATCGTGCAGCAGGGCCGCAACGATGGCCTGGACGTCCATGCGCCACTCGGCGAGCGCCCCCGCCACCGCAAGCGGATGCGTGATGTAGGGTTCGCCGGAGAGGCGTTTCTGCCCGTGATGCGCTTCGTCGCTGAAACGATAGGCAGCGCAGACGAGCGCGATTTCTTCGGGAGTGAGGTAGTTTAGGGTGTCGATGAAGACCCGGTAGGCCGGGTCTTCATATTCGTACTGGACGACGGGCCTTCCCGAAAAAAGCTGTCCAGAAGGGTCGTCTGCGATAAGGGGAGAACTGGCTGGGGCGCGGTAGCTCACAATCGATCACCACACAGCCTTCCCGGAGAATCAGGCGTGGCCGCGGTTGAGAATTTCCAGGCCGTACATGCCTTGCGCCATTTCCCGCAGCGCAATCACCGTTGGCTTGTCGCGGTCGGCTTCCACCATTGGGGACGCACCGGCAGTGATCTGGCGGGCGCGATAGGTTGCCGCCAGTGTCATCTGGAAGCGGTTCGGGATGCAGTTCAGACAATCGTCAACGGTTACTCGTGCCATAGGATTTCCTACTCAATACAGTGATGCGAACAACGGCGCATGCCGCTGGCGCTGGTTTGCGTAATGCAGCCGGGAAGCGGAGACAATTGACTGAAGGTCCCGCGATGCCTGCTGCAGATCATCGTTGATAATAACATAGTCAAACTCATCCACATGTCGCATCTCGTCCCGCGCCGCTGCTATGCGCCGGGCGATGACGTCCGCCGAATCCGTTCCGCGCCCCGACAGACGGCTCTTGAGCGCCTCCATCGACGGCGGCAGGACGAAAACGCCAATAGCCTGTGGGAACACTCTCCGTACCTGTTGCGCGCCCTGCCAGTCGATTTCCAGCAGCACGTCCCGCCCGGAAGACATTTCCGCCTCTATCCAGCGCTTCGACGTACCGTAATAGTTGCCATGCACCTCTGCCCATTCCAGAAACTCGCCGCCATTCACCCTTTCCAGAAACCCCGGCACATCGGTGAAGTGGTACTCGCGCCCATCTTCCTCACCTTGGCGGGGAGGCCGTGTCGTATGTGAGATGGACACCTTTATCTGCGGATCGTTCTCAAGGAGAAGACGCACCAGCGTCGTTTTTCCTGCCCCGGAGGGAGCGGCCACAATAAACAGGTTGCCGATCATTGGCATTGCCCTTCTTTGGCAAAACAGAGAGTGCCGATTGTACCTTTGAAAGCATCGGCCGGTTTTATGTGGGAAGTACTCAGGATTCCGGCCTTACAGCCTGACCGAAAATATTGACGCGCCTGAGGTTCAGCCATAAAGTGGGCGCCAGTGCTCGCGAATTTGAAACGTTGTTCCATTGCTATCAGCTCGCGCAGTACGCGCAGGAATACCATCACAAAAGAACCATCACAAGGATCAGGAGGAAAAACACCATGAAATTCAAATCGATGCTTGTCGGCGTTGCAGCCCTGGCGGCAGGCGCCTTTTCCGTTTCGGCCATGGCCGCCTATCCGGACAAACCCGTCACGGTCATCTGCCCGTGGACCGCGGGCGGCGGAACGGACGTGCTGTTGCGCGCGCTGTCCAAGGAAGCGGAGAAGCACCTCGGTCAGACCATCAACGTCGTCAATCAGACCGGCGGCGCCGGTGCCATCGGCCACAACGCCATTCGCGCGGCGCGTCCCGACGGCTACACGGTCGGCATGATCACCTTTGAACTCAACTCACTGCCGCCGCAAGGACTCGTCCCCTTCACCTGGAAGGACTTTGATCCGCTGATGCGCATCAACTCCGACCCGGCCGCACTGACCGTGCGCAAGGACGCGCCCTACAGCACCGTGCGCGGTTTCATGGATTACGCCAAGTCCCACCCTGGTGAAATCACCATCGGCAATTCCGCGCCCGGCTCGGTCTGGCACATTGCGGCCGGCCTCGCCGCCGAAAAAACCGGCGTGGAAGTCAAGCACGTACCGTTCGACGGTGCGCAACCGGCCGTCACCGCGCTGGTTGGCGGACACATCAAGGCCGTCGCCGTTTCCGTCGCCGAAGTACGCGGCCAGGTCCAGGCCGGCAACCTGAAGATCCTCGGCGTGATGTCCGCGGATCGCGACAAGATCTTCCCGGATGTTCCGACCTTCAAGGAACAGGGCGTCGACGTGCAGTTCTACACCTGGCGCGGCCTCGCTGTTCCGAAGGGCGTTCCGGCCAACGTCAAGACGAAGATCGCCGACGCGTACAAGAAGGCCTTCGATTCCAAGGAATTCCAGGAATTCGCCGCCAAGGCTTCGCTCAACCTGGCCTACCAGAACGCTGCCGACTTCACCAAGTTCCTCGACCAGAACTACAAGGACGTCGAGGCCGTCATGAAGAGCCTGGGGCTGGCCAAGAAATAATCGACCTGTTTCCTGAAGGGCGGCCGGGCAGGCCGCCCTTTTTGTATCGCAAGCACATCATCTGAAGCATTGCAGGGAGTTGTACATCCATGAAGACCGCAGACATCTACGGCGGAATCATTGGCATCCTGATCGGCGCTTATGCCATCTGGGAGGGGTCCAGGATGCCCACCGACGTGGTGATGAAAATCGGACCCAGCTTTTTCCCCAACATCCTCGCCGGATTCCTGATCCTCTTCAGCGTGATCCTGCTGATCAACGCCCTGAAGGGGAGAAGCAAGGGGACGGTCGAGCCCATGCGACTCTCCGACAAGGGAGTGCAGCGCGGACTCATCACGCTCGCCGCCACGATCGTTTTTTGCGTGGTGCTCGAACCCCTCGGGTTCATTCCGACGGCGATCATCTTCCTCGTGTTCATGATGCTGGTCATGGGCAAGCGCAGCGCATTGGCCATGGTGATCGCCCCGCCGCTCGTCACGCTGTCGATCTGGCTGATTTTTGAAAAAGTGCTGTACCTGTCGCTGCCCCCCGGCGTGCTGGTAGACATCCTGTAGCGAGGAAGAAGAACCATGGAATTCAATTGGGAACTGATGTTGTCGAGCTACGCGGCGGTGTTCACGCCGAGCATCCTGTTCATGATCTGCATTGGCACCACCGCCGGCATCGTCATCGGCGCGCTGCCGGGACTGACCGCCACCATGGGGGTGGCCCTGCTGGTGCCGCTGACTTTCGGACGTCCGCCGCTGGAAAGCCTGTCGATGCTGATGGGCATCTATTGCGGCGCCATGTACGGCGGCGCCATTTCCGCCATTCTGATCCGCACGCCCGGTACGCCCGCAGCGGCGGCAACGGTCATGGAGGGCTACCCGATGGCCAAGCGCGGCGAAGCCGGGCGCGCCATGGCCATGGCGCTGTTCGCGTCGTTCTTCGGCGGCATCGTGGGCGCGCTGATCATGACTTTCGCCTCACCGTTCATTTCGAACGTGGCGCTCGAATTCGGACCGGTCGAGTATTTCGGTCTGGCGATCTTCGGGCTGTCGGTGATCATCTCCATCTCCGGACGCTCGATGATCAAGGGTATGATGTCGGCTTTCTTCGGCCTCCTCATTTCGGCGATCGGCTTCGACCCGATCTCCGGATTCCCGCGCTTCACGTTCGGGATGGTCGAGATGATGGAAGGCCCTCCGTTCATCCCCACGCTGATCGGCCTATTTGCGGTATCGGAAGTTTTCAGCGAGGTGCAGAAGACCGGCGTCGTCCAGCAGGTCAAGGCAAAGCTCGACCAATACCTGCCGAGCTGGAAAGACATCAAATATTGCTTCAGGGAACTGTGCCGCTCGAGCATCATCGGCACCGTGATCGGCGCCATTCCGGGGGCCGGTGGCGACATCGCGGCCTTCATCTCCTACGGAGAAGCCAAGCGCGCCTCCAAGAATCCGGAGCGTTACGGTCACGGAGAAATCGAAGGTCTGGCGGCCAGCGAATGCGCCAACAACTCCTGTTCCGGCGGCGCCATGATTCCTCTGCTTTCGCTGGGCGTTCCCGGCGACGCGGTCACGGCCGTGCTGCTCGGCGCCTTCGTCATCCAGGGGCTGCAACCCGGACCGATGCTGTACAAGGAACACATCGACATCGTCTACCAGATCTTCGCCTCGATGATGCTCGCGCAATTCGCCATGCAGTTCATCGGCATGGCTGGCATCCAGCTGTTCGCCCGGGTGATCATGGTCGACCGTGCCATCCTGACGCCTTCCATTTTCGTCCTCTCGATGGTCGGCGCATTCGCCATGCGCAGCAACATTTTCGACGTCTACACCACGCTGGCTTTCGGCATCCTCGGCTACGTGATGACGCGCTACGATTACCCGCTGTCGCCGATCCTGCTGGCGCTGATCCTCGGACCGATGGCAGAGGCCAATCTGCGCCGGGCGATGGTCATCTCGGCGGGCGACCCGTCCATCCTGGTCAGCCGCCCGATCGCGGTCGGCCTCATGGCGCTCGCGGTAATTTCACTGGTGCTGTCGATTCGCGGCCACCGCAAGGTGGAAGCGCGGATGGCCGAGATGGAGAAACAATTCGAGAAGGTAATCCAGGAATAGGGATTGGACCGCGGCACTGCCCCAATGCAGTGCGTTTGTTGCATCCCTGCTCCCATTCGTGTGCTTCCCCTTCCCTGTTTCCGGGATGGGGAAGCATTCTTCTCTACGCCTGACAGCGCGAAATGCGCCCGTTTTGCACCATTAACGCCCCCGAATACCGCTCATCCGGCATTGGCACAAACAATGCTTAGCTAGCTGCAGGCCTCGCCCGAGTTCGCCCGTTTCCCGGCATCGAGCATTGATCCCAGGCCGCAGAATCGGCTTTTTTGGATGAACACACGAAGTATTTTTCGTCTTCGGAGGATTACTGACATGCATGCCCCGCGTATCTCCAGCATGACCCTTGCCATCGCCGCCGCACTGACCCTGATCGGCTGCAGCCAGAAGGAAGAACCCAAAGCCGCAGCCCCCGCGCCAACGCCCGCCCCGGCCCCCGCCGCCGTACCGGCAGCACCTGCGCCCAAACCCGAGATGGTCGTGAAGATCGGCCATGTGGCGCCGCTGACCGGACCGCAGGCGCACCTCGGCAAGGACAACGAAAACGCCGCACGCATGGCCATTGACGAGCTGAACGCCAAGGGACTAGAAATCGGCGACGCCAAGATCAAGCTCGAGCTGGTTCCGGAAGACGACCAGGCCGATCCCAAGCAAGGCACCATCGTCGCCCAGAAGCTGGTCGATGCCAAGGTCAACGGCGTCGTCGGCCACCTCAACTCGGGCACGACGATTCCCGCCTCGAAGCTTTATTTCGACGCCGGCATTCCGCAAATCTCGGGATCGGCGACCAACCCGAAATACACCCAGCAAGGCTTCGCCACCGCCTTCCGCGTGATGGCCAACGACGTGCAGCAAGGCAAGGTACTCGGCGAGTACGCGGCCAAGCAACTGGCGGGCAAGACCGTCGCCATCATCGACGACCGCACCGCCTACGGCCAGGGCCTGGCCGACGAATTCGAGAAGGGCGCGGCTGCGGCCGGCGCCAAGGTTGCGGCGCGTGAATTCACCAACGACAAGGCCACCGATTTCGCGGCCATCCTCACCAAGATCAAGTCGAAGAAGGTCGACGTCATCTTCTACGGCGGCATGGACGCGCAGGGCGGCCCGATGACCAAGCAGATGAAGTCGCTCGGCCTCAAGGCCAAGTTCCTCACCGGCGACGGCGGCTGCACGCCGGAATACATCAAGCTCGCCGGCGAAGCCAGCGAAGGGCAGTTCTGCTCGCTGCCGGGCGTGCCGCTTGACCAGATGCCGGGCGGCAAGGCGTTCGGCGACGCGTTCTCGGCCAAGTACGGCCAGATCCAGCTCTACGCGCCGTATGTCTACGACGCGGTGATGGTCATGGTCGATTCGATGAAGCGCGCCAACTCGGTTGAACCCGCCAAGTACCTCCCGGAAATCGGCAAGACCGACTACCAGGGCGTCACCGCCAAGATCCAGTTCGACGACAAGGGCGACCTGAAGGGCGGCGCGATCTCGCTCTACCAGGTCAAGGGCGGCAAGTGGGAATACC
>Ga0316613_10003159_pt1 | contig 10303 bp, 9 predicted proteins | sample OWC_soil_day10_C_2_FD_207647 | JGI IMG/M metagenome (GOLD analysis project Ga0316613, IMG submission 207647) | Wetland soil microbial communities from Old Woman Creek delta, Ohio, United States - OWC_soil_day10_CT_b | ecosystem: Environmental > Terrestrial > Soil > Wetlands | place: USA: Ohio... | reverse complement strand
CAAACATCTCTTTTTTCTGCGCCGGATATTGTTGCATCATTTCCTCACTAATGAGCACCAACAATACATCTTTTTCTCTAATTTTTTTGACTAAATTCATATTTTCTTCTGATACTTGCATAATCGACCTTCCTTCTTACAAAAATTAATCAAACAGACTACTTCTTTAGCCTCGACTATAAAATAATAGCATTTAACAGATAATTACGATAATATATATATTTTTTTTTGACTAAAAAATTTTATATTATGCAAAAGGACTGGCAAATTATAAAATTATCGCAGTAGTTTTTACTTTTCATTATTATATATATTCCTTTGTCTTTTGACAGCCTAGCAAGACCTCCCCCCTTAAGAGCGATAACCTTCTCCTCATATATCTGCTACATTTACACCACAGGGTTCGGCAGTATTGGACTTTGTTTTGTCTAGCAAACTCGTCCGCCCTGTATATGCCCTATATGCAGATCTCCATGCCGTGCTGCGGCGCCACAAAGGATACAAAGGAATATATGACGAAGATAAAAACAGCGGTTGAGAGAAGATTATTGCATTGGTTGATTTATTGGACTGAAAACATTGAAGCAACTTTTATTCTGCAAAAGTTGGGTTATAACAAGGAGGATATTGCACGTGAATGAAAAGGATTGGACACTTCTCATTACAATTTTTGACGAAGGAAACTTAAATCACGCAGCAAAGAAACTGGGTATCTCACAGCCATCTTTGACCTATCGTATCAGAGAATTAGAAAAGGAATTTAATCTAAAAATTTTTATCAGAGGCAATGGGGTTGTAAAATTCACCAAAGAGGGTATTTTACTGGTAGACTACGCCAAAAGCATGTCATCCGAGTTATCTCAGTTAAAAGATCAACTCTATGAAATAAATCAGCCTGGGATTGGGATATTGAAAATTTCAGCAAGTGATAATTTTGCTAATGCTGAACTGCCTGACATTTTAAGTGTTTTTCATAAGTTATACCCGGCAATCAAATTTAATATTGTTTCCGTTAGCTTAAATCATATTTTAGAGGAATTAAGCCATGCAGAAACTCATATTGCGCTATTTCGCACCGACCTTAACTGGAATGGTCCTCGGCTTTTTTTACGAGAAGATCCGATATGCCTAGTATCTAAAAAAACCATCACATTTTCTGACATCCCGCAACTCCCCAGAGTTACTTTCATACTATCGCCTAATGCCGAAAAGGAGGATACCTCCTGGTGGAATGAGTATTTTTCAGTTCCTCCTAACATCGCTATAAGTACCAACAGATTAGATACTTGTATAAAAATGGTCAAACGAGGCTTTGGTTACGCACTTTTTCCTATGCATCAACAACAAATAAAGAATTTCCAACAACAAAATCTTTACGTAATCCCTCTATATCATAAGAATGGTACACCTCACCATGTAAAACTTTTTGCTTATTATCGTGAAGAAGTAATGGATATTACTATTGTGAAAACCTTCATTGAATTTCTTGAAAAATACTTTGCTCTGCCCCTATCTTCAAAAAGCATCCTATAACCACCAACAGCATCTGTGCTGAAAAAACAGAGTCAACAGAAATAAACGGTGTACTTAGGAAAATGAATGACCTGCTCGGAAATAAGTACTTCCGATTTACTAGAACCATCCCTAGCCTCTGGACCATACGATTGAGACTGAATAGCAAGTTTACCGTCTAAAAGGGCTGCTTCCGCTAAGATAATTAGAGATGATATGGTTCACCCCAATTAATCTTAAGAACAAAATACACTTTTAAAAATTAAAACTGCTATTTCCCACCATTAGACAAATAGCTCTTCGATTTCTTAAACATTCCCTTTGTATGGTGGTGGAGGCGAGAATTTCATTCAAAACAACAAAAAAGCCACTATCTTTGCCCATGAAGGCAAAAGAATCGCGACTTTTTATTTTACTATTTTTGTAAAAAATCCAGATTTTAGATGCTGAAGGTGAACCCTACCGAATCGTATGTACAACTCCACTCACTAGGTATCGACATCAAATCTCAATTTAATCAGTTAAAGCATAATCTTATTTAACGATTTAGCAATGAGCTAAGTCCGCTTTGTAGTGTCAATGTACCTGTCCCCTTGACACTTTGGTCTTCAATTACTTCCTCATGCAATCACTTTTTCATGACAGTTGCTTTTCCATCTACTACCAATATACCATCCTGATTAATCACAGTTGTGCGGAAAATCAAACGGTGTTTATCTTCAATCTTTTCTATCACCTCTATTATAGCGGTAGCAGTGTCGCCAATTTTCACTGGTGCTTTGAAACTTAGTTCCTGATTTAGATAGATAGTGTTGGCCCCTGGCAGAGTCGTGCCGAGGACGCTGGAAATAAAACCAGCCGATAACATCCCATGCGCAATCCGCTCCTTAAACATAGTTGTTTTAGCAAACTCAGCGTTTACATGAACTGGGTTGAAGTCGCCGGTAATGCCGGCAAAAGTATAAACATCATACTCGCTGACGGTTTTAGTCATACTAGCTTTATCACCGACCTTGATATCAGCAAATGGAATATCTTGTACCATAAAATAATCCCCCTTATTTTAGTTATATGCTAAATAATGATCTTATTAGGTCAAAATACAGGTAAGGTGAGCCAAATTGCCTTACCTGTATTACTTACCTATTGAGCCGCTTTAATCTTTTTAAATTCCTCAATTAAGGCAGGGATAACTTCCATGACATCACCAACAATTCCATAATTAGCTAGTTTAAAGATATTTGCCTCTGGATCTTTGTTAATAGCAATCACAATATCAGAAGATGACATGCCAGCCACATGCTGAATGGCACCAGAAATTCCACAGGCAAAGTACACTTTAGGACCTACTGTCTTGCCAGTCTGTCCAACTTGATGCGGGGCCGGCATCCAACCAGCATCCACTGCTGCACGTGAAGAGCCAACAGCTCCACCGAGTACATTTGCTAACTCTTCAATCAAAGTAAAATTTTCAGGTTTACACATACCACGTCCGCCGGAAACAATGATCTCTGCCTCTTCCAAGTTGCATGATGCTGTACACACTTTAATAATGTCAATTAGCTTTGTACGAATATCTGCTGTTTTTACTCTACTGCCTACCTTTATAACCTCACCTGTAAGGGCAAAATCTGGTTCTGCACGTTTAAATACGTTAGGACGTACAGTGCCCATTTGCGGACGATGATCTGGGCACAAAATAGTTGCCATAATATTACCGCCAAAGGCTGGACGAGTCCAAGCCACTAGGCCAGTAGCTTCGTCAATACCAAGATTGGTACAATCCGCAGTTAATCCAGTAGTTACTCGACAGGCCACCCTTGGCCCCAAATCTCGTCCGTCAGTGGTTGCACCCATCAGAATGACTGACGGTTTATACGTATTGATAAGATCAGTAAGGGTAATCGTATAAGCATCTGTACTATAATGCTTAAATTCTGCCCCTTCCACTAAATATACTTTGTCAGCGCCTCTAGCAATTGTTTCTTTCGTAAGGTGATTTACATTCTCGCCAATAACGACAGCCGCTAATTCTTGCTTCATTGCATCTGCCAGTTTACGTCCTTCGTTTAATAGTTCATAACCAACATTACGGGCCTGTCCTTCAAATTGCTCAATATAGACCCAAACACCTTTGTAGTCGTCTTTATTAATAGCGATTTCCTTTTTTTCTACTGCACGAGTAATTGCTCCTACCGGGCATGTATCAACACAGGCCCCACATACTGTACACGCATCAGTAATAACGGCCTTACTATCTTCCATGATAATAGCGCCAAAAGGACAAGCACCAACGCAGGCACTACAACCAATACATTCTTCTTTATTTACTTCTACAGCCATTGTTTCCACCTCATATTTATATAATTTTAGCCTCAACTAATCTGTTAACGAGTGTAGCTGCTGCTTCCCGAGCGGTATCTGCCTGAATCAATTCGCCCTGTACACGTCGCTCAGGAGTAAAGATACGACGCACCTGCGTCGGTGAGCCTTTAAGTCCAATCGCACTAGTCTTAATTAAGATATTATCCACTGTCCATGCAGTGATCTCTTTGCGATTGGCTTTCATCGTACTTTTGACAGTTGGCGTGCGCGGCTCGTTAATCGATTTTACAACAGTTAATAGTACCGGCATTTGTGCCTCAATCACTTCATAGCCTTCTTCATGCTCTCGTTCAATACGTATGATATTACCATTGACACTCTCAATTTTAGATACATAGGTAACCTGAGTAAAATCTAAATGCTCAGCCATCTCAGGTCCTACTTGAGCTGTATCGCCATCAATTGCTTGTTTTCCACAAATAATAATATCAACTTTACCAATTTTCTTAATACCGGCTGCCAAGGTATTACTTGTTGCCAACGTATCAGAACCACCAAAAGCCCGGTCGCTCATTAATATTGCTTCATCAGCCCCCATGGCCAGACACTCTTTTAAGGCTTCTTTCGCCTGGGGCGGCCCCATGGAAAGAACAGTCACCGTACCACCATACTGTGCTTTTAACTGTAATGCTGCTTCCACTGCATTTTTGTCAAAAGGATTAACAATACTTGGAACACCTTGACGAATCAGTGTGTTTGTTACTGGATCAATTTTCACCTCTGTAGTGTCAGGCACTTGCTTGATACATACGACTATCTCCATCGTTTTAATCCCCCTGTTTTGTGAATATAAATTTTCTCTCTGCCAAGTCTTCTTTTAGCGCAAAATCGCCCCTGAAATGACCATACGTTGAACTTGGTTCGTTCCTTCATAAATTTGTGTAATCTTAGCATTACGCATCAGACGTTCAACTGGATATTCCCGGCTATAGCCATAGCCGCCAAAGATTTGTACCGCATCCGTAGTAACTTCCATAGCAATATCAGATGCATACAATTTCGCCATCGCTGCTTCCTTAGAATAGGATAACCCTTGATCCTTAAGATAAGCTGCACGATAAACCAGTAAGCGAGCTGCATCAATTTTAGTAGCCATGTCAGCCATCATAAAAGCAATCGCCTGATTTTTAGAAATAGCCTGACCGAATTGTACTCGTTCTTTTGAATATTTAATCGCATGATCAAGAGCCGCTTGCGCAATGCCAAGCGCCTGAGCAGCAACACCGATACGACCGCCATCCAAGGTACTCATGGCGATTTTAAAACCTTCACCCAATTTACCCAGTAAATTTTCTTTGGGTACACGCACATCTTGAAATGATAATTCGTTCGTTATTGAAGTATGAATTCCCATTTTTTCTTCTTTTTTACCAAAACTAAAACCTGGCATGCCTTTTTCCACGATAAATGCGCTAATGCCCTTCATACCTTTTGCTTTATCAGTCATCGCAAATATGACATAGGTTTCAGCCTCACCAGCATTGGTAATAAAAATTTTGCTACCATTCAGAATGTAATCATCACCATCAAGCACTGCGACTGTCTGCTGACCGCCTGCATCAGTACCGGCATTTGGCTCAGTAAGTCCAAATGCACCAAGTTTTTCACCTTCGGCCAAGGGAACCAGATACTTTTGTTTTTGCTCTTCTGTACCATAAGCATAAATTGGCCATGCACACAGTGATACATCGGCAGATAAAGTAATACCAATTCCATCATCAACTTTGCATAATTCTTCAACAGCTAAAATATAGCTCATTACATCACCACCAGAACCACCATACTCTTCTGGAAAGCAAATACCCGTCAAACCCAACTCTCCCATTTCATTCGCTAGTGCACGTGAAAACTCTTCCTTGTGATCCCGTTCGGACACAGTCGGCGCCAGTCTTTTCTCGGCAAAATCACGTGCTAGCTTTTGCACCATTTTTTGATCTTCAGTAAGCGTAAATTGCATAATAATAGCCTCCTCATACTTTAAATATATTATTTAAATCTTGTATCCTATGCTTAGCAATATCTCCACTAATTAAAACGATTGCTCTTTAAAAGCACCTCTGAATCTTAGTTAATAGTAACAACGATGTTGAAAAATTACATGTTGAATTGAGCTATAAATACAAGCAAGAAACCAACAGTTCCAACGAGTACATTCACTATTCAGTCAAAGTGATTTTTTTCTTGTCCATTTTATTGCTTTTCTGTCCCAGCAGAGGAGCTATTATATCCGTAAGCATTTCTAGCTTCTCTTTTAAATTTGCATTTTCAGCTTCCAACAGGCTGATTACTTTTTTCATCTCTAATGGAGATAGAATCTCTTCAGATGAATTTTTATTTTGATCACTAAACAAGCTCACGTCGGACATATAATCACCCCTATAATTCTGCTTTTCCTCACATAAAACTTATCTTGGATGCCACAAAGCGGCTACCTCGGCATTAAATTACAATGTTATGGTAATTCTAAGACCAAGCTGAAATCTATCTTATTTTCCAATTTACTATATACGCTCAATAATTGTTGCTATGCCTTGTCCGCCACCAATACACAATGTAGCCAGTCCTAATTTAGCATTTCTTGCCTCCATAGCATATAGCAAAGTAACTAAAATACGCGCTCCGCTTGCACCAATAGGGTGACCGATGGCAATAGCACCACCATTTACATTCACTTTTTCTTGATCAAAACCAAGTTCTTGACCGACTGCTAAGAACTGAGCAGCAAATGCTTCATTAGCCTCGATCAGATCAAGATCAGCAACCGTCAGGCCCGCTTTGGCTAAAGCCTTGCGTGAAGCTGGTACAGGTCCTATTCCCATGATACTTGGATCAACACCGCCTGATGCGAAAGAACGAATACGGGCCATAGGCCTTATACCAAGTTTTTTAGCCTTATCAGCAGACATGAGCACCAGGGCGACTGCTCCATCATTAATTCCGGAGGCATTAGCAGCAGTGACAGTACCGTCTTTTTTAAATGCTGTTCGTAATGCCGATACTTTTTCAATTGATGTGCCATTCTTAACAAATTCATCGGTAGCAAAAATGGTATCGCCTTTTTTGCCTTTAATGGTTATTGGTACTATTTCTTTGGCAAATGCGCCACTTTCAATGGCTTTAATAGCTTTATTCTGAGAATTAACCGCCAACTGATCTTGCATCTCACGGGTAATCCCAAATTTTTCAGCAACATTTTCAGCGGTAATGCCCATGTGATAATCATTAAATGCATCCCACAGACCATCTTTAATCATGACATCTGTTACTGTTGAATTGCCCATGCGAAGACCTTGACGCGCTTTGCTGTCTAACACATATGGCGCATTTGTCATACTTTCCATGCCACCGGCAACAACAATCTCAGCATCACCAGACATAATGGCTTGCGCTGCTAGATTCACTGTTTTAAGTCCTGAACCACAGACTTTATTAACCGTAAAGGACGGCACTTCTATGGGAATGCCGGCTTTGATAGCAGCCTGACGGGCAGGATTTTGTCCCAGACCAGCCTGGAGCACATTGCCAAAAATAACTTCATCAATATTTTCTTTGCCTATGCCAGCGCGCGTTATAGCCTCTTTTATTACCATACTTCCAAGATCTACAGCAGAAAAAGGCGATAATGAACCATTAAAACTACCAACTGCAGTACGCACTGCACTAACAATAACTACCTCTCTCATAACTACACCATCCCTTAAAAAATAGTTCAATATATAATTCTTATTGAATCTAACTAGAATTTTAGTCTAATTGCATCGTCCGCAGCTCAAGTCCTACTGCAAAATCTGCATCCGTTTTCTCTCTTATAACATCCACCGTAACTCCCGGTGCAAGCTCCCTAAGAATAAGCCCACTTTCCATTACTTCAAATACACATAAATTAGTAATAATGAAATTGACAACACCTTTACCGGTTAAAGGGAGAGTACATTTCTTCAATATCTTGGGCGATCCATCTCTCGCAGTGTGTTCCATAGCGATAATGACTTTTTTTGCTCCCGATACAAGATCCATTGCCCCCCCCATACCAGGCACCATTTTGCCAGGTACCATCCAGTTGGCGAGATTTCCGTCTTGGTCCACCTCTAATGCACCAAGGACAGTCACATCAACATGTCCACCCCGAATGATAGCGAAAGACATGGCACTGTCAAACACAGCTCCACCAGGAATAATCGAAACCGGCTTGCCACCAGCATTTACCAGATCTACATCGGCAACTGGGCTACCCAAAGGAGCCAGCCCTAAAAAACCATTCTCTGACTGAAGAATAACGCTAACACCAGTTGGCAGAAAATCAGCCGCCAACGTGGGTATCCCTATGCCAAGATTCACGACATACCCATCCTCAAACTCCTGAGCTACCCGTTTCGCTATAATCGTTTTTGCATCCATTTTTATATCCCCCATTACCCCTTGATAATCCAATCAACAAATATCCCCGGCGTCATCACTTGATCCGGATCAATCTGACCTTTTTCTACAATATTCTCAGCCTCAACGATGACCACTTTGGCTGCCATGGCCATCAAGGGATTAAAGTTGCGGGCAGAGCTGTAAAATTTCAGATTCCCGGCTGTATCGGCAGTATGTGCCTTAATCAGTGCCACATCAGCTTTCAATGGTTTTTCCAGTAGAAATTCTCTCCCGTCTACTGTTATAACTTCCTTGCCCTCGGCGACAATCGTTCCAAGGCCGGTTGGCGTGAGTATGCCACCTAATCCGGCTCCACCAGCACGAATCTGCTCAGCTAGGGTGCCCTGGGGAGTCAGTTCCACCTCAAGTTCTCCAGTATTCATCTGCCTCCCTGTTTCGGGATTAGTTCCTATATGAGAAACCACTGCCTTCTTTAGTTGTCGACTAACCACAAGTTTGCCGATACCTTTATCGGGCATGGCCGTATCATTTGCAATGCAAGTCAGATTTTTTATTTCTTTGTTAACCAGTGCATCTATCAGGCATTCGGGCGTCCCCACTCCGAGGAAACCACCAATCATAACAGTCATATTATCCTGCACAAATTCAATTGCTTGTTCTATCGTCGTAATTTTGGACATACCTTGCCTCCAATTTTATGTTATTAGAAGAAAAACCGGAGCGATCCGGTTTTCTTCTAATAACAGTTTCCCGATATTTGTTACAATGTAACCGTCACACCTTGCGCATATTGCTTTGACAAATAGCTGAAACCATTTACTCCTCAACCAGTTTGAACTTCGTTCACCAATTCGGCTATACGCATCGTTGGATGTCCTTTTATATAATTCCTGTCATCAAATGAATACCGATAACAACAAAAGCAACTATTGTTTTAATACCAACTATTGCACCGATATCTCCATAGGACGATCTATGCGTCAAACCACATACTGCGATAATGGTAATAACTGCGCCATTATGCGGCATACTGTCCATCCCGCCTGAAGCCATAGCTGCAACACGATGAAGAACCTCAGGAGACATGCCTATGGCATTTGCCCAGGCCAGCCAATCTTTGGCCATCAGATCAAGAGCGATGGACATCCCCCCGGATGCAGAACCAGTAATACCAGCTAGCGTGGTAATAGTTATGGCTTCTGAAAACAGAGGTGATGTACCGATGTGGATACCTAAGAGTGCATCAGCGATGGATTTAAAGCCAGGCAACGAGGCAATAACATTACCATAACCGACTTCAGAAGCGGTGTTCATAATTGCCAAAAGCGATCCGATAGCCCCTGTATTTAAAGCAGTTGCTAAACCATTCTTGGGCAAGTTGCGGAAACCTAAAGCGATTGCCAGGCCAATGCCAATGACAACACCGATAATCAGCGACCAGATTGCTATAACATTCTTAACCGCAGGAGCTACCAGCGGTAATTTCATACCGAGGAACGGAGCTAGAATATTTGGATCCCATTGATAGACGTTAGTCATAATATAGTTTATAGACAATACAGCAATTAAAGGTAATATTGCTAATTTCCAGTCAGGGAGAGTACTATCGACAGCTTCGTCTGGTTCTAGGATATGACCTTCGCCGTAAAATTCTCCTGCTTTATTGGCTTTTTTGAGGCGCCATTGGAAATAATATAATCCAAAACCAAAAATCAGTACCGATCCAATAATACCTAACACAGGTGCAGCATAAACATTAGTTCCGAAATAGCTCGCCGGGATAATATTTTGTATTTGCGGCGTACCTGGCAGAGCATCCATAGTATAAGTACATCCACCTAGTACAATAATTCCTGGTATTAATCGTTTTGGAACACCAGCTTCCTTAAACAATACCGCAGCAAAGGGATAAATTACGAACACAATAACGAATAGACTGATCCCGCCATAGGCCAATACACCACCTGCAATTGTGACCGCTAAGATAGCGCGATCCTTGCCTACGATTTGCAGTATCTTACTGGCT
>Ga0316613_10003156_pt1 | contig 10309 bp, 6 predicted proteins | sample OWC_soil_day10_C_2_FD_207647 | JGI IMG/M metagenome (GOLD analysis project Ga0316613, IMG submission 207647) | Wetland soil microbial communities from Old Woman Creek delta, Ohio, United States - OWC_soil_day10_CT_b | ecosystem: Environmental > Terrestrial > Soil > Wetlands | place: USA: Ohio... | reverse complement strand
CAATGTGGAAAGGACTTAAAACTCACTCTTTAGAAATGTCTTCACCTCAATCTCTTTTCCGTCCGTCACCACGGTGATCGCCCCATGTTTATCCGTCCTCAAAATCCTTGAACCCAATTGATTGTATCTCTTCAATACGTCGGGATGAGGAAGTCTCCCGATATTTCGCTCACCCACGCTTAGAATGGCATAGGCAGGTTTCACTCTATCCAGAAAAAGCCCGGAACTCGAAGAGGAACTTCCGTGATGGGGGACCTTGATCATATCAGCCCTGAGGGGGTACCCCTTTCTCAACATCCACCCCTCTGCTTCGTTTTCAATATCCCCTGCCAAAAGCACAGAAACATTTTTGAACTGAAGCTTGATCACCAGAGATGAATTGTTGAGATTCCAAGGAGGTTGAACTTTTCTTTGCGTCTGATTCCACGCAGGCGGGTTCAGAATCGAAATCTCCACTCCATTGATGATTTGAGGAGGACTCTCTGCATTGAGGGATTGGGTCTTGATTTTCCTCTGCCTCAGGGTCTCCTTCAACTGAAGATAGGGCTCGGATTGTGCCTCAAAACCATTATCCCAGAATTGGCCGATTGAAAACTGTGAAGTAATGAAATTCAGGCCCTTCAAATGGTCCGGATCGGGATGGGTGAGGACAAGCGTGTCGATCCTTCGTATCTTCTTCTTCCTGAGAAAGGGAGCGATCACATTCTTTCCAATATCGAAACGGTCCTCATAAAGACCTCCTCCATCGACCAGCATCTTTTTCCCCTTCGGAAATTCAATGAGAATGGAGTCTCCCTGACCCACATCGATAAAAGTTAACTTCAGATCTTTCTGGAATGAATCTTTCAAATTCCAATAGGCCAGGTCGCAGACAAAAGCGATGCAGAGTCCTGCGAAGAGATAGCGGATTTTTTTCCCTTTTCGGAAATGGGCCGCCAGAAAGAGAAGGGAGTAAAAAAGGACGATTTCCAAAACGGTTGGGGGCGAGACAAAAAACGAGGCAAACGGCAATGAAGCAAAGAAAGCCAAGACTTTAAGAAGAATCAGTGTGATGAAACCATTCATATCGATCAAGAGGGTAGCAAAGGGAAGGAAGAAGAAAGAGAAGATGGAAGCGGTGAGGCTCAAAGGAACGATCAGAAAGCCCACCCAGGGGATGATGAAAAGGTTGGTTATAAATCCAATAGGTGCGAAACGGTTGAAGTGGAGGGCCACCCAAGGCGCAGTACCCAAAATAGCCACTCCAGTCACGAGAAGAGAGAGCCTGATATATTTAAAGATATTCTTCTTCCATGAGGTTTTTAGAAGAAGGGAAATGTCATCCTGTTTGAACTCTTGAAGGAACCGCGGGACCAGGTAGAGGATCGAAAGCACGGCGAGGAAGGAGAGCTGGAAGGAAACATCGAAGAGGGAGGGAGGCGAGAAGATGAGGATGAGAAAGGCAGCCAGGGCGAGTGTGTGGAGCAGGTTTCTCTCCCGATCGAGTAGGATGGAAAACAGGAAGGTAATCACCATGATCGCCGCCCGGATCACGGAGATCCCACCCCCTGCGATGAAGGCATAAAGGACAATACAGGGGATCGTTAAAGCCGCCGCCCATTTTCTAACAGAAATGGAGAGAAGAAGAAATTCCGAACGCTTTAATATCCAGATGAGCAGAGAGAAAGAAAGGAGAGCGACGATTCCGAATTGATCTCCTGAAATCGCCAGAAGATGGGCTGTTCCGGTAAGAATGAAATATTCCTTAATCACTTCCGGAAGATCACCCTGTTCCCCCAGGACCAGGGCCTTGAATATGCCGGAGCCGGGAGGTCTGGCTTCTCGGTTTAGAAAATCCCGGATGTGATCCCGCCAACGCTCCACCCGGAGAGAAACAGGATCCTTCAATCCCTCCCCCAACTTCACCCACGCTCCCTCCTCGGACAAAAATCCAATCGTGTAGATTCGATCAAAGGCAAGATGGCGTTCATAGGAAAATCCGCCTGGATTGTGAAACCCACGGGGGGGATGGAGTCTACAACGAAACCGGAGGCGATCTCCCACTCGAAGCGAGGGGGCCTCCTCTCTAAGATAGACCAGCAGAAGGCCGTCCACGGGAATGGAGCGGCTCGACAGAACGATCTTTTGTGAACGGATGAGTAATTGGGCTCTTCCTCGGGAGCGTTCAGGAGGGCGATCGATGATTCCCTCCAATGAGATTCTTTCCAAACCGGTGAAGTGGGAGATGTGTGAGGGGGGACGTCGGGGATGGAGGTAAAGTTGGATGGAAAAAATTCCGAGAAGGAAAAAGATCGAAAAGGCCGTCCAAGAACCCATTCGGGCCCTTTTTGTTATGAGAAAGAAAATCCAAAATCCAAATAGGATGAGGAGGGGAATCCACCCTCGAGAAAAAAAAGGAAGATCAAAATGGCCAATATAGATACCGAGGGTATAGACGATGAAGATAGGAATGAGAGGAAGGCGAAAAGCGCTACTCATTTCCGCCTCAGGCGGATCAATTTTTTAGGCTACTGAAAAACGCCTATCTGCGGCGTTGTCCTCACCCCTCCCCGTGTCAAGCACGGGGCAGGCTTGTTGCGGCGTACACCCGAGTACGCCGCACTTCTCGGGATTGCCTGCCTGAACGGCAGGTGAAAGGCTCGCGGGAGCCCCCGTAAACGGGATTTCGAAGACTCAACTTGCGTATACACATTTTTGAGCAGCCTGAGGAAAATCATTTTTTCGGGGATTCTTTAATAGTTAACAATTCTTGGGCCACCACCCATCGCTGAATCTGATCGGCCTCTTCATATACCTGGGTGACCTTGGCATCCCGCATCATGCGTTCCACGGGATAATCTTTCATATATCCATAACCTCCGAGGATCTGGACGGCATCGGTGGTCACTGTCATGGCCATTTGGGAGGCGAAGTATTTTGAGATGGCCGAGAGTTTTTCGACATCTTGATGTTTTTCATCAATCCGGGAAGCTGCCTTGTAGACCAGGGATCGAGCGGCTTCTACCCGGGTAGCCATATCGGCAAGCATGAACTGAATCGCTTGAAATGAAGAAATGGGCTTCCCAAACTGAACCCGTTCATTGGCGTAGTGAATCGCGAAGTCAAGGGCTCCCTGGGCAATACCGACGGCCAGAGCCCCGATGGCCGGTCTCGACCGGTTGACGGTGTCCCTCGCGATCGTCCAACCCTTTCCTTCCCCTCCGAGAAGATTTTGTTGGGGTACCCGACAGTTTTCAAAGATCACATCCGTTGTCACGGAACCCCTCATCCCGATCTTGTCCTCCTTCCTCCCGAAAAGGAGGCCTGGCGTTCCATCTTCCACGAGGAAAGCGGAGATTCCTTCTGCTCCACGTTCGGGTTGGGTCAGAGCAAACACGCAGTAAAATTTAGCAAGGCTTCCATGAGTGACGAAGCATTTGCGCCCGTCGATCAGGTAATCCATCCCTTTCTTTTCAGCGGTTGTTTTGATCGAGGGAACCTCTAATTCTCCTTCCGGCTCTTTCAGCGCCAGAGCCATCAGGCTGTTCTTTTCGGAAATCGCTGCGAAACAGAGATCTTTTTGAGAAGGGTTCCCCCCCAATAGAACAGGAAGGGTACCGAGCCCGTGGGCCAGGAGGATGAGAGAGGAGGAGCCACACACCTTGGCAATCTCCTCAATGACAATACAGAATGAGGTGAGGTCTCCATCGGTCCCTCCACAGGATTCAGGGAGGAGAAGAGAGAGGTAGCCCTGTTTGCCAAAGGCCTCTACCAAATCCCATGGAAATTCTCCCGCGGCATCGATCTTCGCTGCCCGGGACTGGACTGTCTTTTGGGCCGTTTTTTCCGCGGCGGCCCTGATCATTTGTCTTTCCTTTTCCGAGTCCTTCATATTGGTTTTTTCTTGGAAGAAACAGGCGCGGGTGTTGTATAGAAAGTTACGTTAAAAGAGAAGGCGTCCTTTGTCAAGGGAAAAGTAAGGACAATAAAAATATTTGACTTTATACTCCAAAATAATATAATTATTAGTTCAAAAAATGATTCATGGAAGGAGGGGAAAAATGGATGCCAGGGATTAGGATTAAAGAAAACGAATCTTTTGAAAATGCACTGAGGCGGTTCAAAAAGCAGGTAGAAAAAACGGGGATATTGTCCGAAATTCGGAAAAGAGAACATTATGAAAAGCCCAGTATAAAACGCAAGAAGAAGGCGTTGGCCGCCAAGAAAAGGGCAATGAAGCGAATGAGAAAGATGGTAGATAGGGGATAAAGATGAGCTTGGAAGAGAGACTGGTTGAGGAAATGAAACAAGCCATGAAATCCAGCGATAAGTTGCGACTTTCCACCATCCGGATGGTTCGTTCAGCCTTGAAAAACAAAGAGATTGAACTGAGAAAGAAGTTGGAGGATGAGGATATTGTAAAGGTCATCCAGGTGATGGTCAGAAAGGGTGAGGAGTCTGTTGAACAATTCCAAACCGGTGGACGGATGGACCTGGTAGAGAAGGAGAAATCAGAGATAGAAATACTGAAATCCTTCTTGCCCCAACCCCTTAGCCAGGAGGAAATATTGAAGATCATCGACCAGAGTATTCAAGAGACCCAAGCCTCATCCCCGAAAGACATAGGAAAAGTGATGAAATCAGTCATCCCTAAAATTGGGGGGAAAGCCGATGGAAAACTGATCAATCAGTTGGTGAAAGAAAGGCTTTCCCCGTAAATTCCTCCTCGTGAGTGGTCATCCCAATCCTTTTTTCACGCTTTATGAATGATCGTTCTCTCAAGCTTTTAGAGTATACTCATCTGTTAAATATCCTGAAAGAGTATTCCATCTCCCCCCCGGGTCGAAAACGCTGCGAAGCCTTGAGACCTTCCCGGGACCTTCCTTTCATCCAATCTCGATTAACGGACGTGATGGAACTTAAGAAAATCCTGGAAACGGAAGGGGAGATCCCTCTTAGAGGGCTGAAAGATACGGAGGGAATTCTAAATAAATTGGGAATCGAAGGATCTGCGCTCGATGTTCAGGAATTACTCGAGCTCTATCATCAAATGGTGTTGTGCAAAGGGCTCAAGCGATTCTTCCAAAAGCTGGAGAATGTCAAGGTTCCGCATCTTCAGGAAAAGATCTCCAGGTTTTCTGACCAAAAGACATTGGAGAAGGAGATCCTTCGGACGATCAATACCAAAGGCGAGATTCTCGACCGAGCCAGCCCGGCCCTTTCGGATATCCGTCAACGGCTGGGAGGCGTCAGAGAAAAAGCAAAGGGGGTGCTCGAATCTCTCCTTCGCCAAGAGAATCTTCAGGCCATCTTTCAAGAGCAGTTCATTACTTTAAGAAATGGGCGTTACGTTGTTCTGATCAAATCGGATTCTGAAAATCGGCTTGAGGGGATCATCCATGACCATTCCCAGAGCCGGATGACCTTCTTCTTTGAGCCCCTTCAGGTCGTCTCTCTTAATAATGAGATCAATGTCCTCACGGGAGAGGAAAAGGAGGAAGAATACCGAATTCTGGCAGGCCTGTCTGACCAGGCCCGGGAAGAAAGGCAAAACCTCTGGAATGACTTTGAAGTATTAGGAGAACTGGATCTCCTCTTTGCGATGGCAAGGCTCTCCTCCCGTTTGAAAGGGGTTTGCCCGCTGTTGAATGAGGAGGGTAGGGTGGAGATGAGGGAAGCTCGAAACCCTCTCCTGACCCTTCAACGTGAAAACCAGGTCATTCCGATCACCCTGCGGATGGGAGATGGGATCAGGGTCCTGATCGTGAGCGGAGCGAATGCGGGTGGGAAGACCGTTGCTTTGAAGACTCTGGGACTTCTTACCCTAATGGTTCAATCCGGTCTTCCGATCCCCGTGGCAGAAGGAAGCCAGGTTGGGGTTTTCCAAGACATCTTTGCGGTGATCGGCGACGAGCAGAATATCGAAGAGAATCTGAGCACCTTCTCGAGTCACCTCCTCCATGTCAATCAGATCCTGGAGAAAGCAGGCCCCCGCTCCCTTGTTCTTCTGGACGAACTGGGAGTGGGAACGCACGCCCAAGAGGGATGTGCCCTGGCGATGGGCTTCTTGGATCGATTCCGAGAGAGCGGAGCTTCGGTCATGGTGACCACTCACTTCGATCGACTCAAGGCCTATGGATACCTTCATCCAGAGGTAGAAAATGTGGCGGTTGAGTTTGACGAAAGGACGTTGGAGCCCAAGTATACGCTCGCCTATGGCTCGTCAGGGTTGAGCAATGCCTTTCTCATCGCCGAGAAACTGGGTATTTCAGAGAAGGTCCTGGAAGCGGCCCATCTTCACGAAGATGGAAGCGGTGAAGAGATTGCGCACGCTTTGGGGACCCTGGAGAGGCTAAAAAGAGATACCGAGAAAGAAAAGCTGCAAGCCTCCGAAGTAAAGGAAGAGGCTAGGCTTGAACGTGACAAACTAAAGAAAATACTGGAGACGATCAAAGACAGGAGACTGGAAATCTACGCCCAGGCGGAGGAGAAGGCGAGAAAGGCAGTCCAGAAGATTGAAGAAGCGCTGAAGGAATGGGCTCTTCGCAGAAAAGAAGAGAAGGCCCCTTCCTCCCTTGAGCGGAAAGAAATTCAGGATATCCGGGAAAGATTTCTTCCCACCGTCAGAAAAAGAGGACGCCCTGCACTCCCGGGTGGCTTGAAGGTGGGTGAACGTGTTAGAATTGAAGGCCTTCGAAGCACCGGGATACTCATGGATGTAAAAGAGCCGCTCAAGCGAGTCGAGGTGTTGACGGATAAGGCCAAGGTGAAAGCTCCCTTCTCTCAGATCGTTCAAGTGACGGATGAGAACGAGAGAAAGGGGGCGGAGTTTTCTAAGGACCAGCCGCTTCTGAAAGGGACGGTCGAGGAGCCTTCCTTCCAACTCAATGTCATTGGTTTGACGGTAGAAGATGCCCTTCCCAAGGTGGACAAATTTATCGATCAAGCCCTCCTTCACGGACTGGAAAAGGTCCAAATTATTCATGGCGTAGGTTCCGGCAGGTTGCGAGACGCCATCGGTCGATACTTGAGTGGACATCGGGCCGTAAAAAGTTTATCCTCCGGGGAAACGATGAAGGGTGGTCGTGGCATCACCAACGTTGAGTTGAGGTAACCCCAGGAGGGTTTCGACCTCTTCCTTCAGAAGGAGCTGACGCGACTTTTCTTACCATCCCCGCCATCCACGGAGGGGCGTTCTTACGGGGTAAATCGTTTGGCCATGGGGTTTTTATCCGAAGAAAAGGTTTCGGAAATTCGGGACCGATCCAGCATTCTGGAGGTTGTCTCGGATTATGTGACCCTGAAAAAGACAGGAAAGAACTATAAGGGGCTCTGCCCCTTTCATGCCGAGAAAACTCCTTCCTTTATGGTCAATGAGGAGAAACAGATTTTTCATTGCTTTGGTTGCGGGGAAGGGGGAGATGCCTTCACTTTTCTGATGAAAGTGGGTCATTTTTCTTTTCCCCAAGCCGTGGAAGAGCTGGCCAAGCGGTATGGGGTGAAACTTCCTTCCCGCGAACTCTCTCCCGCTCAAAAAAAAGACACGGCCCAAAGAGAGGTCCTCTTCCAGATCAACCAGATTGCCTCAGACTATTTTCACGATCTCCTCACCCAGCGTCGAGAGGGCGAGGAGGGGAGAAAGTACATCACTCAAAGGGGGATCAGCCGTGAAATCCTCACGGAACACCGGCTGGGATATTCTGCCGACCGCTGGAATGGTTTGGTCCACCATCTCCTGGAGAAGAAGGTTTCCCTCGAACTGGCATGGAAATTGGGTTTGATCTTTCCGAAGAGCAAGGTGGGAGACTCGACGCTTCGAGAAGGTCAGAAACTCGACGCTTCGAGTTGGTATGATGCTTTTCGAGGAAGGCTCCTCTTCCCGATTTTTGACCTTCATCAGCGGATCGTCGGGTTCGGTGGAAGGGTGATTCGTGAAGGACACCCCAAGTATCTTAATTCCCCAGAGTCGAGTATCTATCATAAAGGAGAGATCCTCTATGGCCTCCCCATGGCCAAACGGTATGCCGCGGAGAAAGATTGTGTGATGATCGCCGAGGGTTATTTTGATCTATTGACCCTCCACCAGTACGGTCTGAAACATAGCGTGGCCACGTTAGGGACGGCGCTGACGCCACAACATGTTCGAACCCTCAAACGTTATACGAGAAACTTGATCACCGTATTTGATGCGGACCCGGCGGGGGATCAGGCAACCCTTCGCTCCCTCCCCCTTTTCCTGGAGGAGGAGGTGGCGGGAAAGACGATCATCCTTCCCAGGGGAGAAGACCCGGATGGATTTTTAAGACAGGGAAATTTGGGAGACTTTGAAAAAAGGGCGGAGCATGCTGTCCCGATCATCGATTTCTTTTTCGAACGGTTGACGAAGGTCCATGATGTGAAATCCGTCGATGGCAAGGTTGAAATAGCGAAGGAAGGCGTGGCCCTTCTCGGTAAAATCCCGGACAAGATTCGGAGAGATTTCTATACGAAAGCCTTGGCGGAGAGATTGGATGTCAAGGAATCCTTTCTCTATGAAATTCTCGGATCCTCTCCCAGAGAGGCATCGAAATCAAGAGGAGAGGGTGGAAAGTCGTCCGGGGAGAGAACTTTTCCAAAGTCAGAAGAAATGATGGTTCATCTCATGGCTCAACATCCAGAAGTCATCCCCATCATTTCAAGGGAGGATGTCCTGAAGGAGTTTGAAAACCCGATCCTGCAGAAAATAGCCGAGGCGCTGGAAGATCTTTATGAGAAAAAAGGAAGGTTTAACCTGCCCCAGGCCCTGGCTCACTTTGACGAGGATCTCAAAGGGAGGGTGTCTGAGTTTGCCCTTCAGGAAGATGGACTGGAGGAAGGGGATCGGGAAAAAATCTTGGAGGACTGTATCCAGAAGATCCGCGAAAAAAGGATAAAAAAGGAAAAGGGCGAGTTGCAGAAAAGGATTAAAGAGGTGGATCAACAGCAGGAGGACAAAAGGCTGGGTCCCCTTTTAAAGCAAAAGCTGGAACTGGCAAGGCAAAGGGAAAAAGGTCTTCAGAAAGATGGCTTTCGCAAACGGTAGGGGGAGAGGTCCATGGCGAAGGGCGGAAAGATCAAAGAAGTTGAACAATTGATTAACATGGAAGGGGAGAAAGGATTTCTGACCTTCGATGAGACGAATGATATTCCTCCCAACGAAATTGTCTCCTCTGACCAGATAGACGATGTCCTGATGATGTTCGATGAAATGGACATTGACGTGGTGGACGATCTCCAGGGGTTGAAAGTGGAGGAAGAGAAGGCGATCGAGAAGGAAGAGGAGGAAGGGGATGAGCTGGAGGTGGAGACCTTTGGCAGGGCGACAGATCCCGTCCGGATGTATCTCCGCGAAATGGGGTCGGTTTCCCTCCTGACGCGAGAAGGGGAGGTGGAAATTGCCAAAAGGATTGAAAGCGGCAAAAGAGAAGTCCTGAGCGTCGTCTTGAACTGCCCCATGGCGGTCAAAGAGGTGATCAATCTGGGCAGTATGATTAAGGCCGGAAAGGTAGAGATTCGGGAGATCACCAACGAGATCGACGAGGAGGAGGCCAGCTTTGAGGAAGAACAGATCCAGAAAAAGCAGATTTTAGACCTCATCGAAAAGATTAAGCGAAAAGATGGAGACCTCCGAGGATTGCTGAAGGGGAAGGTTTTGCCGAGGCCGAAGGTCCGGAAACAGGGGAAGAAGAAACAGAAGGAGACAAAGGGAAGCAACAAGGGGATGAAGAGGAGGCAGGAGGAAATCAAGAAGCGACGAGAAGAGATCCTGGATTTCTTCAACCGGATGAATCTGAGGGATACCCAGATTCATAAGATTGTGCAGAAGATGAAGCAGATGTTGAACCGGGTGGAGAAAGGGGAGAGTGAAATCAAGAAGATCGAAGATAAGTGGGGGATTTCTGTGCAGGAGGCACGGACCACCCTGAAGAAGTTGAAGGGAAAGAGTGTGAGTGAGAAGAGACTTTTTCGAACCCGAAAAATAAATAAGGGCGACCTCCAAGAGATTTCTCGCGCGGTCACGGGTGTCCAACAGAAGATCCATAAGGTGGAAACGGAATGCGGCCTGACCGCTGATAAGTTGGCCGCAGCGGTGAAAGCCATCCTGGAAGGGGAGATAAAAGCCAAGGAAGCCAAGAGTGAACTGGTGAAAGCGAACTTGAGGCTGGTCGTTTCCATTGCCAAGAAATATACGAATCGCGGGCTTCAATTCCTTGATCTCATCCAGGAAGGAAATATCGGGTTGATGAAAGCGGTGGATAAATTTGAATACCAGCGGGGTTATAAGTTTAGTACCTATGCGACCTGGTGGATC
>Ga0316613_10003155_pt1 | contig 10311 bp, 9 predicted proteins | sample OWC_soil_day10_C_2_FD_207647 | JGI IMG/M metagenome (GOLD analysis project Ga0316613, IMG submission 207647) | Wetland soil microbial communities from Old Woman Creek delta, Ohio, United States - OWC_soil_day10_CT_b | ecosystem: Environmental > Terrestrial > Soil > Wetlands | place: USA: Ohio... | reverse complement strand
CGAACGTCATCGGGATACGATCAGCCACGGTCATTTGATGAATTTCATCGCCTGCCGATGCGCGGCGATCGCTTCTTGGCACTCTTTCTTTGACGGCTTCGTGTTGCCCGGATAGTTTCCCTCGGCGTAGATCATCCCTTCCATAAAGCCGCGCTTGATCTCTGCGTCCGTTGCCCCCTGCGAGAGCAGCAAGCCGTATTGTCTCTCTGTCTCATTGGGAATCGGCGGCGTGCCGGTGCATTTTTCGTGAAGAATACCTGCGATCATCATGCCCTTCGCTGCGCCAATCTCTACTGGCCCCGCTAGGGTCGGCGTTCCACCGATGCACAACAGGCACACTGTTGCAACAACTGCGGCTTGAGTAAACCTCACGTTTGTCTCCTTGATAGTTTTCATTTTCAATCCCAACGGACACGGAATGTCACGATTAGTGCGTGGCCGATAAGTATACATTGACGGACATTCTCGGGGGTGATGACATCCCTGAGAAAACGCTTCGGCAGCAGAGTGAAGGAATTGCGACAGGCTACCGGCGTGTCGCAGGAGGCGTTTGCAGATCGCTGTGGATTCGTGCGTAGTTACATGAGCCGCATTGAACGGGGACGTGCAAACCCATCATTGGATGCCGTGCAAATTTTGGCCGACGGGCTAGGCGTCGAAGTATTTCGGCTATTCATTGTTAGCGATGAGCCAGACGAGGTAGGCCAAGTGCTGGAAGTCCCGTTCGCAAAAGACGGTTCCTATTTTTCCCCCTCTACATTTCGGCCACAGACCAAGGAATACAACGTGGGCGATAAAGGGCGAGGTAATACAAAGCGTTTCACCGACTTCAAGGAGGCGCTGGCCTACCTGCAAAAACAGCGAGCAGCCAAGAAGCCAGCGAAGTGGTGGCGGCCAGACGAAAAGGGCCAATGGGGCCTTGTCACGGCAGTCCGCTGGACTGCGCTTCCCGTCAGCGCCTTACCTCTTGCGGAGACGCCAGAGTAACGATCAGAAATTCTGACGCAGGTCGGTGCTGGGGAATCAGTGACCAGCATAGCACGCAACTACGGGGTCTCTAGAGTTGCGCTAACAAAAGCGAAAGCCACTGCCGCCTACGACTATGATTCTCCGGGAAAGGAATCAAAGAGAGATAGCTGCTGAAAAGCCTTACTTTCAACTGCAACTACGGTTGGAAGAGTAATCTTCTTATTACCATTTTTGACACCTGCAATATACTCTCGGAATAAATTGCAAAATGGGTGTGTTGGCCTCCCATTTGATGGAGTGGTTCGACCTCCATCAGCAAATTTCTCTATGTGATCGTATTGAACTCCTTGCTTCAGATCGACAATTCCACCGCAAATTTCACATTTTATTGATGACTCTGATAGCAACTTGATGTTAATTGCTGCACGATCTTGTTTTGAGAACGAGCGGCTTGATCCTTTTTTTGCACTTCCTCGACTTACGCCAAATAACTTATCAATCTCCGCGTTACGAACATCGTTGTCTTTTCCAATCATTTCGAGCAACAACTCAATCAAGTCTTGAATAAACGAGGTAATTGGCCCGAGCGATTTAAATCCAGCACCTCCACGATGTTGTATTTCGGCAAACTGCTCCTTGTGAGAAATTAACGCATCTTCAAGATCGCCACGAACAGCAGAGAAAGCAATTTTCCTCTGTTTAATATCTTCATCAGAGCCCGCTAATAGCCAATAGCACCACGCATAGAAAAGCGCCCTGACAAATCCACCTTTACTGTTATACCAATAAACCAGTGGCGTCAGCGAGAGAGAAAGTGAATTACTAGATCCACCGCCCAAATGGCCAAGTTTTGATTCAAGACGACTAAGAACAGCATCAGCATTGATGACTAATTGCTCAATCCCAACCTCAATGTCTCGCCCTAAAACCCCGTCAATTTTATCCAATCCAATCGGCTGCCCCTCCGAAAGAAGAGGCAGCAACTCAATCAAATGCTGATGCAACCTAAAATGACCAGGCGCGATAATGAACGGAACATTGATATCAATAATCTTAGCATCAAATGGCGGAACAAATAACTGTTTATAAATATTGTGGCATCTAGTATTAAATCCATATAATCTTGAAGCACCATCTGCAGACATATTGAGAGCGTCGTTCGGAGCCGGCCAATAGTGCCCATGCGCTCCTGCATTTGCAACGCTCATAATTATACGACTCATACTTCCATTGCGAAATTCAATAAGTAGCGACTCAAGGGTGTCCAGAGGCGCTCCTTGTCGGTTAATCGCCAGGAACGACTCTTCCGCCGCATCGTAATCACCCGTCTCCCATTGAGCACTAAGCGTTCTGCTAGCCATTGCGATATCCGAATAGAAAACAGCCATTTCAGCTCTTTCTCCGGACATTTGTTTAAGAGGCGCTCCACCTTTCTTCGCAATTTCATTCCACTCACGATAAGCATCTGCGAAATTTGAAAAGGCCCCGATTTTTTCGTCAACTGCTCGACGTGCCGCATCCGCCCCTTCTTTTACACGGGCGTAGTCAGGACTATCTTTATAGAATTCTGCGGCCTTATCACCCCAATCATCTATCATCCAAGCTCGCAGAACAGACAATCGGTGGGCGCCATCCAGGACATAGACCAATCCCGTTTCGTCACTTCGCCATAAAATAATAGACGGAATAATTCTCCGATGAATTACGGAATTTAGAAATTTGACACAGGTGTCTGGCGACCAAGCACATGTAGCGCGCTGAAAATCCGGTTTAACGAGAGAATCGAACCAACCCTCTTCCTTCCGTATATCACTAAACCGAATATTATTGTCGTATCGCCCATGCGACGCAGAGCTGTTCTCGTAACTTGAATCTGGCTTTGTATATCGCAGACTTTGGCGAGCGATCAAATGATCCAAATACACATGAATTTCTTCCGCCACTTCATGCTCCTGTAATCAATATCCGAGTGCGTTAGCTCTGCCAACTATAACCGTTTCCATGCCAGTAAGTCTGCCTTCTGGCTGATAAATGCGTCAAAGGCACAGAATCAGTTAGGCTTGCGAGACCGACATCTCCGTCGCTGCAACGCCTCTCCAGACTGATAGACCCCCCCTTTGAGAGTCAGGCAGCCAAGCGTCCAGTCTGATTCCTCTATGTTTGAATGATAGTAGCGCGTAAACATTCCACGAGGCTGGTTCTAGGGTAGGCGAGGTCGTGAAAACACAATCCCGCCAAGTTAGCACGTCGGACGGCACGAAGGGGACGGCTCCAACTGCCGCTATGTTGACGTGGAACAAGCGGCAATCCGAATCCAATGATTTGGGCAACAACTAACTCGACGGTTGCGACCTGCGCTGCAAGAAATAAGCACGTTCAGAACCGATTGGCGCCGACACCTAGATCAATGTCCATTAAGATACAAAAAAGCCCGACGAACTCGGGCGTGTAGTTGCTTCAGTTTTTGTTGTTGCTTTGTGCCTCAAATGCGGCGGAGCACAGGAACTGATTGATCCGAACAGGACTTTCAGCGAAGCCAGCCTAAGGGATAGTTCTCGGCGGCGACGCCGGCCTTGGTCAGCGCGTTGAAGAGAGTCGACTTGCCGACATTGGGCAAACCGACGATTCCGCATTTGAGGCTCATGATGGAGTTCCTGTTCGTTGCATTTCGTTAAACCGCTTTGCTGTGCAGCGCCTGCTGAGCCGCCGCATAATCACCCGCTGCAAGCTTGCCCCAGGCTAGCAAACAGCGGTCGATGGCGCGGTCGATAAGTTCCTGTTCCTCGCGCCGCGGAGCTTTCAGGACATAATTGATGACTTCATTACGATCGCCGGGATGACCGATACCCAGCCGCAGGCGCCAGAAATCCGGCGTTCCGAGATGCGCCTGAATGTCCTTCAGCCCGTTGTGCCCGCCATTCCCGCCTCCTTGCTTCAACCGGATACTCCCCGGCGGCAAATCCAGCTCGTCATGAATGACCAGTATCTCTTCCGGTGCGATCTTGAAAAACCTCGCCAGCGCCGCGACTGATTGACCCGAGCGGTTCATGAAGGTCGTCGGCTTGAGTAGCCAGAGTTCGTCCTTGCGCCCGGCAAATCCGTAATACTTCCCCTGCGGAGCCATCGCCACACGAAGCTCTCCTGCCAGCCGATCGACAAACCAGAAGCCGAGGTTGTGACGGTTGTCTTCGTACTCTCTCCCCGGGTTGCCGAGACCGACGATCAGACGGGGCAAAGACATGGGTATCTGCTCAAGTGGATGGACTCAAAAACGAAAGCCGCCGCAGGCAAAAACCAACGACGGCTTATAACTTCAAGATTGAAGGACTGCGTCAGGCAGCAGGCGCTGCGCTTTCACCTTCAGCTTCTTCAGCACCTTCAGAAGCTTTCTTCGCCACGATGGTCACGACCAGCGGATCATCGCTTCCATGCAGAACAGGCTTGACGCCGTTCGGATATACCAGCTGGGAAACATGCAAGGTCTGGCCGGACTGAAGATCCTTCAGGTCGACTTCGATGAAGGACGGCAGATCCTGCGGCAGACAGGTCACGTCCACTTCGTTCATGGCGTGAGCAACAGCGCCACCGTTGAGCTTCACGCCGGGAGCGATATCCGCGTTGATGAAGTGCAGCGGGACTTTCTGGTGCACAGCGTGCGTACTGTCAACGCGCAGGAAATCGACGTGCAGGACGAGCGGCTTGTAGGCATGCATCTGGGAATCGCGCAGCAACACGGTCTGAGCCTTGCCATCAAGCTTGAGCGAAATCACGGACGAGTGGAAAGCCTCTTTGCGCAACGACAGAATCAACTCGTTGTGATCCAGTTCGATGAGTTCCGGGGCAGCTGATCCACCGTAGATGATACCCGGTACTTTTTTGGCGCGACGCAGGCGGCGGCTCGCTCCGGACCCCTGCAGTGTGCGCGCTTGCGCGTTCAGTTCAAATTTCATGGTGACTCCTGGTTATGATAAGACCCGCCCGCGACCAGACGGGAGATGAAAAAAACTACTCGATAAACAAGGACGAAACCGAATCCTCGTTGCTGATCCGGCGAATCGTCTCGGCCAGCACATCGGCGACCGACAACTGCCGGATACGGGAAGATTTCTGCGCTTCGTCATTCAGCGGAATGGTGTCGGTCACCACCAGCTCGTCAAGAACCGACTCGTTGATGCGGCTGAGCGCTGCGCCGGAGAGTACAGGGTGAACACAATAGGCCAACACTTTTTTCGCGCCGTGATCCTTCAACGCACTTGCCGCCTTGCACAGCGTGCCTGCGGTATCGACCATGTCATCCATGAGAACGCAAGTGCGACCCCGGACATCGCCGATGATGTTCATAACTTCCGACACATTGGCCTTCGGACGACGCTTGTCGATGATGGCCAGGTCGCACTCAAGGCGCTTGGCGAGCGCACGGGCACGAACAACGCCACCAACATCAGGCGACACGACCATCAGGTTCTTGAAGTCCTGCTTCCAGACATCGGCCAGCATGATCGGCAGCGAATAAATGTTGTCGACAGGAATATTGAAGAAGCCCTGAATCTGCTCGGCATGGAGGTCCATCGTCAACACGCGATGCACGCCTGCAGCGGCAAGCAGGTCCGCCACCAGCTTGGCGGCGATCGGCACGCGCGCGGAGCGTACCCGACGATCCTGGCGCGAATAACCAAAATATGGGATCGCTGCCGTGATACGGCCGGCCGAGGCGCGTTTGAGCGCATCGACCATGATCAGCAGCTCCATCAGATTCTCATTGGTCGGCGCACACGTCGACTGCAGGATGAACACATCCTGACCGCGCACGTGCTCCTGGATCTCGACGGAGACTTCGCCGTCCGAGAAGCGCCCGACCTTGGCCCTGCCCAGTGAGATATTGAGACGTTTGACGACGTCGGCTGCCAACTTGGGGTTGGCGTTGCCGGTGAAGACCATCAGGCTGTCGTAGGCCATAGTGTGAATCCCGAGGCACCGCTTGAAAGCAAACCGGGCAGGTAGCATTACCTGCCCGATCTGAACTAAACCGAATGGCTGGGGAAGAAGGATTCGAACCTTCGAATGCCGGAATCAAAATCCGGTGCCTTGACCAACTTGGCGACTCCCCAGCAGTCGCTCTTCACCACAAGCTATCGAGCGAGGCGCGCATTATACAAGGCTTTTTAAAAAACACAAAACCTTATCCTCGGTGACCGAGTTTTCGCGCAATCGCGCCAACCTATCCCAGATTCGCTTCCCGCATTGCGCGCTTGTTAAGCTTGCCAACACTGGTCTTGATCAGTTCCTTGACGAAACGCACATGAAGCAGGATGCCGTGACGCGACACATTGGTCGTCTCGATCAAATGAACCGCGTACGTCCGTATGTCGTGCTCGCTGACCTTCCCTTCACAGTCCGGTTTCAGCACCACCAGCGCAAGCGGACGCTCGCCCCATTTCTCGTCAGGCACGCCGATCACGGCAGTCTCCTGCACCGCTTCGTGACTGCTCAGTATGTCTTCCAACTGCAACGACGAAATCCATTCGCCCGCGGTCTTGATCACATCCTTGATGCGGTCCGTTATTTTCAGGAAGCCACGCGAATCGATGTGCCCGATATCCTGCGTATGCAGATACCCGCCGACCCACAGCTCCTCGGATGCCTGCGGCGCATCCCGATAGCACTGGGTTAGCCACGGCGCACGCAGAACGACCTCCCCGGTAGCCGCCCCATCATGTGGAACATCCTGCATTTCCGGCGTAACGATGCGCATATCCACCAAAGGCAGCGGCACGCCTGTCTTGCAGCGCAGACGCGCCTGTGTTTCAAGCGGAGAACTGGCGTCAGCCCGGCCTGGATGGGCAATCGAAACCACCGGACAGGTCTCCGACATGCCGTAACCGGTAACCACTTCAATGCCACGCCTGAGCGCTGCCAGCGCCAATGTTTCCGACATCGCCGACCCACCGATCAACACCTTCCATCCCTTCAGATCAGACGACGCGGAATCGGGATGGCTGAGCAACATTTGCATGATGGACGGCACGCAATGCGAGTAGGTCACCCCCTCGCTGACAATCAGTCGCAACAAGGACGCAGGAACATAACGGCCAGGATAGACCTGCTTCAAGCCAAGCAACGTCGCTACATAAGGAAATCCCCAGGCATGCACGTGAAACATCGGAGTAATCGGCATATAGACATCGTCACTGCGCATCGCCGCTCCGGCGGCCGCCGTCCCCACAGATGTCGCCACACCCAGCGTGTGCAACACCAGTTGCCGGTGGCTGAAATGCACACCCTTTGGCAAACCGGTGGTACCGGTCGTATAAAACACCGTTGCCTGCGCGTTTTCGTCGAAGTCTTCGAATTCATAGTCCGGCTCAGACCTGGCGAGCATGGTTTCATACTCGAAGGCGAAGCTGACAGGACCTTCGATGGCACCATGCTCGTCATCGATCAGGACAAAAGTCCGAACGCTTTCCAGACGCCCTGCGATAGGCGCCAGCAACGGAAAGAATTCGCGATTCACGAGCAACACTTCAGCACCCGCATGATTCAACGTGTACAGGATTTGCTCGGCGTTGAGGCGGACGTTGACCGTCTGGAGGATCGCCCCCATCATCGGCACCGCAAAAAAGGCCTCCAGGTAGCGATGACTGTCCCAATCCATGACAGCTACTGTTTGCCCAGCCCGAACGCCAAGCCCCGCCAAACCACTGGCGAGGCGCCCTATCCGCTCCCTCAGCGTGCGGTAGGAGTAGCGGATCTTTCCTTGATAGGTGATTTCCTGATCAGGCGCTATCGCCAAAGGAGTGTGCAGAAGTTGCTTGATCAATAGCGGATAGTCGTAAGCAGACGACGATCCCTGAATGATTTTGACCGGCATGTGTTTTTCTTTTCCATGAAACGTAGAGTTTGTCCCCGAAACACTCGCGCTTTTCAAGCAAGTATCGGCGACCCCACCAAGCGTCGCATCTTCGCCGCGCATTCAATACGCCGCAGAAGCAACGCAAAATTCACTGCGTCGAGTTATTCCGTTTTTGCTCCCACACGAAACGTCCTCGCTATTTCCCAAGCACTGTCCCGTTTTGTGACAGTACTCGCCACCGGAACCTGATGTTGCGATCTTTCGATATTGTCCTATTAATAGAATACCGGGGGTCAAACACAGAACTCTAACAATCTTTACAGCCATTGGCGCATTTGGCGCACAATGAATCGACCGTGTTTTCCACGCTTCGGAGCGGAAAAAAATGGCCACCTCAAGCAAACTCGACCGCGCTAGCCTGCGCCGTGCACGTGACCTGATGCTCGAACGCGGCGAAGTGCCACTCGGCTATCTGGTCAGCGCCCTGCTTGCCCGCTCCTGGCGTCGCAGCGTCGATGCAGGACTAGCCCCCGACGGCAGGCTGCCCGACGCATGCCGCCTCACTGGCCCGGAACTCGCGCGCGCCGCCGAACGCCAAAGCGAACTGGTAGCGCACGCCAAACCGGTTATGGAATACCTGCACGCTCAGACACGCGACTCGGGAAGCATGGTGATTCTTGCCGACGACAAGGGTGTGCTGCTACAGGCGATTGGCGACACCGATTTCCTGACGCGCGCGGAACGGGTCGCACTGACGCCCGGGGCCTCCTGGCATGAGCGCCACCGTGGAACAAACGCCATAGGGACAGCACTGGCCGAAGGGCGCCCACTGGTTGTCCATGGTGGCGAGCACTTTCTTGAACGCAACGGCTTCTTGTCGTGTGCGTCAGTCCCGCTATCGGCCCCGGACGGCAGATTGCTCGGCATACTCGACATCTCCGGGGACGAGCGGCAGCACCATCCGCACACATTCGGATTGGTGCGAGCTGCCGCGCAGATGGTCGAAAATCGCCTCTTCGATGCGCACCATGTCCGCAGCCTGCGCGTCCGTTTTCACCCGATGGCCGAAGGTATCGGGACTTTCGCGGAAGGAATCGCCGCTCTTTCCGACGACGGCTGGATTGTCGGTGCAAACCAAGCGGCTCTCGCGCTGCTCGGACTGCAGGCCGCAGATCTCAAGATCACGCCCCTAGAGCGCGTGCTGCGACTGCGCTTCCTAGATCTTCTCGACTGGAACCGCAGGCGCCCTGGAGAGCCGATGCTGGTTGCGCGCCCTGACGGCAAACGCCTTTTCGTTCGTGTTGAGCCCGCGCTGAAGACCCGCCCCACTCAAACAGCTTCGCCGATTTCCACGCCTGCCGAACGCCCCCGCAGCGCCCTTTCCGCGCTTGACACCGGAGATGAGCGTATCGCGGCCGCGATCGAAAAAGCCAACAAGCTTATAGGCAAGCCCATAGCACTACTGCTTCAGGGCGAACCTGGCGTCGGAAAGGAGAGCTTCGCGCGAGCTTTTCACGCATCAGGCCCTCGTCAGGATGGACCGTTCGTGTCCGTCAATCTGGCCGCACTGCAGGACACGCTCATTGAAGCGGAATTGTTCGGTTTCGCCCCCACCCTTTGCCGCGAAGGAGCCCTTGGGCGTATCCGTGAGGCGCACAACGGAACACTTTTTCTGGACGAAATCGAAAGCATGCCGAAATCCATCCAGGCCCGCTTCCTGAAAGTCCTGCAAGAACGGAAGATCACCCCGTTGGGAGGAGAGCCCGAACCGGTCGACTTTGTGCTGATTTCGGCAACTCACAGCAACCTCAAATCCGAGATCGAGAGCGGCCGGTTCGACGCAGACCTCTACTACCGGGTCAACGGACTTACCCTGCAACTGCTCCCGCTGCGCCAACGGCAGGATTTTCCGGCCATCGTCGCACGCCTTCTCGAAGAAATCGCGCCTGAGCGCGGCATCACCCTGGAGCCTGCCGTTGCTTCAGCGTTTGCAGAATACCCATGGCCCGGAAACCTGCGGCAACTAAGCAACGCGCTCCGGGCTGCGTGCACCCTGCTCGACGAAGAAGAGACCCGCATCGGTTGGCAACATCTGCCTGACGACCTGGCCGAGGAATTGCGTTGGCCGATCCCCCCGGCTCAATCGGCGGAAGGCGAAGCGACGGAAAATCTTCGCGAACTCTCGCAAGCGACGATCGCGCGAGCCATCGCCCTAAGCCACGGCAACATGTCGGAAGCGGCTCGTCGACTCGGGATCAGTCGCAACACCCTTTATCGCCGCATGAACAGCAAGGGATAACCCCTTTCGCCGCCAGGCGTCTTTTGCCCCGCCAATAGAAAACGCCCCCGGCGCTACCACCGGGGGCGTTTTGCGTTCTTCTGCAACGTTACAGGAACGACGGGAACGGCAAGTCCGTTTCCTTGGTGAACACATCCTCGAATCCACGGTAGAAGTGGAATTCCATGTCGTCCTTGTTATCCGGGAAGACGAA
>Ga0316613_10003151_pt1 | contig 10315 bp, 17 predicted proteins | sample OWC_soil_day10_C_2_FD_207647 | JGI IMG/M metagenome (GOLD analysis project Ga0316613, IMG submission 207647) | Wetland soil microbial communities from Old Woman Creek delta, Ohio, United States - OWC_soil_day10_CT_b | ecosystem: Environmental > Terrestrial > Soil > Wetlands | place: USA: Ohio... | reverse complement strand
GTCGAGGACGTGACGGGCCGCACTTACAGCACAGGAGCCTGATTCCATGCTCGCGCCGAAGCGGATCAAGTTCCGCAAGCAGTTCAAGGGCCGCACCAAGGGTCACGCGACCCGGGGCAACACGGTGGCGCACGGGGAGTTCGCCATCATGAGCCTGGAGCCGGGCTGGATCACCAACCGGCAGATCGAGGCGTCGCGCGTCGCGATGACGCGCGAGATGAAGCGTGGCGGGCGGGTGTGGATCCGGATCTTCCCGGACAAGCCCATCACCAAGAAGCCGGCCGAGACGCGCATGGGCAAGGGCAAGGGCAACCCCGAGGGCTGGGTCGCGGTGATCAAGCCGGGCCGGGTGCTCTTCGAGATCGAGGGCGTGACCGAGGAACTGGCGAGGAAGTCGCTGGCCCTGGCCGCTGCCAAGCTGCCCGTGAAGACGCGCTTCGTGAAGCGCGAGGAGATCTGAGCACATGAAGGCATCCACATTCGTGGAGCTCTCGAACGAGGAGCTCCAGCAGAAGCTTGGCGAGTTGAAGGACGAGCGGTTCCGTCTCCGCTTCCGGTCGGCCACCGAGTCGATCGAGAACCCGGTCCGGTTCCGGACGATCCGCCGCGATATCGCGCGGATCCTCACCACGCTCCGCGCTCGCGCGGGGCAGGCGTAAGGAGCAGCGGTGGCGACGACAGCGACGGCCTCGACTGGGGCGGCCTCCCGGCGGCGGCGGAAGACGCGCCAGGGTCTGGTGTCCAGCGACAAGATGACGAAGACGGTCACCGTGGTCCTGACGCGGCAGTATGCCCACGCGGCCTACGGCAAGCAGATGACGCGGACCAAGAAGGTGAAGGCGCGCAACGATATGGGTGCCCAGGCGGGCGATACCGTGCGCATCATGGAGACGCGGCCGCTGGCGAAGACGGTCTGCTGGCGCGTCATCGAGATCGTCTTGAAGGCGAAGTAGGGGACCACAGCAATGATTCAGCAGGAAACGATCCTCCGGATCGCCGACAACTCGGGCGCGCGCAAGGCGCTGGTCATCCGCGTTCTGGGTGGCAGCAAGCGCCGGTACGCCGGCCTTGGCGATCGCGTGGTGGTGGCCATCAAGGACGCCATCCCGACGGGGCAGGTGAAGAAGGGCGACGTCGCGAAGGCCGTGATCGTGCGCACGAGGAAGGAGACCCGCCGCAAGGATGGGTCATACATCCGGTTCGACGAGAACGCGGCGGTGCTGATTGACGACAAGGGTGAGCCACGCGCGACCCGTATCTTCGGGCCGGTGGCCCGTGAGCTGCGCGAGAAGCGCTACATGAAGATCGTATCGCTGGCGCCGGAGGTTCTCTGATGAAGCCGCTCGTTTACAAGAAGGCGAAGCGGATCCGCCATGCCGCGCCGGTACGGGTGAAGCTGCACGTCACCAAGGGTGACACGGTGCAGGTCATCAGTGGCGACGACAAGGGCAAGCGCGGCCAGATCATCCAGGTGTACCCGAAGACGGGTCGCGTAGTGGTCCGGGGCGTGAACATGATCAAGAAGCACCAGCGCGCGACGCAGACCGCGGAAGGCGGGATCATCGAGCGCGAGGCGGCGATCCATCACTCGAAGGTGATGCTGATCGATCCCAAGACCAACGCGCCGACGCGCATCCGCCGCCGGCGGGACGCCGACGGCACGGTCGAGCGGGTGGGCGTGAAGTCGGGCCAGTCGATTGCGAGGAGCCGGTAAGCCATGGCGGACGAGAAGACGAAGGCCCCGAAGGGCGGCGACAAGGGCCAGGCACAGGGCGCGAAGGCCAAGGGGCGGGGCGAGAAGGTCGCCACGCTGGCCGTGGACCCGGCGCCCAAGGTCGCGGTCGGCAAGCCCCGGCTGCAGACGTTCTACGAGACGACGGTGCGCCCGCGCCTCGCGAAGTCGTTCGCGCTGACGAACCCGCACCAGGTGCCGAAGATCAGCAAGATCGTGCTGAACGTCGGCATGGGGGACGCGGGCAAGAACCCGAAGCAGCTCGATGCAGCGGTCGAGGAGCTCGCGGCGGTGACCGGCCAGAAGGCGGTGATCACGCGGGCCAAGAAGTCGATCGCCAACTTCGGCCTGCGGGCGGGCATGCCGGTGGGCTGCTCGGTGACGCTGCGCGGCGCCCGGATGTACGAGTTCCTCGACCGGTTCATCTCGCTGGCGGTGCCGCGCATGCGCGACTTCCGCGGCCTGCCGAACCGGAGCTTCGATGGCCGCGGGAACTACACCTTCGGCATCAAGGAGCAGATGGTCTTCCCCGAGATCGACTACGACAAGGTCGAGAAGATCCACGGGATGGACATCACGATCGTGACCACGGCCGGGCGCGATGACCTCGCCCTGGCGCTGCTGCGGGAGTTTGGCTGGCCGTTCCGCGGTGAGACGCCGCAGCGCGCGGCATAGGGGAGAGTAAATGGCGAAGACCTGTTGGATCGAGCGGGCCAAGCGGACGCCCAAGTTCAAGGTGCGCGCAGTACGTCGGTGCCAGCGTTGCGGGCGCTCACGTGCTGTGCTGCGCAAGTTCGGCCTGTGCCGTATCTGTTTCCGAGACCTTGCACTCCAGGGAATGATCCCGGGCGTGCGCAAGGCGAGCTGGTAGGGAGATCGAGGACCATGAGCCTGACAGATCCCGTCGCCGACATGCTGACCCGCATCCGTAATGCGTGTCATGCGGGCCATCGGCGCGTGGACGTGCCTGTGAGCAAGCTCAAGACCGAGCTTGCCCGCATCCTGCGCGACAACCACTACATCGGCGACTTCAAGGTCCTCGATGATGGCGCGGCCGGCGTACTCCGGCTGTACCTCAAGTATCACAACGAGCTGCCGGTCATCCGCGAGCTGCGGCGGATGTCGACGCCCGGTCTCAGGCGCTACGTGAAGTGCCGCGAGATCCCGCGCGTGAAGAACGGCCTCGGCATGGCGATCGTCTCCACCCCGAAGGGGCTGATGAGCGACCGCGAGGCACGCACCGCCAACCTGGGCGGCGAACTCGTCGCCCTGATCTGGTAGGGGGCCGACATGTCGCGTATCGGCAAGCGGCCGGTCTCGGTACCGGCGGGCGTCACGGTGACGGTGGCAGGGTCCACCGTCACGGTGAAGGGTCCCAAGGGCGAGCTCACGCGCACGCTGAATCCGGAACTCGGCTACAAGGTCGAGGGTGCCGAGTTCACGGTGTCGCGTCCGAGCGAGGCGGAGCGGCACAAGGCGCTGCACGGCCTGAGCCGCACCCTCGTGGCCAACATGGTCGAGGGCGTCACCAAGGGCTTCTCCAAGGTGCTCGAGATCCAGGGCGTCGGCTACAAGGCCGAGATGAAGCCGTTCGGGGTCAACCTGATCGTCGGCTACTCCCACCAGGTGCCGTATAAGGCGCCGGCAGGGATCAAGATCTCGGTGGAGAACAACACGGTGGTGAAGATCGAGGGCGCCGACAAGGAGAAGGTGGGTCAGGTGGCCGCCGAGATCCGGCTGGTGCGTCCGCCCGAGCCCTACAAGGGCAAGGGCATCCGTTACCAGGGTGAGCAGGTCCGCCGCAAGGCTGGCAAGACGGGAGCGAAGTAGATGCGCGCCATACATTCTCCGAAGTCGCGGCATGACCGCCGCTACCGCCGGCACCTCCGGGTGCGCACGCGGGTAGTCGGCACGGCCGAGCGGCCGCGTCTCGTGGTCTTCCGCTCGTTGAAGCACATCTACGCGCAGCTCGTGAACGACGATCAGGGCGTGACGCTCCTGGGTGTCAGCGACGCGAGCGAAGGCGTGGACAGCACCACTGCGGGCAAGGTGAACCGGGCCAAGGCCACGGGAAAGCTGCTCGCCGAGAAGGCCAAGGCTGCCGGCGTCACCAAGGTCGTGTTCGACCGCGCCGGGTACCGGTATCATGGACGCGTGCAGGCGGTTGCCGAGGGCGCGCGCGAAGGCGGACTGGAGTTCTAATGGCTGACGAACAGGGGTCGGGAGCCGAGGCTCCCGCAGCGACGGAAACGACCGAGCGTCCCGCGGCCGAGCAGCGGCAGCAGCGCGGCGGTGGTGGCGGCGGTGGCCGTGGTCGTGGCGACCGCGGCGGCCGGGGCGGTGGCCGTGGCCGTGACCGGGAGCGTGAGCGTGATGGCAACGAGCTGGTCGAGAACGTCGTTGCGATCAACCGCGTGGCCAAGGTCGTGAAGGGTGGCCGGCGCTTCTCGTTCAACGCCCTGGTGGCAGTGGGCGATGGCCGGGGCCGTGTCGGGTTCGCGACCGGCAAGGCGAATGAAGTGTCCGAGGCGGTGCGCAAGGCGGTCGAGGCGGCGAAGCGCAGCATGGTCGAGGTGCCACGGACGGGGTCGACGATCCCGCACGAGGTCATCGGCCACCACGGCGCGGGCGAGGTGCTGCTCAAGCCGGCCGCGACCGGTACCGGGGTCATCGCCGGTGGCGCGGTGCGGTCGGTGCTCGAGTGCGCCGGCATCACCGACATCCTGACCAAGAGCCTGGGCTCGAGCAACGCGCACAACATGGTGCGCGCCACGATGGACGGCCTCCGGCAGCTGGTGTCGGTGCGCCAGGTGGCCAGTGAGCGCGGCATCGAAGCGGACCAGATCGCGTACAAGCCGCGGCAGGGAGCGTAACCATGGGTCGGAATCCCGTAGTGGGCCGGCAGGGCCCGGCGTATCATGCGGCCACGATTCCGTCGGAGCAGGACGCTGCACGCCTCACGGTGAAGCAGATCCGGTCGACGATCGGCCACGCGGAGACAATGGCGCGTACGCTGCGCGCGCTCGGCCTCCGGCATCATCAGCAGACCATTGAGGTGTCGAACACGGCGTCCGTGCGCGGCATGCTCTTCAAGGTGCGTCACCTCGTCGAGGTGACGCCGGTGGAGAAGAACTGATGGCGGACGAGATCAAGCACCTCTCGCTCTCCAACCTGCGGCCGGCCGCCGGCTCGACCCAGTCGCGCAAGCGGATCGGTCGCGGCGTGGGCTCCGGGATCGGCAAGACGTCGGGCAAGGGTCACAAGGGGCACAAGGCCCGCACGGGTGGCGCCACGAACCCCGGCTTCGAGGGCGGCCAGATGCCGCTCTACCGCCGGCTCCCGAAGCGCGGCTTCACCAATCCGTTCAAGGTCTCGGCGCAGCCGGTCAACCTGCGGAAGCTGAAGAAACTCGCGGGTCAGGACGTGACGCCGGAGACGCTCTTCGCGGCCGGGCTCATCTCCAAGCAGGACGTGCCCGCCAAGCTGCTCGCCGCCGGTGATGCCGATCGCGCCTACACGGTGCGCGGCGTGCAGGTCTCGGCGTCGGCGAAGACCAAGATCGAGGCGGCAGGCGGCCGGGTCGAGGCCTAAGTGACCGCACCCAAGGTCCCGGCGCTCGCGATCGACAGCGAGCTCCGCCGGAAGCTTCTCTTCACGGCGCTCGCGCTGCTGATCTATCGCGTCGGCGCCCACATCGCGGCGCCGGGCGTAAACGTGCAGGCGCTCGCCGACTTCATCCGCAACTCGGGCGCGGCCGGATTCTTCGGCCTGTACGACATGCTGGGCGGCGGCCTGTCCCGGGCCACCGTCTTCGCGCTCGGCGTCATGCCGTACATCTCCGCCTCCATCATCTTCCAGCTGGCCGGCGGCGTCATTCCGTCCATCGGCAAGATGCAGAAGGACGAGGAGGGCCGGAAGCGGCTGACGCAGTGGACCCGGTACACCACGGTCCTCATCGCGCTCACCCAGGCCTACACCTTCGCGCTCTTCACCGAGTCGATCCCGGGCGCGTTCACCAGCCCCGGCTTCGGGTCGCGCATGATCATGGTGGTGACGCTCACCGCGGGCGCCATCTTCGTCATGTGGCTGGGCGAGCAGATCACCGAGCGGGGCATCGGCAACGGCCAGAGCCTGCTGATCACCTTCTCGATCCTGGAGCGCCTCTGGCCCTCGACGCTCCAGCTGGCCGGCTTCGTGAAGGGCGGCGTGGTATCGCCGCTCGGCGTGCTGTTCTACTTCGCCATCACGATCGCGGTCATCGCGGCGGTGGTCGCCATGACCATCGCGTCGCGGCGCATCCCGGTGCAGATTCCCCGGAAGGTCATGGGGCGCGGGCGCATCCGCGAGGGACAGAAGACGTTCATCCCGATCCGGATCATCACCGCCGGCGTGATGCCGATCATCTTCGCCCAGACGATCATCATCGTGCCGGGCACGATCGCGAACTTCCTCAAGATCCCGGCGCTGTCGGACATGGCGGCGTTCTTCGCCCCGGGCACGGCGCCATACAACCTCGTATTCGCCCTGATGATCGTGCTGTTCAGCTACTTCTACACGTCGATCATCTTCAACTCCGTCGACCTGTCCGAGAACCTGAAGAAGCAGGGCGCGTTCGTGCCGGGCGTGCGTCCCGGCGCCGCCACCGCCGACTACATCGACGGCGTGCTGGCCCGCGTCACGCTGCCGGGCTCGCTCTTCCTCGCCTTCATCGCGATCCTGCCGATGGTGGTGTCCCGGAAGCTCGGCATCCAGTCCCAGTTCGGCGGCACCTCGGTGCTCATCGTGGTCGGCGTGTTGCTCGACACGATTGCCCAGGTCGACCAGCACCGCACGCTGCGGAAGTACGACAGCTTCATGAAGACCGGCCGCGTCAAGTTCCGGGGACGGCAGCAGCGGTTCATGTAAGCGGTGAAGGGTGAGTGGAAAGCGGTGAGCGGGCCCTCCAAGGTGCCTCCCGCTCACCGCTTGCTGCTTACGGCTCTTACGAGGAGTGGTTCCCAATGGACATCCTGTTGATGGGCCCACCCGGGGCCGGCAAGGGGACGCAAGGCGCCCTGCTCGCCGAGGCGCTCGGGCTCCCGAAGTTCGCCACCGGTGACCTCCTCCGCGACGCCGTGAAGCGGGGCACGCCGGTGGGGCTCAAGGCGAAAGCGGCCATGGAAGCGGGCCACCTCGTGAGCGACGACATCATCATGGGCGTCATTCGCGACGAGCTTGGCAAGCCGGAAGCGGCACACGGGGTCATCTTCGACGGGGTGGTCCGCACCATTCCGCAGGCCGAGGGGATGGAGCGCCTCCTGGCGGAGCGCAATCGCGCCATGGACCACGTGCTCTTCTTCGAGGTCACGGACGAGGAGATTCTCGGCCGCCTGGTGAAGCGCCTGGCCATCGAGAAGCGGGCCGACGACGATCCCGCGGCAGTCGCGGTCCGGCTCAAGGCCTATCGCGACCAGACGGCACCGGTCCTGGCCTACTATGAGGCCAAAGGCCTCGTGCGCCGCGTCCCCGCCGTCGGGGCCATCGACGCGATCGCGTCACGGGTCCGGGCGGCCGTTGGCCGGTAGCAGATGATCACGCTCAAGTCCGCGAAAGAGATCGACACCATGTCGCGTGCCGGCGATATTGTTGCCCGCACGCTGGAAATGCTGCGCGACATGGTCCGGCCGGGTCTCACCACCGAGGACCTGGATGCCGAGGCCGAGAAGTTCATCCGCAGCCACAAGGGCGCCAAGCCCTCCTTCAAGGGCCTCTACGGTTTCCCCAAGACCCTCTGCGTTTCGATCGACGAGGAGATCGTCCACGGCATCCCGTCTCCCAAGCGGGTGCTCGCCGTGGGGAGCATCGTCAGCATCGATTGCGGCGTGTATCTCGAGGGCCTGCATGCCGACTCGGCCACCACCGTCGCCGTGGGCACGATCTCGGCGGAGGCCCAGCGGCTGATGGACGTGACCCAGCAGAGCCTCGAGGCGGGCATTCGCGAGGCGCTGGTGGGACAGCACGTCGGGGACATCGGGCACGCGGTGCAGACGGTGGCGGAAGGGGCAGGGTACGGCGTGGTGCGTGAACTGGTGGGCCACGGCATCGGCACGCGATTCCACGAGGAGCCGCAGGTGCCGAACTACGGCCCTCCCAAGCGGCGGGAGCGGCTGGTGGCCGGTATGACCATCGCCATCGAGCCCATGATCACCGCCGGTGGGCCCCAGACGCGCACGCTCCCGGACAAGTGGACGGTCGTCACCGCCGACGGGTCGCTGGCGGCGCATTTCGAGCATACCATCGCCATCACCCCGGAAGGGCCGCGGATCCTCACCCGCGCAGCGTAGCGCCCCGCGTCATCGCCGCCGCGGCGGCACCACGAACACCAGCCGCTGCCACGTCGTCCCCCAGGTTCTTCAGGTCGGCCTCCACGTTACCCATCGCCCCCTGGGCCGCCGCTCCCGCGAGGTACCGCGCGGTCGCGAGGTCGGCCGCGAGCGCCGGTCCAACCCCATCGGCGAGCCGCTGAGCCAGTTCCATGACCTCGGTGCAATGCTCGATCAGGGTCACCTGCAGACGGGCCGCGGCGAGTTCGGCGTCGTGCAGTGGCATCGACGGGGCGGTGCCGGCGGGAGGGCGACGTGCCGCCATGATGGCGGCATAGGCACGATCGTCGGCTTCACCGACGGCGAGCAGGAGCGGGCGAAGGGCGGCGGCCCGCGCGGCCACCTCCTGGGCGGCAGGGTGCAGTGCGCTCCGCCCGGGCGACCGCAGCACGATGCGGCCGATCTTCTCGACCAGCGCCGCAGCGAAGGCACCCGCCAGCGAAGCCACGCGCCCTCCCGCCGGCAGCGGCTGCGGGGCAGCCACCGCGTCCAGCCAGCGGCCAAGCGGCAGGGCGTCGTCCCACCGTTCGCGACTCATGCGGCTGCCCCCGAGGTCGCGGCCTCACGAATGACGCCGCTCAGCCAGCCATGCATGGCGGGATTGCCACCCACCAGCGAGGCATGACGGAGCATGTCGCTGTTGCCCGCATGATCGGTAACGATGCCTCCCGCCTCGCGCACCAGGAGCGTGCCGGCCGCCATGTCCCAGGGCGCGAGATGCTGCTCCCAGAAGCCGTCGAAGCGACCCGCGGCGAGCCACGCGAGGTCGATGGCGGCAGAACCGGGCCGGCGGATGCCGCTGGTGGCGCCCGCGACGCGCGCGAATTGACGCTGGTACTCGTCGAGCCGCTCGATGTTCTTGAAGGGAAAGCCGGTGCCGATGAGCGCGAACTCCGGTACGGCGATGGTGGAGACCGCAAGCGGCTTGCCCGCGAGCGATGCACCGTGACCCCGCACGGCCTCGAATTGTTCGTTGGCCGGCACGTCGAGCACGATTCCGGCCTCGAGGACGCCATCCACCGCGGCCGCGATCGAGACCGCCCAGATCGGCACACCGTGAAGGAAGTTGGTGGTGCCGTCGAGCGGATCGACGATCCACACCAGGCCGTTGCGCACCACTTCCGGACTCAACTCCTCGCCGACAATGCGCCCGTGGGGTGTGGCCTGGCGGAGCGCGTCCGCGATGAGCGTTTCCGAGGCCCGGTCCACCTCGGTCACGAAGTCCCGCTGCTCCTTGACCTGCCAGCCCTCGGGACCCGCCGGACGGGTCACGCCGCGGAGGTACTCGGCGGCCCGGCCGGCAGCGAGCCGGGCCGCGCGCAGTAAGTCAAATGATGACAAGGTCTTGCGACGCTCCGTGAGCCTTGGTTACGTTACCGGCATGCCCCGCATCTTTTCCGGGATCCAGCCGTCCGGCGAACTGCACATCGGCAACCTGCTCGGTGCCGTGCAGAACTGGGTGACACTGCAGGCCCAGTACGAGTGCTTCTACTGCGTGGTGGACCTGCATGCGCTCACTGGCGCCGGCTACGATCCGCAGCGACTGGCCCAGCGCACGCGCGAGATGGCTGGCGGCCTGCTCGGCGCCGGGATCGACCCGTCGCGCGTCACGCTGTTCGTGCAGTCGCACGTGCCGGAGCATGCAACGCTCATGTGGTTGCTCAACACGGTGGCACCGCTGGGCGAGCTCGAGCGGATGACCCAGTTCAAAGATAAGTCGCAGGACATGGAGAGCATCCCGGCCGGGCTGCTCAACTACCCCATTCTGATGGCGGCCGACATCCTGCTCTACCGGGCCGACATGGTGCCGGTGGGTGAGGATCAGATCCAGCACCTGGAACTCGCACGGGAGATCTGCCGCCGCTGGACGGCGCGCTTCGCGCCGGAGCGCCCGGTGTTCCCGGAGCCGAAGCCGCTGCTTACCGCGGCCAAGCGCATCATGGGCCTCGATGGCGACGCGAAGATGTCGAAGAGCCTCGGCAACACGATCGGGGTCACCGACACGCCCGAGGAGATCTGGCAGAAACTGCGCCCCGCGAAGACCGACCCGGCACGGAAGACGAAGAAGGACCCCGGCACGCCCGAGATCTGCAACATCTTCGCGCTGCACCGGCATTTCTCCCCGCCGGCCACCGTCGACGAGGTGGCCGTGAAGTGCCGCGGCGCGCTCTGGGGATGCCTCGACTGCAAGCGGGTGCTCGCCGTCAACATGACGGCGGCG